>ENA-ORXT01003733-ORXT01003733.1-marine-metagenome-genome-assembly--contig:-NODE-3733-length-16418-cov-10.987516_pt1 | contig 16418 bp, 9 predicted proteins | sample MGYA00237868_ERZ511482 | MGnify/ENA metagenome assembly ERZ511482 | reverse complement strand
CCGATCCCGCAGCTTCATAGCGGGCGGAAGGATTGGTCATAATCTCTACTTTTTCAATATTTGATGCGGGGATGCCTTGTAGTGCGTTGTTGTCAGCCAGCGCACTTGGCTTGCCATTAATCAACACTTTGACACTAGCATTACCACGCAAGCTAACGACCCCATCTTGTGAAACCGTAACCATGGGTACATTATCTAATACTTCATTGGCGGAACCTCCTTGAGAAATTATGTCTGTTCCTACATCAAATATTTGCTTGTCCAATTTCAAGGTAAGACGACTGCGGTCCGCAGTTACTGTGGCACCTTCGAGTGTAAGCGCGCTGTTGTCCATTTTAATATCGCCTAAATTGTAATCAGCAGTAAGGACAAGCATCGTATCTATTGGCGAATAGCCTATGAATTCAAATCGTACTTTATATTGTCCTTTAGGCAATCGCAGTAAAAAATAGCCCGTACTATCTGTGCTTGCGCCTGTGACCAATACCTGCTCACTATCATAAGCAGACACAGTGGCAAATTCCAAAGGTAAGTCAAGGGCTACATCAAGGATACGTCCTGAAAGATTGACTTTTGCGGGCAAAGTTGTGGCTTGTAGGCTACTAGCAATTGCCAGTGCCCAGATGAAGGAAATAATTCTCATATCGAGTGATTTTTATTTTAGTCTATTTATAAAGTTGTGGGTATTAAGTAAGTTCTCAATCAACAGAGCGTCAACTAAAAAATTGGTAAAACGTATATTTGCGTCCCACGTAATTCCCAAATTTATTCGACCTGTACAGAAAAATTAACAGGGGCTTTTGCTGTAAAAAAAGCTGTGAAAGCTTAGTAAATACAGGGGAAATCACTTTTTTCGAGTGAAAAAATATGATTTTCAGAAACGAAAATTGTATTCCTGGTTTTTGTCCAGCAACTTTCTAGAAGAAAAATTTCAAATTTTTCTGTACAGGTCGAATTTATTGGGACTGTAAAATATCTGGATCAAATATATTTTGGGGTCTTTTCTTGAGTGAAATATAGGAGCGTAGCTTCGACAACGTCTGTAGGAATTGGATATGGAACCGAGTCAAAGGAGCGTAGCTTCGGCAACGTAAAATCGTGCGGCAGACGTTGCCGAAGCTACGCTCCTTTGACTCGGTTTCATATCCAATTCCTACAGACGTTGTCGGAGCTACGCTCCTATATTTCACTCAAAAAAAGACCCCAAAACATAAGCTGATCCTGAGATTTTACGTTGCCGAACAGGCTGATCGTAAACTCAGAAAATAGGTTTTACGATTTTGTAAGTAACTGATTTAATGGAACTTAGATGTGCCAGATTTTAAAAATCTGGCACATCTGGGCTATCGAAATATTAATTTTCAACCACCAGAGCTACCAGATTTTAAAAATCTGGCACATCTTGACTATTCTCGGTCAGCCTGCTAAGCTACACTCCCAAATAATTTTCTGGTCGAATCGCTTTCAGTTCTATTTTAATAGCATCCGAAACAGCTAAGCCATCAATAAATACTTGAAAATCTGCTTCCGTAACAACTGGTTTTCCTCTAGTCAACTCTTTCAAGGCCTCATAAGGTTTAGGATAACCTTCTCTTCTTAATACATTTTGAATCGCTTCGGCTACCACCATCCAATTATTTTCTAAATCTTCTGCTAATTTACTAGGGTTTAACAAGAGCTTACCCAAGCCTTTTTTGATAGATTTAAATGCAATCAGACTATGTCCATAAGGGACACCTACATTTCTTAAAACCGTACTATCTGTTAAATCTCTTTGCAATCTAGAAATAGGTAATTTATCAGCCAAGTGACCAAAAATAGCATTGGCTATACCTAAATTCCCTTCCGCATTTTCAAAATCTATAGGATTCACTTTATGCGGCATTGCAGAAGAACCAACTTCTCCCTTAATGACTTTTTGTTTGAAATAATCCATAGACACATAAGTCCATATATCTCTACACAAGTCGATTAAAATAGTGTTGAGGCGTTTGATACCTTGAAATAAAGCGGCCTCGCTATCATAATGGGCGATTTGGGTAGTATACTGAGAACGATATAAGCCCAAGTGCTGCTCTACAAATTGGTCGCCAAAAGCAGGCCAATCAATACTCGGATAGGCTACATGATGCGCATTATAATTGCCCGTAGCCCCACCAAATTTAGCTTCATAAGGAACTTGTTCCAATAATACCTTTTGAGTTTTTAAACGCTCTACGAAGACCAACAATTCCTTCCCCAAACGAGTAGGAGATGCAGGCTGTCCATGTGTACGAGCTAACATAGGTATATCCGCCCACTCTTTTGCTAAGTCGTAAATCTGATTAATGACCTCGTCCAATAGCGGATAATAAACCTGTTCCATTGCATTTTTGATCATCAATGGATTAGCTGTATTATTAATATCTTGGGAGGTGAGTCCGAAGTGTATAAATTCTTTTACTAAAGATAAACCTATCGTGTCAAATTGTTCTTTTAGAAAATATTCGACGGCTTTCACATCGTGATTCGTAACTCGCTCGATGGCTTTAATTTGTTCCGCTTCCGCTAGTCCAAAGGATTGAGCTATTTCTTCTAAGCGTGTTACTTGCTCTTCGCTTACGGCTTTTAATTGCGGTAATGGAATTTCACAAAGTGCTTTAAAATACGCCACTTCTACCATTACTCGATATTTAATCAAGGCAAATTCCGAAAAATACGCCTGTAATTCTTGAGTTCTGCTGGCATAGCGACCGTCTATTGGGGATACTGCTGTTAGCATAGTTTCTGTTATTTTTTATCAGTGGACTTGTCTTTTTTTCTGAGAATTCTCCATTCTCAATTCTCCATTCTCAATTCTTCTCAATCTTTCCTCGCTTCCCCAATTCAATCACCTCCAAATCTTTAATTTTTCCAGCATCAATAGAAAAACGGATAATCGTTCGCATCGTATGAATTCCATGATGCCCACAAGCACCGGGATTAATGTGAATATGACCATACTTTTTATCAGGCATCACTTTTAAAATATGGGAGTGCCCACAAATAAATAATTTAGGTGGATTATCCGCCATTGCTTCTCGAACCCGTTTATTGTATCTACCAGGATAGCCACCGATATGCGTTATCCATACATCTACCCCTTCACAATCAAAACGCAAGTCTTCTTCAAATTCTATCCTTGCTTCTTTATCATCAATGTTGCCATAGACAATTTTTAATGGCTTTTTCAAAGCTTCTAATTCACGAATCACTTGTATATCTCCTATATCGCCTGCATGCCATATTTCGTCGCATTCTTCAAAATATTTAAAGATGCTTTTATCCAGATAACTGTGGGTATCTGAGAGTAAGCCAATTCTTTTCATTATATTTAGTATTTGTTTGAAAGAAGTGAGAACAGAGAACAGAGAAGTGAGCGGAAATTCATCAAAATAAAAACGATTTTTCGTCGAATATTATCGAATACTATCTCTATTCTCACTTCTCTATTCTCGCTTCTCTGTTCTCACTTCTCTATTCCAGTTCTTGTTCTTCTTCTTCTTTATGGAATTGGGCAATTAGCCATTCTTGTAAATCACTGGCTGTTTTATCAGATTGCATTCTATGACTATCGTCATGTAGTATAAATTGACTATGCTTCGGAGCTTCCGCTTTAATCGATTCAATATCTGCCTTACTAATCCACTCATCTTGTAGCCCAAATTGAAAAAGCCAATTGTTACATTGGCTATGAGGCAAAGTTGGTAGAAAATCAAAATCTTCAATACACTTTGCTAACTTTCCAAGTCCTTCCTTACCAATTTCTTGTTCTTTCTTTGCTACTGCCCAATGATCTGCAGTTCTCCAAAAATGACTTAATTTTGGAATTCCTGCTTGAAAAGCAACTGCTTTAATTCTAGGTTCTAAAGAAGTGACGATTCCGGAAATAGCCGCTCCTAGATTTCTACCAATATAGCCCATCTGTTCCTCTTGTACACTTACCATCTGTGCTAAAAACTCATAGCCTCTTAAAATATCCCCTACCCATTGCAAATAATTGGCCCTTACGGTTTCCGGTTTTTTGTAATCTAAATTAACGGAAAAAGGTTCAGATCTTTTAAACGGAACTTTTATCATCAAGCAAACAAATCCATTTTGAGCAAATTTTATAGCATCGGATAAAAACGTATCACTGTCTCCGGCAAATGGATAGGCAAATATAACTGCGGGGAAAGTACCTGGACGTTGAGGTGTTGCTAATAATGCTTGAACTCTTTGTTTGTTCCAGCCATCAAAATATAATTCTACTACGGCAAATTCTTTAGCCTCTGCAATCGTTTTTTCTACCTCCTTAAAAGGTTGACCTTGATTAGCAGCTAACTCAGACTGAAGTATCTGGAGGGCATTTTTCATTGTGATTTTTGTTTAAGAAGTCAGAAGTCAGACCGAAAATACAAAAGAGGTCAGAAGTCAGACCGAAAAATAAATTTTTCTGTCAGAAGTGAGACTTATGACGTGTTCAACGCACGTCTAATTTGCGTCTGAGGACACGTCATACATCTGACTTCTGACAGAAAAATTTATTTTTCGGTCTGACTTCTGACTTCTTTTGTATTTTCGATCTGACTTCTGACTTCTTTTATTTTAAGTTACAGGACCAGCTTTAACTATTTCCTTAGAAGCTTTGTCTGCATATTTTTTAAAATTATTAGTAAAAAGTTTAGCTAAGTTTAAAGCTACCTTATCATATTCTGCTTCATTACGCCAAGTATCTCTTGGATTTAAAATCGCATTGGGCACATCAGGACAAGACTTAGGCATCGACAAATTAAAAATTGGATGTGTTTGATAGTCTACTTTATTTAATTCTCCCTCCAAAGCAGCTTTAATCATAGCTCTCGTAAAAGACAACTCTATTCTGTTTCCCTCACCAAAACTACCTCCTGTCCAACCTGTGTTTACCAACCATACATTAATACTTCCATCTCCTGTTTGGCTCCCTTTTCTAATTTTTTTTCCTAATAAATCTGCATAAGTGGTAGGATGCAAAGGTAAAAAAGGTGCACCAAAACAAGCAGAAAAAGTAGCCTCTGGTTCATTGACCCCTTCTTCTGTACCTGCAATTTTAGCGGTGTAACCACTTATAAAATGGTACATTGCTTGTGCGGTCGTTAATTTAGAAATAGGAGGAAGCACGCCAAAAGCGTCACAAGTTAAGAAAAATATATTCTCTGGAATATCCCCACGAGAATTATACATAATATTATCAATATGATAAATTGGATAACTCACTCTTGTATTTTGCGTGATGGATACATCCGCATAGTTCACTGTACAATCATCCTCTTCAAAACCAATATTTTCTAAGAGCGCACCAAATTTAATCGCCTTATATATTTGCGGTTCTTTTGTAGCGGATAGATCAATGGTTTTTGCATAACAGCCACCCTCAAAATTAAAAACACTTTCTTTCGACCAGCCATGCTCGTCATCCCCAATTAATCTTCGTCCAGGATCATTAGACAAAGTCGTTTTTCCTGTTCCTGATAAGCCAAAGAATAAAGCAGTATCTCCCTTTGTTCCTACATTAGCAGAACAGTGCATGGACAACACATTTCTATCCGTTGGCAATATATAATTTAAAACAGAAAATATACCTTTTTTAATTTCTCCCGTATAGGCCGTTCCACCGATAATAATCGTTCGTTCCGTAAAATTAATAATAGAAAAATTCTCTTGCCGAGTGTTATGCTTTTTAGGATCGGCTAAAACAGAAGGAAACGCAAATACCTCCCAGTCAGGCTCAAAATTTTCTAATTCTCGTTCCTTTAATCTCAAAAACATGTTATAAACAAACAAATTCTGCCAAGGAAACTCTGTGTGGATTCGCACATTCAAGCGATAATTCGGATTCGCACAAGCATAAACATCTCGCACATATACCGTTTCTTGTGCATTGGCATAATCCTTTACCATTTTAGCCAATGTCTCATAGCTCTTTTGGTCTATTGGTAAATTAATAGTTCCCCAATCCACTGTTGTCTTTGTCGTAGCATCTTCTACAATAAAGCGATCTTTTGGAGAACGACCCGTAAATTTACCAGTCTTCACCACTAAGGCACCTGCGCTACTCAATTGACCTTGCTTCTTTGCAATTGTTTCTTCAATAAGTTTGGCTGGAAATAGATTTTTTTTTCTGTTTTTTTGCATTACTAAAGGTTGATAGTTGTGGCTATTTGACAATCGTTGCAAAGCCTAATCGTCGAGAAAAGATTCTATAATCAAACAGCAATAGTGTAAACCAGTGAACATAGACAACTTTATCCTTCACTTGCTTTGTTTTGTAACAATTGCCAAAGAACCCTGACTGTTTTGATATTACCTACTATGAAGTTATTTGAAATTTTCATCCACAAAGATGAAGTTTTTAAGGCTAAACGACTTCTATAATCCTGCAATATTACAGGATAAATCAAACATGACCAAACTAAAAAAACGGGGTTTATGATAATGTAAAAGGTACACTAAGCGTATTTTATAAATTTATTTTTTATTTAATTGATTTTTCATCTAATCCAAATAGCGTAAAATAAAATTTAATAAATACGCATCAACAAAATAATAAACTAAAATAAATACGTTTGTTAATTTTTAATTTTGTAACAAAATTTGCCGTTTTTGTTATGTTATTTAATTTTAAGACTCTAAGAAGGGCTAATTTTTTCTATTTAAAAGAGCAGGTAAAAAGTATATTTAGCAGATAGGTTCTTTAGATGGCGTTAATTTGATTTGTTTTTTATAAAAAACAAATCAAATTCATTTCCTCTAAAAAAATCTATCTAATCTACCTTCTATTAAATTTAGCACTATTTTATCTCTATTCTCGCTTCTCTGCGCTCTATTCCGAATAGCTACGAATTAAAAGCAAAAATCAATAAAAATTGAAGAATTATAGTGCCATCCATTAGGCCTGTAAAAAAGTAATCTTGTTCTGTTTTGTCGCTGTAGTTAATTAACAGAAAGGAAGATAAATAAGATAAGCTTAGGGCAAATAGGACAGCCCCGTTATAAATAGATAAATTATAGAGTAGTAGCGCAAATAGGAAAGCAGAAAGTAAAAGGATTCCAGCTAATCGTTTAGATTTTGGAATACCTATAATGAAAGGAATGGTTTTTACTTGGAGGTGTTGGTCTACCTTCAAGTCCCTTATATCAAATGGAATGGTGATAGCAAATACAAATAAACTACGCTCTATACACATCAGTATATCCGATAGAGAGATAGCCCACCCTTTTCGTTCAACAATAGGCAGGATGACTGTTATAAATGCCCAAACAATCGCAATTAAAAAAATTTTTATGTAATCAAAGTCCCGAAGTCGTCTTTTTTTACCAAAAAACGGCACTACATAGCCTATGGAAAGAATGGCTGGTAGAACAATTAATAGTTGATTCTGAAAGCGAAGCGAGAAAAAGAAATAAGCAGAAACGATAGCTCCAACTATCGCATAAAATAAAATATGATACTGGTATTTAGCAATAATAGCATAGCGGTATTTTTCTGTAAATTGCTTTACTTTTTCCATGCCCACTATCCTGTGTAAAGCATATAAACATAAAGTAGCGGAGAATACAAAAGTGGTTAAGTAATTCCATTGAAGTACACCAAACAATATCCACTCCGTTTGCCACACCATTGCCACTGCACAAAAAGCAATAAAAAAATTGCCATAGAGAATTAAATCAAGAATTTTTCTTAATAAGTTCAATGACTAGGGAGTAAATTTAAGAAATGATGGTTTTATTGTTTTATTGTTTTATGGCTTTATTGTTTTATTGCTGATTACCAGCGTCTAATAGGAGAGCAATATAGCAATATAGCAATATAACAATTTGGCAATTTGGCAATACAGCGGCAATATAACAATTTTGACCAGCCTCTTAAAATTTATTACTCAAAATTAAATATTTGGCAACTTTAGAAAATAATTCTTCTGGTCTAAATGGCTTTAATACATAATCATCCATACCATAAGCCTTGTAGCTTTCGTCTTTAGCAATGTGTGCATGTGCGGTCATAGCCAATATAGGTAAGTTAGCCACCTCTGGTCGCATATTTTTACGAATGTGTTCCGTAGCTTCATAGCCATCCATAACGGGCATTTGAATATCCATCAAAATTAAATCAAATGTTCGTTCTTTTAATATATCTACTGCTATTTGGCCATTATCTGCTATGGTCAAGCTTAAGTTTGCATATTTTTTGTTAAGCGTTTTCTTCGCCACTAATTGATTCATTTTGTGATCTTCTACTAATAATAAACTAAAAGTAGTGGTATCATCAAAAGGGACTTCCTCAATTTGAGAATTTCGTTTTATATTTTTTTCCTCTCCTACGCCAATCAGTAAATCAAAGTGAAATTTGGAGCCATGACCTAATTCACTGGTTACGCCAATTTCCCCTCCTTGCTGTTCCACGATATTTTTGCAGATAGACAAGCCCAAACCAGTACCTTCATACAGTTTATTTTTATTTCTAATTCTAGTAAAGGTTTCAAAAACAGCATCTGCTTTATCTTTTGGAATACCAATGCCAGAATCCTCCACAATAAATTTAAGCTTCACTTGCCCGCCTAAATCTTCCAATTTATCTACATAAATTTTTACAAAACCTTCCTCTGTAAATTTAATAGCATTTCCGACTAAATTAAGTAAAACTTGATTCAATCTTAATTTATCACAGAGTAATACTTCTGGTATATTTGGATCTATAAATACTTGAAAGTACAAGTCTTTTTCTTGGGCTTTGTACTGCATTACGTTGACCAAATTATCCATCAATTCTTTTAGCTCAAACGCTTCTGGTTCAAAAGTTATTTTTTGGTTTTGTATAGAGGAAATTTCTAATATATCATTGACAATACCTAATAATATTTCCGAAGATTGTTTGATAGAACTAACCAATTTCTCTTGCTCACTATCTAAGTCTGTTTGATCCAAAATATTACTCATACCAAAAATAGCATTCATTGGTGTCCGCATTTCATGACTGACACTAGCAATAAATTGCTCTTTCATTTTAGCAGACTGAGCAGCTAAATCTCTAGCCTTCCGCAATTGGTCTGCTTGGATAGTTTCTGTAATATCCCTTACAATACAATTATAGCCGTTAAAATCTTCTGTGGAAAGCGTATTGGCAGTAAGTAGACAATTTCTTATTTCTCCATTTTTTTGTAATACATCAATACGATAATCTTTTATAGCAGCAGTCTCTGTAAGTTGTAGCAAAAAGTCATCTTTCTGTTCTTTACTAAACATACTATGCAAATCTAAACCCTTTAAACAATCTCTGGAACAACCAAATAAGGTTTCTGTGGATTGATTAAAGTCAATTAATTCGCCGTCAAGCGTAGAAATATAAATAGCATCTTTGGATTGCGTGAAAATTTCTCTGTACCGCTTTTGACTCTTAGTCATTTCCACTTCTGTCCGCATCGCATGACGCTGTGTATCCTCTAAGCGTTGTATCACCTTGCCTCTTTCTATAGCATAGCGGAGTGTCTTTGCTAAGATATCAGAATCAACGGCCCCTTTAACTAAAAAATCTTGCGCACCTGCTTTCACAGCCTGCAGCCCGATACTTTTATCGTTAAGCCCAGTCATCATAATGACATTACAATTAGGAAACTGAAACTTTAATTTTTCTAAAGCTTCAAATTTATTGCTATCTGGTAAGTATAGGTCTAGAAGAATCACCTCAAACTTTTCTCCAGCAACTAATAAATCATACGCTTCGGTAAAAGTAGGTTTAGTTACTACCTCGCAATCTGCTAAGTCTGTATCTTCCAGTAAAATTTCTATTAATCTAGCATCCGCAGGATTATCCTCAATTAGTAATATACGTTCTTTTGTGTTAGTTCCTATATTTGGTTCTTCCCTAGTGGAGATTAACCGCTCTAGTACGTTCATCAAATAGGTTTTTATTAGTATTCTTTGGAAATTAGGATTATCTATTTATTTAGAACAGGTCTATAAGCAATAGAATAAACAAATACACAAGTCAACAATTATATCAACCTATTCATCTCGACTTTAGCCTTTAACTGCATTCTGCAGTTCTACCAACATGCTTTCAGTCATTGGTTTTTGTTTATAATCACTAATTACATCTAATTTACTAGCCTTCTCTATGTCTCCAGGATTTTTAGAAGTCGTAAGGAATATGATCATTACATTTCTCTTTTTTAATTCCTGAAAAATTTCATAATATTTAGCAACAAACTCAAAGCCTGTATATTTTGGCATATTTACATCCAATACAACTAGACTAGGATCAATGTCATTCACTTCTTGAATTTCTTTTAGTATTTCAAGAGCTTCTTCTATACTCTGTCCTACTAAAACTTTGTCTGAAAAGTTTGCACCTTCTATCACATATTGATGATAGTAATTAACTGCAGCGTCATCATCAATGAGTACTACATATTTAAATTTCATGAGTATTTAGTTTACTATTATGAAGTATAGCATCAAAAATTAAAAATGCTGCACCACTTTGGAGATTTTGATTTAATATTTCTATTGATAGAATTTGATTTGTTAACCCCATGAATCTCTGACAACTATTATGTAATATTTCACCCAACAGAAATTTAATACTTATTTTGCTTTAGCAGCGTCTTTTAGGTAAGAAAAAATTGCTATTCTTCCGTCAGAGCTAGGAGATAATTTTATAAGGAGGGATAAGTATGGGTGGCTTTTTTTATAATTCAAAAACATAAAACACTAATTGAATAAGCCAAATTACGCTAAAATATCAGCAAAATTCTTAACTTTTTTTAAGAATTAGTGACAAGGTACAAATATTGATCATCCCTTCGGAATTTCCTGCTTTTTTTCAATAAAGACGCTAGTTATACGCCAAAACACGCCAAAACGTGATATATTTTAAAAAACACCATTCGATTATTTTTTTACTTAATAAGTAGCTTGGTACAACTTAGTAAAAAGTACTATATTCGCACTTTTATCGAAAAAGCTAGTTTTACAGCCTAATTTTGGGAGTTTTTTCATCTTAATTGTTTAACTATTCAGAATAGAGAGCAGAGAAGTGAGATTAGAGACTAGATAGCAGATTTGTTCTTAAAGTATAGCTTATTCTATTAAATTTAGCACGATTTTATCTCTATTCTCGCTTCTCTGCTCTCTATTCTGAATAGTTACTTAATTGTTTACACTAGCCCTCCTAAATTATTATTTATTCCATATCATATATGAGTCTGGTAACAAAATACACCCCCCAAGATACAGAAGATAAATGGTATCAACATTGGACAGAGGCAGGATATTTCCACTCTACTCCTGATGATAGACCTTCCTATTCTGTTGTCATTCCTCCGCCCAATGTTACAGGTGTTCTTCACATGGGACACATGTTGAACAACACCATTCAAGATATGCTTATTCGTAAAGCTCGATTAGACGGCAAAAATGCCTGTTGGGTTCCCGGAACGGATCACGCCTCTATTGCCACAGAAGCAAAAGTGGTGCGAATGCTTCGGGAAAAGGGCATTAAAAAAGGAGACCTTACTAGAGAAGAATTTCTACAACATGCTTGGGAATGGACGGATAAATATGGAGGCATTATTCTCCAGCAGCTTAAAAAATTAGGCGCCTCCTGTGATTGGGAACGAACAGCTTTCACTCTAGATGAAGTGCGTTCTAAGCAGGTAATTAAGGTATTTGTAGATTTATATAATAAGGGAAAATTATATAGGGGTTTGCGTATGGTCAATTGGGACCCTGAAGCACAGACCGTTCTCTCTAATGAAGAGGTGATACACTTTGAGGAAAAAGCAAAGTTGTACCATGTACGTTATCAAGTAGAAGGAACAGATGAATGGATTACTATTGCAACGCAGCGACCAGAAACGATTATGGGAGATACCGCTGTTGCAGTAAATCCAACGGATGAACGCTATGCACATTTAGCGGGTAAAAATGCCATTGTACCTGTTGTAAATCGAAGCGTTCCTATCATTTTTGATGACTATGTAGATAAAGAATTTGGTACCGGTGCCTTAAAAGTAACTCCTGCCCACGATCCAAATGATTATGAAATTGGAAAACGACATAATTTAGAGGTAATAGATACGATTAATTTAAATGGTACGCTAAATGAAAACGCACAGGTTCATGTTGGCTTGGATCGTTTTGAGGCTAGAAAACTAATGAAAGCTACCTTAGAAGCTGACGGAAATTTTGTAAAGACAGAAGATTATGTGACCAAAATCGGTCGCTCGGAAAGAACCAATGCGGTGGTAGAACCCAAACTTTCTAAGCAGTGGTATGTAGACATGAAGCAAATTGCTCCTCCTGCATTGGAAGCAGTTATAACGGATGAAGTAGAATTCTTTCCTAAAAAGTATAAGAATACTTATAAGCATTGGATGGAGAATATACGGGACTGGTGTATTTCTCGTCAATTATGGTGGGGGCATCGAATCCCTGCATGGTATTATGGGGAGGAAGTCTTCGTTGCTGAAAATGAAGCAGAAGCCTTAAAACTAGCCCAGAAGAAATTAGGTAAAAAAATAAAACTAGCAGACCTTAAACAAGAAGAAGATGTATTAGATACTTGGTTTTCTTCTTGGCTTTGGCCTTTTAGTGTGTTCGATGGTATGGAATCTGGTGGAGAGGTAGACTACTACTACCCGACTCAAGTGGTGGTGACAGGTTGGGATATTATCTTTTTATGGATTGCCCGAATGGTTATGTCTGGCTATGAATGGAAAGGTACCTTCCCCTTCAAACATGTTTACTTTACAGGGATGGTAAGGGATAAGCAGCGTCGGAAAATGAGCAAATCTCTTGGCAACTCTCCTGATGCCTTGAAGCTTATTGAAGACTTTGGTGCAGATGGCGTACGTTTTGGAATGATGTCTTGTTCTCCTGCGGGTGGCGATTTATTATTTGATGATAAATTGTGTCAGCAAGGGAAAGAATTTTGCAATAAAATGTGGAATGCCCTTCGTCTATTAAAAGGATGGGAAGTTGTAGATAAACCTGTAAGTAAAGATTTAGCACTCGTTAATGAATTAGCTAGAGCGTGGTTTAATAGCAAATTATCAGAAACCTTAACAGGAATAGAAAAGAACTTTGAGGAATATCGTTTGTCAGAAGCGGTGATGGATTTATATAACTTTATGTGGGGTGATTTCTTCTCTTGGTATTTGGAATGTATCAAACCACCTTATGGTTCTCCAATCGATAAAAAAACATTAGACCAAGCAATTGGTTTCTTTGAGCAACTAATGACGACCCTACATCCTTTAATGCCCTTCGTTACGGAAGAAATCTGGCATCAATTAAAGCCTAGAGAAAAAGGGGATGACTGTATCAATAGCTCTTTCCCTAAAGCAGCTAAAATTAATAAAGGCTTAGTAAAAGATTTTGAAGTTGTAAAAGACATCATCTCTAAGATTAGAGAGATTCGCCAAAAGAACAATCTCAAGAGCTTTGAACCATTAAAAGTATTTGTTCAGAAATCAGATAGTGCTACTTCCTTTTTTAAAAGGAAAGGGGTAAATGAATTATTGACAAAAATGGGTGTGCTTGAAAGTCTAGTTTTTATAGATAAGGAACCAGAAAATACGGTTAACTTTATCGCTGGTACAGAAAAGTATTATGTAGAATTGAATCTACAAATAGACGAAGCCGCAGAGTTGGAGCGAATCAGTAAAGAATTAGCGTACAATAAAGGTTTCTTAATTTCCGTAGAGAAGAAACTAAGCAATGAACGTTTTGTAAATAATGCACCTGCTGCGGTAGTTGACAAAGAACGTCAAAAACAAGCCGATGCAAAAGCTAAAATTGCTATTTTAGAAGAAAGTTTGGCTAAATTAGGTGGTGCAAGTATAAAAAAAGAAGATAGAAAAAGTAAAGTAAAGAAAGATATAGTAAAGCAACCTAAAAAAGCGAAAGAAAACACTAGTAAACAAAAAAAATCTATTGACAAACCAATTAAATCATCAAATGATATGGCTGATAAAAAAATAATGTCGTTATCTAGAAAAGCAGTTATTTATGCTAAAACTGCAGAAGATAAAAAGAAACGCTTATTGGATAAAAATAAGCCAACGCTGGAAAAGAAGAGAAAAGCTACTAAAAAAACGCTTCATCCTATAGTTGCAAAAACGACTGCCTCTAAAGTAAAAAAAGCAGGCTATAAAAAGCCTACTTATGGAGCTGTCAAAGAGAAAGCAGTGAGCAAGCTACATTTTGAATCAGATTTATTAGGTACGGCTGATTCAGATGCGACCAATGCTAAAGGCAAAACTAAAGGTACAGGTAAAGGGAAAACTACTGCTTCCAAAACAAAAACGGGTACTAGTAAGACGAAGGCAGGCACTAGCAAAACGAAGACTAGTACCAGCAAAACCAAGACGGGTACTAGTAAAGGGAGTACTTCTAAAACGGGTTCTAAAACCAAGACAGGAGGAAAAAAAGGTAGCAAAACAAACACTTCAACAGGTTATTCTGTTGAAACTTTAAAAGATGGCTCCACTATCACGCGCCGAGTCATTAAAATAACTCATAATAAAAAAACAATCTGGGAACAGAAGTAGGTAGGTCGTTTATTTGTTTAGATTGTTTATCTGTTTATTTGTTTGACGAAGTATTTATACCCTTCGCATAAACAAATAAACAATCTAGACAAATAAACATCTCGTACAACTGCACGCTCCACTTTCCAATTATATAATTATTAACAGAAACAGTTCATGAAAGGTAGTAAAATAAAAATCCTTAAAAGTGGGAAATTAAAAGTTCCTAAAAATCCTATTATTCCATTTATAGAAGGTGATGGCATCGGTCCTGATATTTGGGCAGCTACGGTAAGAGTCTTAGATGCAGCAGTAGAGAAAGCTTATGAAGGAAAGAAGCAAATAGTATGGAAAGAAGTACTATGTGGTCAAAAAGCTTTCGATGCTACAGGAGAATGGTTACCAGATGAAACTTTAGAAGCCATTAAAGAATACTTAGTAGCTATTAAAGGGCCGTTGACAACACCAGTTGGTGGTGGTATTCGTTCTTTGAATGTTGCCTTACGACAAAAATTAGATTTATACGCTTGTGTTCGTCCAGTTAGATATTTTAAGGGCGTTCCTTCTCCTGTGAAAAAACCTCAAGATGTAGATATGGTTATCTACCGAGAGAACACAGAAGATATTTATGCAGGTATAGAATATCTTCATGGAACTAAGGAATTAAAGAAACTAAAGAAGTTTTTGATTAAGGAAATGGGCGTTACCCAGATTCGTTTCCCTGACACGGTATCTTTAGGTATCAAACCTGTTTCTGTAGAAGGTACACAACGACTCGTACGTGCTGCTATTCAGTATGCTTTAAAGAATAATTTACCATCTATGACTTTGGTTCATAAGGGTAATATTATGAAGTTTACGGAAGGTATGTTCAAAGAATGGGGGTATGATGTAGCAGAGCAAGAATTTGGCAAGAAAGTGTGGACTTGGAGACAGTATGATAAACTTAAAGCAGAGAAAGGAGTAGACGCAGCGAATGCAGCACAGGATAAAGCACTTAAAAGTGGTAAATTATTAGTAAAAGATGTAATTGCAGATGCCTTCTTGCAACAAATTTTACTTCGACCAAAAGAGTATTCTGTAATTGCTACCTTAAACTTAAATGGCGATTATATTTCTGATGCATTAGCAGCAGAGGTAGGCGGTATTGGTATTGCCCCGGGTGCAAACATCAACTACAATACAGGTAGAGCTATCTTTGAAGCAACGCATGGTACTGCTCCTAAATACACGGGCTTAGATAAAGTAAATCCAAGTTCTGTAATTTTATCTGGTGAGATGATGTTACGTTACTTAGGCTGGGATGAAGCGGCTGATTTAGTGATTAAAGGCGTGGAAGGTGCTATTTCTAGTAAAAGAGTAACTTATGATTTTGAGCGTTTGATGAAAGGTGCGAAGTTATTGAAATGCTCTGAGTTCGGTTCGAATATTATTGATCACATGTAGGAGGATTGTTTATTTGTTTAGGCTGTTTAATTGTTTACTCAGCTAGACATTTTAAACAACTACTTACTATTTGTTTAGGATATTAAATCAAAGCCAGCTATCTTGTTTGAGATAGTTGGCTTTGTTGTTTTGGTAATTTCGCTGAGAACTATATTTTCAATAGTTTTAAAATGGTCCATTTGTTCCCTCGCATCTTTGAGCATCTATACTTCTAAGGAAGAACTGCCCCAGAAAATTGGTCAACCAATAATTAGTCAACCAATCTGCAATATATTATATTTGTGCATTATTACGGCTGTCGAATTTAATTCACTTTTTCCTTTTCGGAAAAATTTATAAATAGACTTGTCCTTCTTTAAAAATACTTATATGAAATAGCTATTTTTTTACTAGTTTTCTTTAAAA
>ENA-ORXT01003732-ORXT01003732.1-marine-metagenome-genome-assembly--contig:-NODE-3732-length-16419-cov-3.782768_pt1 | contig 16419 bp, 13 predicted proteins | sample MGYA00237868_ERZ511482 | MGnify/ENA metagenome assembly ERZ511482 | reverse complement strand
CGCCCATCGCCATAAAACCTGGGTCTTAGTTTCAATGCTTTTCGATCGATCAAAAAATCCTGATAGTCAAGATATTAAAGAATTTACTAATACTGTATATCAAACTATTAATCAGAGCCTTAGTAATTACTGATTACTGATTACTGATTATATGCAAAGCGGTATCCTTTAGGACTAATTACTAATTACTATGAATAAACCAACTAAACTTTTTAACTTTATTTTTAATAGTACATTTTGGGGCTGGAATCTAATCTTTATTGCAGTTGTTTATTGTGGAATTTTACCCTTTATTGGTATCCCCCTAATTATTGCTACTTTCGATGGAGATGTTCCTTTAGATTTCAGCATTACTTTTTTAGCTTTAATCATTGTGCCAGCGGCTTCTACCTATATTGGAGCAAAATATTTAAGAACTAAACCGACAGAATTGATTCGCTTCTTTTATGGAGTAGAAGCTCCTTTGTTTACCTGGTGTTTAGTTCGTTTATTTTTAATTAGGGAATTAACTAGTGCTAGTGGTTTAGTTTTAACTACCTTATTTATTACTATTCTGGCTTTTGCGATAGAAACAGTAAAAGGTTATCAGCAAGAGCGTCCAGTACATTCTTGGCTACAGGCGATCGCTCATTCTTTAATGCTATTAATGGGAATTTATTTAGGCTTAGTCTTGTTGTTTTATGCTATTCCTGTAGCGATCGCCATAGTTGGTTGGCTTGGTCTATTTATAGTTGGCTTTTTCTCTTTTGAATGGGTGCCAATGCTTTGGCGTGAAATAACTCAAACTAGCTATTGGTTGTCATCATTAATTATTGGCAGTGCAATGTTAGTTTTGTTTGGCTTTAGCAGCACTATTTTTGTGGGCATGCCTATCGCTATTATTAGCCTGTACTTTAATTCGGGCAAGAAAATATTACTGGCTTTTGCTAAACAATATAGTAAAAAATATTCTATTACTCTTGCTACTGCCACTATTTCTATTTGGCTGGTTTTATTATTTACCTTTAATCAACAACCACAGGTTAAAGCATTTAGTTTATTAGAAAAATATTCTCTAGGTAAACAAGAACTTTTAGACTCAACTTCAATAATCAAAAAAGGTTTAGTCAATGCTAATCTATCGGCATATCGTTATTTAGGTGCAGAAGCAAATAGCAATAGCATTTTTAATATCTATAATAATTTTGGTTTACCAGACTCAGCCTCTTTATTTTTACAGCACAGATATAATCAGCTGCTAGCACCATTTTTATACCAAGGCGATCGTCGAGATATACAAAAGTCGGCGGAACTTTATGCAAATTTCTTTGATGCACCACTACAAAAAGCAGAACGCAAATCTGTCCGTCATGCTCTACAGTCTACTGCCATTGTTGACCAAGCTAAAGCAGGATTACTTAATATCGATCAAAAGAAAGTTTGGCTGGAAAAACAAGAAGTTACACTTGATTCTCATGGAGATTGGGCGGATGTAGAAATCCACGAAGTCTACCAAAATAAAACTAATGATGTCGAAGAAATACTCTACTATTTTTCATTACCAGAAAGTGCGGCAATTACGGGCTTATGGTTAGGTGAAACTGATGATAAAAATAACCGTTTTCCTTTTCAAGTTGCTCCTAGAGGTGCAGCCCAAGAAGTATATAATTCTCAAGTAAGACGTACTCGCCCTGTCGATCCTGCTTTATTAGAGCAGGTAGGTATGGGACAATATCGTTTGCGAGCTTTTCCCGTACCTCCTAGCCTGTCTTCTAGAGATATTAGTCGCGGTGTAAGTCAACCAAAAATGCACCTGTGGCTAACTTACCAAGTGATGAAGCAAGATCGAGGTTGGGCATTACCTAAGCTAGCAGAGAAGCGCAATATATTTTGGACAAGAAGCACTAAGCGAATTCGTAATGATAATGCCAAAAGGTTCTTGGCTAATGTTTGGTTTGAAGATTTTTGGAATACCACGCAAAGTAGCACTAAAGCCAGTCACAGGATTATAGCGGATAGTTATACTGTGGCGGTTGAGCCTTTGCAAGCCAAAAACTATTCTTTACCGCAAAACAAAACTTACGCTTTAATTCTTGATACTTCTTACAGTATGGAGAGTCATAGCCAAGAAGTTGATGCAACCTTGGGATGGTGGAAACAAAATTTAGCCAATAACGATGTCGATCTGTATGTGACTGATACAGAAAGTTCTCGCGCCAAATACTTAGAAGATCTCAATAGCTTCGATCCCAAGCAGCTAACTTTCTACGGTTCAATTTCAGATCGGGGTTTGCTGCAACAGTTTGCTAGTTTAAATGGAAATAAAGACTACGATGCTGTCTTAGTCATCACCGATGAAGGCAGCTATGAACTATCTCAGGACAACCAAGACATGCCAGCTATAAATGCTCCTTTATGGATGATTCACTTGGGGAACAAACTACCTAGAGCTTATAACGATGCTGTCTTACAAACAATCCAAAATACTAACGGTGGAGTGGCAAATGATATCGCTACGGTAATGAAGCGTTTAGCAACAGAAGAAGCCAATGGTGTATCGGTAATAGATGGTTATAGTTGGGCTGTATCGCCATCGAATGGAGAAAAGACTACTCTCGACAATACTTTATCTAATCAAGCTAGCATCGAACCTATAGCTGCTCGACAAATAGTGTCTCATTTGAGTAAAAGAGGCAAAGATAAGCTCTCCTTAGCAGAATTAGATAATATTCATCAAATAGCCAAGGAAAACGCTTTAGTTACCCCTTATTCTTCAATGATTGTACTCGTTAACGATCGCCAAAAAGAATTGCTCAAACAAGCAGAAGCCAAAACCGATCGCTTCGATCGCGAAGTGGAAACAGGAGTCGAACAATTGCGTCAACCAAACAGTCCTTTTGAGGTTTCAGGCGTACCCGAACCCGAACTTTGGCTACTCTTAAGCATAATGGCGATTTCTTTATTATTAATCTTGCAAAAACAAAAAGCAACCTCTAGATAACTGCCATGCGTATAATGTAAACGAAAATTAATTAGGGTAATAAAATATCCGACAGTTGATTATGAAAATTATAGATTCTAAAGGAAGACTATTCGGCAAGTTAAGCATTCTTGACTTGGCTGCTGCTGCAGTGATTGGTTTAGTCGTTGTCGGTATTTTCTTTTTCCCTGGTACACCCCTAACCAACAGCATTGTTGCTCAAACTAAACAGAAGCCGATTGAGGTGCAGGTATTAGTAAGAGGTCTAGGTGTTGCCAATTTAGATGGCTTATTCCAAGAATTTAAAGAAAACGACAAGGCTGATATCGTTATTCGCAATCAACCCGCAGGGAAAGTAACCATAGTTGGTAACAATGTGCTACCTAGAACGACTCCCGTACCCCAACCAGACGGCTCAGTTAAAGCCTTGCCCGATCCTCGCCCCGAAATCAACATGATTAGAGATATGTTGATTACCTTGGAAGGAAAAGCAGAAGCTACTAGTACTGGCTTCGTAATCGAAGGAAGCAAGAAAATAAAGATCGGATCTTCGATTCAATTACAGGGTAATACCTACGACTTTAGTGGTACTGTCATTTCTATAGAATTGAAAGATTCGTAGTGGTTCGTTTTTAATGATTCGTAAGATATGCCTATCCGTATTCGTCAGCACGTTAACCCTCTGGCACGTAAGTTTCAACAACCAATAGATACACCAGAATGGCAAAAAGTTTTTATTAGCCCAAACCAAGATATACATTTAGATATTGGCTGTGCGCGAGGCGGATTTCTGCTAGAAATGGCGCAGCAACATCCCGAAACCAATTTTTTAGGGATTGAAATTCGTCAGCCTTTGGTTACTGCTGCCAACCAACTAAGAGATGAATTGGGTTTAACTAATTTACACTATCTTTTTGGCAATATGAATAGTTCGGCTGAGGTGTTATTGCAATCCTTACCCATAAATAGCCTTAAGACTATTTCCGTGCAGTTTCCCGATCCCTGGTTTAAAAAACGCCATAATAAACGCCGAGTCGTCCAAAACGAGTTGGTTCAGATTTTAGTTGACTACCTAGCAGAAGGGGGCAAGGTTTTCTTACAGTCAGATATTGAAGAAGTAGCTCTAGAAATGCGCGATCGCTTTGCTACTAGTCCTCAATTAATTCAACAACATTCACCAACCTGGCTAGATCACAATCCCTTGACAGTGCCGACTGAAAGAGAACTGTATGTGCTAGAACAAAACTTACCCGTCTATAGAGTGATGTTCTATAAATCCTCAACTACCTGAAGACATAAACTTTTTCTATCAGTAATTATTTTATGCTCGATACAATTTCTAAATTACCGAAGTGGCTCACTAGAGGTTTAGTTTTGCCCCTGTTAGTGCTTAATGGGTGGTTGCTAATTTTAGTGTTTGAATATTTCCAATCTCTAATTACTATCTTTGCCACCGCTACTCTTTTGTCGTTTATTTTAGATTATCCTGTTCGTTTCTTAGAACAAAAAGGTGTTAAAAGAGCGATCGCCATTTTAATTGTTTTACTCATCGGTATCTTACTTCTAAGCGTTATCGGCGTGACGGTTTTTCCCATCTTGCTCGATCAGTTTAATGGGCTATTAGAACGTTTACCCAGCTATGTTGCATCGGGTAGCGAACAGGCAAAAGTCTTTGAAACTTGGGCAGACGAGCGCAATTTTCCGGTTAGCGTCAGTAGCATAGTTGCCGATGCTCTTGGTCGTATATCTTATCAGCTACAACAGTTAAGCGGACAAATTTTGGGCAGCGTTTTTTCTGTTTTGGGTAGCCTGGTAGACTTACTTTTAACTATTATTTTAACCTTTTACCTGTTGCTCCACGGCTCAGAACTTTGGGCAGATTTATTTCAAATTTTTCCTGATGAGACAGCCGTAAAAATTCGAGCTTCCTTGACTCAAACGTTTAACAATTATTTTGGCGGACAATTAACCGTTGCTTCAGTCATGGGAGTCAGTATTACCATTACCTTTTTTATCATCCAAGTCCCCTTTGCCTTGTTGTTTGGCTTGGTGGTAGGGATTATGGCACTATTCCCTTTTGGCGCAGGTTTAAGCATCAGCTTAGTTAGTTTTTTAATGGCGTTGAAGAGTATTTGGTTTGGACTAAGAGTACTGGCGATCGCTTTTGTGGTAGAACAGATAGTTGAAAGTGTAATTGCCCCACGTTTGTTAGGAGAATTTACTGGTTTAAATCCTGTTTTAGTCTTAGTTTCCTTATTGATTGGAGCGCAATTAGGGGGATTTCTAGGGTTGATTTTAGCCGTCCCCGCAGCCAGCTTTATTAAGAGCTTATTGATCATTTTTAAATCTAAAGTAGATCGTATCGAACTACCTACAGAAGTTTTAGCAAAACAATAATTTATGGTCATTCTAGTTAATTGTCTTATAGTCAACAAGTTTTCAAGTCTAGAGTCAAAATGGTTTTTATTTTAAATAATGGTGAATTACTAAAAACATGATTGCTATTTATCCAGGCAGCTTTGATCCCATAACGCTAGGACATATCGATATTATTGAAAGAGGGGCAAAACTATTCGATCGAGTCATTGTCGCCGTCCTCTCTAATCCTAGCAAAAGTCCTTTGTTTACCGTTGAAAAAAGAATAGATCAGATTGCTAAATGCACTGAACATATTAAGAACGTCGAAGTCGATAGCTTTGCTGGACTCACGGTTGAATATGCCAAGCTGCATAATGCTGGAGTTTTATTGAGAGGTTTAAGGGTATTATCGGATTTTGAAAAAGAGCTACAGATGGCTCATACTAACAAGACTCTTAATCAAGAAATTGAAACTGTATTTCTAGCAACAACTAAGGAATATAGCTTTTTAAGCAGCAGTATTGTTAAAGAAATAGCTCAATTTGGGGGAGAAATAAGCCACTTAGTTTCGGCGAATATTGTGCAAGATATGTGCAATAAGTATCAAAATAAGTAGTTAAAGTAAGCTATTTAGACAATAAGGAACATTATCATATACTAATGCATAATTTTAATTGGCAAATGTTAGTTATTTAAGTTACAAATAGACTCAGATAATCTAGCTTAATAATGTTCCCAGAAAATTATACCCAAGGCACTGAAGCGCAATTTAATCAGTCTCAAGTGGCAGCAGATGTTCCTGAAAACTCTGAGGCTGATTTTAATATCGAAGTTGAATTAGACAATTTAAAAGATTTGATCCTTGATGGCTCTCATATTCCCCTGACTGAATTAGCCATAGTAGACGAAAATTTGCTGTTGGAACAAATTCTGCATATACAAGAAAATTTACCGATAGAATTAGCTACAGCATTTGAAATAGTCAACCTGAGACAAGAAATTATTGCTGATGCTCAAGAATATGCTTATTCAGTAGTAAAGTCCGCAGAAGAGAAAGCTCATCAAATTGTACAGGAATCAGCAATTGTTCGTCAGGCGGAACTAGACGGCGGGAAAATTAGGCTCAAGATAGAACAAGAATGCGAACAGTTACGACAAAACGCGATCGCGCAATGTGAGGCAATTCAGATGGGTGCGGATGACTATGCCGATCATGTTTTAGAAGACTTGGAAAGTAGATTGCAAGAAATGCTCGGTATTATTCAAAATGGTCGTCAGCAATTAGAATAGCTACCAAAAGTTAAGCTCAAAATAATCGATGATTTGTCTTTTATTTGTTATCGTTTATGGATTAACTTTATTTAAGAGAGCAAAAAATCAATAATGGTAGCTATATCTCTCCCTAAGAAGAAGTTTTTAAACTCCATAAATTACTTTCGGGGGATTGCGATCGTTATAATTGTTTCGGCTCATTCTTATGGCATAGCTAATTGGAATGTATACAAAGATCCGACGCTTTTTGAACAGTTTTTTTATGCTTTGAACCTAAACGGTAGTGTCTTTTTTATTTTTATTTCGGGATTTCTCTACAATCACATTTTTTATCCCAGATTTGAATACAAAAAATTTATGATTAAGAAAGCTAAATATGTTTTAGTTCCTTATTTAGTTTGTTCTATCATACCAATTCTATATGCCGTATTTATAGAAGACCAAAACAAATTTTTATTAGACAATTTACAAGATAAACCTTTGTTGGCAATCCTGTGGTTTTTAGTAACAGGAAGAGCAGTATATGCTTACTGGTATATTCCCATGATTATGCTAATGTTTGCAATTTCGCCCATAATCAATGCTTTAATCAAATCAAAGTATATACTCTATGCCATTTTCTGCCTGATTCCAATTTCGATGATTATCCATCGACCACTGCATAATACTAATCCAACTCATTCTCTAATTTATTTTCTACCAGTATATTTATCAGGAATTTATAGTTCGATTCACCAGCAAAAAATATACGCTTTCTTAAAGAGTATTAAAGTAAAACTTGCCCTTTTATTTTCAGCAATCAGCTTAGGATTAATTCAGATTCTTATCTTCAATATTAGCGGCAACTTTAGCAAAAGCTTTTGGTCTGTCACTGTACCTGATATCAATTTGCTGCAAAAAATATTGCTGTGCTTTTTGTTAATGTCTGTGCTAGACAACTACGAAAACACAGATATTACAGTTATGAAAAAAACTGCTGAAACCAGCTTTGCTATCTACTTTATTCATCCTTTTTTGCTTAACCCTTTGACACGATTTGTCAGGAGTTTAGAGTTGGGCTTTCAAGGCAATTTCTTCACCCTGGTTATAGCAACCTTTTCTGTCGTAATTATTGCCATAGGAATCGCTCACTTATTAAAAATTGTGTTGAAACGCAATAGTCGCTACATAATTGGCTGGTAAAGATATAGCCAATTCGAGCAATCTCCTCACAACTATCTGGTTTGAAAAGCGCATAAATCGCCTTTGTTTGTTGCGAGCATGCAGTCGAAAGTTTCGTGAAATAGGTTCAGTTAACTAACTTTACTGTTAAACATTTCGGTCAACATTGGGGGAATTTCACTTGGTCGCTTAGCTATTTTAATTCCTGCTTTTTTCAGTTTTGAGATTATACTTCGCTCCTGATTTACGGCTGGAATTGATGCTGATAAATGATTACTAATGATAGTCACCGCATCTTGAAAGGTTCTCTCCTGGGGAGTTTTTAAGCCCGCAGTGTAGCAGACAATTGGTTTATCACTACCAAGATGCTTACAGTAAGCTACTATCTCTTCAGTTTCCTGAATTGTTTTGCCAATCGAAACGATCGCTTCTGTATGGGGATCTTCATTTAGAATAGACAGCCATTGAGGTAGCTTAGAACCTATAATGCGATCGTTTCCCAAACTAATTACCATTGACTGTCCAATTTTAGCCTGATTTAATTCCGCTGCTACCTCGTAGGATAAATCCCTACTAGTGGTGATTAAACCCACCTTTCCTGGCTGATAAAACTGAGGTTGTAATTTACCTAGCCAAACTTGTTCGGGAATCATAATTCCTTCGCTACCAGGGCCTAAAAGCAGAGTGTTGTTAACTTGGGCATATTTGATCAATCTAATTGTGTCGAGAGGAGGAACATTAGGAGTAAGGATAATAACTCTACTAATTCCTGTAGCGATCGCTTCGATTGCCGCATCTAAAACTTGATAGGGAGAAACAAAAATCAGGCTAGTGTCTATTCTGTCTGTTACTTCTAAAACTTGTTCTACTAAGTCAAATACGGGTATATCTCCTACTGTTGTTCCTCCCTGACCAGAACTAACTCCTGCGACAACATCAGTGCCATAGGCTTTCATTTGCACTGCGTAGAAAGCAGCTTCTGACTCTGTAATTCCTTGAATAATGACCTTATTTGGAGACGACCAATTCATAAAATTAGAATAATTTGCAGGTAAACAATAAGGAGAATAAATTTCAGAGGTTTGAGTGTAAGTAGATAAGTCGTCCAAACTATAGTAGTGTTGGCGACCAGAATCAAAATTCATTTTTAAGAACTACAGCTGATGGTCTACTTATCTTGTAACAAGATCTAATCAAAAATTCCTTTAACTAGATTTAACCATAGCGATCGCTTTTGATATTGATTCTTCTAAGCTGCTAGAAAGATATATGGTGTCATCAGTTTTTAAGTCAGTAAGTTCCACCTTCAAAAGTCTTAAAATAAATTTAGGCATGGGTTTGAGTGTTTCTTTGACTTTAGACTTGGTTGATTTATCTCTTTTTGAGCTATCACTATGATGACCTATATTTTCTGCTTGAGCAGCCAAATTGGATTCTTCTAGGGATTGAATATATTGGTCAACTGTCTGAATAATCTCTTGACTACGAGTCTCAGTTGACCAAATATTAATTAAGATAACTTTTAATCCTTTAATTGCAGCTAAATCTTCCAAGATTTGCTTTAGCTTTTCCGAGTAAAGGCTAGAACCATCTTCTTGGTTAGTAAGATTATCATCAATCACGACACCACAGGCAGGATTTATCTTGTTTTGACTCAGCAAATCCCAAGTTAGCAGTGCCAAATCAAAACTATTACAAACTGTGGCAACTTTTCCCGATTTGTTATGCCAATCTAGCCAGTGCCAACCCGCTCGCTCAAGATTATACTGCTTTTGATATTTGGAAAGATTTAGAGTTTCAATAATTGGCTGTCTAGACAAGGCATGGTCGCTAATCGTGATTTTTCCATCTAGTGCCATCAATTCTCCTTTGGTGTTGACACCCAAAGGATTAATTTCAATTAGCTCTAAGTCCTTTTCTTGAAACAGTTGATACATCTTGGCGATAATCTCGCTAACTGAAGAGATTAGTTGTCCCGATAGACCCATGCTGACAGCTAAACGACGAGCATAAAATAAAGAAAATGAACCGTCTATCACCACCTGTTGCAAATTCGTTAACAGAGAATCAACGTTCATTCCTCCATATGCCGAGCCTAACAATACAGGACATTGGAGATCGTAGTCTAAAACTATTGCTAGGAAAAACTCTCTTTCGGCATTGTAGTGAGCCTCTGCGAGGATGACCTCTGGATATTCTCCTAAAATAGAAAGATTAAAAATGGTTCTAGCAGCTGCGATCGCATCAATTGTGTTCGCCACAAATTTGATTCCCCCTACTTTGCCTCTTCCTCCTGAGCGAACCTGAGATTTTAGCACCACAGGATAAGGAATTTGTAGCTGTTTGATTTTTCGAGAATCTCTAATAGTTTGAGAAGGTAGAATAGGAATATCTACCATCCCAAATAGTTCTTTAGCCTGATATTCTAATAATTCCATGCTTTAATATTATAAATTAATTACTATGTATATCTAAGCTAGTTAGTTTTAAGCCAAAATATTTACGTTTACGTTTTTTGTGACCAAAGCCATTGTTTTGCTAACAAAATCAATTTGGAGCGAGGGTAGCGGAATAGGCTTTGTCGGGTTAATTTTATTATTTTATGTTTATATTATTAAGTTATTCAGCTATTTCCCCACTAAGATTGAAAATTTAGTCAAGAAGCAACTATCATAGTTACTGCTTAAAACCAGAATCGCATCGCATACAAGTGACTGCTAAAAAGCAACCAAACATTGGAGTTGCTTCAATTCTTTTGACCGCGAAAGGCGGTCACTCGCAAGCCCCTGAATGAATTCAGGAGAACGAGCGACTGATATTTTATACTTATGTTCTAGTATCTCTCAATGTCAACTTCTTTGGTCACGTTTGTTACAACCATTATCGTCAATAGAATAGATTCACCAATTCAACTATGCTCTACAACTATCATGAACTATTTTTTTACAGTATAAAAATAGCGACGTTAGCGATTAACCAGCAAAGCTTTTAATGTCTGAAAAAATCACGTTCGATTCATAACGGCTATGACAAAATCTCATGATTATGGAAGAGGAATGGAAAAAGTTGTAATTATCATCAACGCGGAAGTTAGTGAAAAAGGGAAGCTAATTTCGGCGTCGCCAGTAACTCAAAAAATGGTTGAAGCTTTACAAAACAGTATTGCCAATTCGACTCCATCAACAGCTGTAGAAATTGTATCTGCTGCAACTTTGTGGTCTAAACATTCTAAAAGCAAGAATAAAGCAAGTGAAGACAGTCAAACAGTTTATTGTCCCCTAACAATTCAGTTACCAGAATATTTTAATTTCCCTCAAAAGAGAATTTATTCTGACTGCAAAGATGTAAATTCTCGAAGAAGGTGGGTAGAAAAGAATTTAGGAATCAAAACTAGTGTCGGTGATGCTTGGTTAGGTCATCTTTGGCTACCAATAATCTTGACCGATAAACCTGTTTATGGGGAAATTATTGGCGAAGGCTCTATACCGAATTCTTACGAGCAGCCTATCACCATACCAAGTCGTCAGCGTCAATCTCTTCATGATTTGGCAGATAAATTATTAGATTCTTTGGATGCGACTCCTGCAACCTACTTACTACAGTTTAGTTTGTATAAAGGAGAGATCGTTTTCGATCGCCTATGGCCTTTTCCTGCGGCACCAGCTTTAATCACCCTCAAGACCCAGAAACCAGATTTGTTTGCCTGTCATTGGCATTGTTTGACCCAGCAACCAGTTCCAGATATTAGCATTGTTAATGCCATGCCTATCTAAGCGTTGTTAGAACCAAATTGGGATACATAATTAATACTATGCAATAAGCTATTGGCTAGAAGTTGATAGCTTCTTTTTGTTTTTGTTTTTTTACTTTCAGGGGAATGCTAGTCTTCGCCGATGCACCAGGCGATAAACAACGCGCTCAATAAAGCTAATCCCCACCAACCAAAAGAAGTGACAGTGGTAGCAACATGTACGGGAATGAAAATCAAACTTTCATTAATCAACCAATTGCCAAACAAAAGGAAAACTATAATGGCTGTGAGTAAAATCATCGGGAAAAAATCATCTAAAATAAATTACAGCGATCGCTGTTGATAATAGCAAACCTAAACAGGGAGCGATCGTAATTAACCAGCCACCACTAAAAAATAAGAGCCAGCTACAGCCAAATATTAAAGCTGTAGAAGTTAAGATACTCAAAAATAGCTTGGGAAACGAACGTTTACCTAATATAGCTATTCGGCTGCCAACAGCGCACCAAAAAGAGATCCATAATATTTCTAGGCGATCGCAAAACCACCACAAAGACCGTTGCTCGCCTAAAACCGTACTAATGATATTACTAGTCATTTGAGCGTGAATAATAACCCCAGAAAGCCGTTTTGCCTGTTTTCCTCTGCTATAGGGAGTATGGTGCAGATCTTGGTTGTAGCCGACTACTCCAATGAGAATAATTTTGTCTTTGACGAGCTGACTAAAAGCGCGATCGCTTTTAGTTAAAGCGGACTGTAGAGTAATAGTTTGAGGTAAAGCACGACGGTAATTAAGTAGAGTTTGATAACCTTGAGCTTCGGGTAAGTGATAACCACCGCTACTGGGATTGAGTCGAGGAAATTTTGCTTTGCCAATCAGTAATACGCCCTGCTCGTATGTTGTAGGAGTATCATCCAAATATTTTAAAGCCAAGCGAAGACCTAAAGATACGCTACTTTGACAAGTCTCATCAGGAGACATGCCCATGATTTGACGACGAATTGCACCATCATCATCAATTGCCCAATTGCTAAAACCGATTTGCTCTATTGGCACCGAAGGAGGAGGAGCGATACCAATTAATTTTAGCTGGTCGATTTTGATGCGACAGATTGCAAAAAAGTTATCTGTTTGGGCTACGGTATTTCTGAGCTTTGAGTCAAAGGGAAAATCATGAATTACGTCAGAAGCGATCGCTTTTGCCTGTGCCAACTGCAATTTGGCCAGTAATTGATTCAGAGTTGTATCTGCTAGAGAGCCACGCATCTGACTAGCTATTTTTTGCTGATATTTGATATCGCTATCGTCAATAGTAATCACCAGTACTCTTTGGTCTACAGGAGGAGTTTGGCGGTAGACAATTAGGTGATCGTAGGCTTTTAATTCTCCCGCTTCAAGCCATCCCCAAGACTGAATCAGACAAACTAATATAAGAGCGATCGCACTGGTCAATAGCCCAGCAATGAGTGGTTGTTGCAAGAGGTCTAATTTAATTGAGCTAGAAAATAAGCGTTTCTTGCCGCACAGATCCTGCCAATCAGGAGGAATTATGGCAGGGTTTTGATAAATTGTGGGCAGCCAACTAGCACAAGGGTATTGTTTTTCTCTCGCCTGTAATTGTTGTCGTGCCATTTTAGTGGCAAGATACAGTGAGTTTCCTGCTGCATAAGCCTGTAAAAAGTGGCAAATAAATTCTTGTGCCACTGTGTCGGGGATAGGCATCCGCATCACAATCGACTGGGGTAAGGATAATTTACCCAATTCTTCGGCTATTCCTAAGCCATCACAAGAATTAAAGATGGCTAGCTGGAGTCCATTGGCGATCGCTCTGGAGAAGCCATATTTTAGCTCTTCAATGGTTAGCCGATCTTCATGGTTAATATATAGTAAACCTTGTCTAGCAATAGTCTGGCTATGCCCTGCAAAGAAAACAATATCCCAGTTTTTTGACCATAAATGAGCGTATAATTCCTGACGGGTAGGCTGATGTAAAAAAACTACTTCCCCATCGTCCAAAGATTTGAGAAAAGTGCAGTCTGCATTTAAATTAAGCCCTTGTCCATCACCTAAAATAGCTAAGATTCTGACTTTGCTCTGTCGGCGTATTTTAGCCAGAACTGGTACACGCTCAAAATTAAAATTGCTAATCGCAATCTCTAGTTGGGGATAATTTTCTAGTAAGTCCCAACAGCACCAGGGCAATTGATGGATTTCTTGGCGATCGCTGCAAATTAAAATTCTGATTACTTCTGAGCGATTTAATTCTGATCGTAGATATTTGTCAACTGGATAAAAACTAGGAGACTCAAGCCATTTTTGCAGTTCGTATTCCAGCTTCTTGGCTGAAGTTGCCAGCTGTTTTTGAGGGTTTATTGAGCCGCCGTCGTAAATAATCTGCTGGGGTTTAATTCGGCTGTTGTTGCCATTTTGAGCGTATTGTTGTTGCCATTTAGTCAAAGCTTGGCTTAATTCTAATGCAGCAGGTAGGCTTCCTGCAAAGCCGCGATCGGCTGGCTTTCCTGACTGGGAAATCTCTATACTGACCTCAAATCCCGACTTAAAATTACCATTGAACTTGAAAATGACTAATTTTGCCATTAGAGCTAGCAATCAAAAAATATCTAAATAGAAAACCTTAGAGCTTTGGCATTGATGATACACCCTAGTTAAATAATAAAGCTTTCAATTATTACCTGTTCGTCCAACGCTAATTCAATACTAAAATTTTCTCCCAAGTTGCCACTAAAGCAAAATTCAATTGTTTCTGTTTCGTTTGCTTGAGCAATCATTACAGGATAACTATCTCGATCCACAATAATAATCTCTAAACCGTTAGGCAAACAATCATCTATTTTGCTATTACAAATTATCAAAGAAATGTCAAATTCTTTTTCTTTTTTAGGTCGTATATTTAGCAGTAGAACTACACTAATATCTTGATTTTTTTTCAGTTGAATCAGTTTGACTCGATGAGCTTCGCAAGACAGTCGATTACCAGCTTTTTTTGCCAGCTTTTGAGGGCTTCTAAAATTAGAAACTGCTGTCGAACTAAATAGCTCTTCTAAGGTTTGCCAATTAGGATCTTGATGATTAGAAAACCATTGATTAAGAGTTGCCGTTTGAATTGGCACGGCACGCTTTTGTTGACTCAAATATGTGGGAAATTCTGCTAGAGATTCCAACATATCTAAGGGTAATTCAAGCCGATCTGCTCGACGTATAAACCCTAAAACAGTTGCACTAGCCAGAGATTTATTAAGCTTCACTATCATATAGCCGATTCTTTCTGACCAAACTTCGGGAGGAATTTTCACCGTATCATCTCCACTCAATACAAAACGGCATTCCAACTTGCCATAGCTAGGAATATAGAGATCTGCAACATCCATCATTGTTTGTAAAGCAGGGTTCCAACTGTCACTGTCTTCAAGACTGGTTGACCAACCGATAGAGTTGAGATAAAAGCTAACGGCTGATACAGCTAAAGTATTGAGATATACCTGTTTAGCTTTATTACCTTGACGTTGGTAGCTACGAAATATTTCAGCGTCAACGCGAGTTTTCAGAGGAATAATGGTTTGAAACAATTGAGATTGCCGATCAACTATCATAATTTTAACCCTAGCTAAATATTTTAAAATGTGTTGCTAAAAATATTTTTTTAATTCTGTTTTTAATAAAGGTGAAAAGCGGCGACACCAGCGATTATAAAAACTGCTCAGAGTTGGAACTGGTATGCCCCAGCGCTGAGATATTTCTTCCCAGCTCAAGCCAGAAAACTTTGCTAAGGCAATATTACTAAAGTTGGCATCTGGTCTATCTCTAATATGAGTAGTAATAAAGACTTTGTTAGGATCTTTGAGCAAATATTCTTGGAGAATCTGAGATAAATCGGGATTACTCATTGGCTGTCTAATTTGTTCTAAACCTGAGAAAGAAGAAATTTCGTGTTGAGCATGTCTTTGAAAGTGGGCATAACATTTTAGAACCTGCTTATCCAACTTGAAGTTGACCCAATTCATAAATTTACGATTTCCTCTTTCTGGGTCATACATGTCGATATTTAGACAGACATAGGCAAAAGTTTCCGCGACCGCCTCTTCATAAAGAATTGAATACAAACCATTGGAAAACTTTCCAACATGGGGACGACATAGCTTTCCTGATAATTTAATAGCTTTGATCAGTTCAGTTAAGGCATATGTCCTCAATTCGCTATTAACCGAATATCTTTGTGCAGCTAATCCCATTTTTTTTAATTGGCTATCATCGAGTATTTGTTGAAAAAATTGCTGCTGTAGTTTGTATAAATAAGCTGGTTCAAGTTGCTTTATAGTCCTAAGCTGCTGTTTTGGTTGGGCATTAAAATCAACTAAGTGTTGATGTAAATGGTCAAACAAGTTTGTTCTCGCCCTCTCATATATTTCTTGATAGACTCCTTTTAGGGGAGTACCATTAAACTGACGACACAAAGGTCGCGATCGCAAAATAGTAGCTACAGTCTGATTGATTATTGATTCGAGCTGTTGACAATTGTTGGCGGTTCGAGCCTGATGCAGTAGCTTTTCTAATCGCTGATATTTTGATTGCTCAAACTCATTGCGAATGGTCATTTATAATAAGCTGTTTCAAGCTCAAACTAATAAAACTTCTCTAATTAGTCACTTGTGAATCTCAAGCTAGATTTACGGTTTTTGTTATAAAAATTAATAACTAATACGCCTAATGTGAATTAACTCTCCGAATTTTTAACTCGAAAAGGCTTTAAAGCATGGATTGTTAAAGATATCCTGTTCAAACACAACTCAGATAAGTTTAATTTTGTAAATAACCCTTAGATATTTTCTAGACAAAGAAAACCCTGGCTTTAACTTTTATAGCAGGGGTTTGGGGAGGCTATCTCCTCCCCAATGGGGG
>ENA-ORXT01003731-ORXT01003731.1-marine-metagenome-genome-assembly--contig:-NODE-3731-length-16428-cov-4.537643_pt1 | contig 16428 bp, 17 predicted proteins | sample MGYA00237868_ERZ511482 | MGnify/ENA metagenome assembly ERZ511482 | reverse complement strand
TAGTTCAGCTGGTTAGAATACCTGCCTGTCACGCAGGGGGTCGCGGGTTCGAATCCCGTCCGCTCCGCCAGTATTAAGAAAAAAGGATGCTTCTAGCATCCTTTTTTTTCGCTTAAAATAAGCGCAACACCTATCTTGATTGCCCCAATTTCATTGGTATGAACCTGTTCTATCAGGTATCATCGCAGCCATATAATATCAACTAAAAGTAAGAGATATCATGCTTCAAACAATTAATGATAAAGCGAAGGGCTGGGTTGCATACGCGATTGTTATTTTCATCAGTATCCCGTTCATGTTGTTCGGTATTGGTTCGTACTTAGACGGCGGCGAAAGCGTTGTTGCCGCTACCGTGAACGGTGAGGAAATACCGTCCTCAGAGTTAACGTCAGCAACGTTACAGCAAAAGCAGCGATTACAAGCAATTTATGGTCGTCTGCCACCACAGCTTGACGACAAAGCAATCAAACAGCAGGTGATTGATGACTTGGTTAATCGTGAGCTTTTGAGGCAATCGGCCGACACTAATGGATATCGTGCGGGCGACGTTGAAGTTAGCGAAACGATCAGAAACATGCCGAATTTCCAAAAAGACGGTGCATTTGATCAGACGACTTATCAGCAGTTACTGACGGCAAATCGCCTTAACCCAGCTACTTTTGAGCAGCAAACCCGTGACGACTTGACGCTTCAAGAGATGACAAGAGCGGTATCTTCAAGCAGCTTAATTCCAAAGCAAGAAGCGGCGCTATATCAATCACTGGTTGAGCAAGAACGAGCAGGGCAAACGTACACGATCCGAGCAGATTCATTTAAAGCACAAATTGTTCCTGACAAAGAAAAAGTCAACGCTTTCTACGACGCTAACACTGCACTGTTTATGACAGACGAGCGCATTAAGCTGGACTACCTCATGGTTGATCAAGATAAGATTGCGGCGAATATCGAGGCGACTGATGAGCAGTTAAAGCTACACTTTGAAGAGAATGCGATGCTCTATACAACTGCTGAGCAGCGCAAGGTTTCCCATATTCTCGTGTCAGTTGACAAGTATGGCAAAGAAGAAGCTGAGATACGTGCCAATGAGCTTTATGCTCAGATTGTTTCAAAAGACAAAACATTTGATGAACTAGCCAAAACTGAGTCGGACGATACCTTAGCGATCGATATGGGCTTTTTAGAATTGCAAGATATGACTCCTGCATTTGCTGATGCTGCGGGTAAATTGAAAATAGATGAAGTAAGCCCGCCTGTTTTAACGCCTGCCGGATACGAGATTATTAAGCTCTCTGAGATCAAGCCGCAGATAATTCCTGAGTTTGATACGGTAAAAGAGGCGGTTATGAAAGCTTACCAGGCGGCTGAAGCTGGAAAAATCTTCATTGAAAAAATTGAGCAGTTACAAACGACGGCGTTTGAAAATGATGCCAGCCTTGATCCTGCAGCAGATGTGCTGGGTGACGCTATCTTGACGTCTGATTGGATTACACGAGTCGGTGGAGAAGGTGTTCTTGGAAAAGAAGCGTCGGTGCGTAGCGCTGCGTTTTCACCTGAGGTCATGACTGAACGCATCAACTCCTCGCTAATCGAATTGTCACCAACAAAGGCTTTGGTCGTGCGGTTAAATACGCATGAGGATGCAGCGGCAAAACCATTTGCCGAAGTTGAAAAAGAGGCTTCAGATGCCTATATTGCAGCTGAGGCGCGCAAGCTCGCTGTCAGCAAAGGGGAGGCGTTACTCGCTGATCTTAAGAAGACGAGCAGTTGGAAAGCGCTAGAAACCGTCGCTGAGCTAAAGCCTGAGGACGTGCAGCGATTTGAAAAACTTAAACGTAACGACCGTAAGCTGCCACCTCAGATTGTTGCAGAAGCGTTTAAAATGAACCCTGCTGAGGCTGAAGGAAGTAGTGCGTTCTCTAATGTTATCACCGCAAACGGGGATTATATTGTGATTGGTTTGAGCAGCGTTGTTAACGGCCCGAGTGAGGTAAGCAAGGCTGGCTTAGACAGTTTCAAAGCCGAGATCGCTCGTCGCGAGCAAGATGCATTGCTTAAAGCGATGCGTGAGCAAGCAGAGGTTGTAATCAATCAGGCTGCTTTAGAAAACTAAATAGAAGCAGTTGAAAAGCCTCCTTGGTGATCGTTCATCAAGGAGGCTTTTTTGTATTAAACAGGACGTCATATGAAAGTGTATCTTAAAGCATTGGGTTGTCGACTAAATGAGGCTGAACTAGAGCAGTGGTCGCATAGCTTTCGGGGTAAGGGCCATCACATGGTAACGGACCACGAGGAGGCTGACGTTGTTGTATTAAATACCTGCGCGGTTACGGCAGACGCTGGGAAAAAGTCACGTAAACTAATGAATCGGCTGTATCGAGAAAATCCTGAGGCCAAATTGGTCGTTAGTGGCTGTTACGCGACATTGGAAACAGATAAGGTCGCTGAGCACCTTGGCGTTGATTTGGTGGTGCCCAACCAGCAAAAAGATCAACTCCCACAAATGGTCATGGATAAGTTCGCTGGCAATACCATGCCTTTAATCGCGATGGAGCCTGGGGAGACGAGTTTATTTTCCCGAGGGCGCCAGCGGGCGTTTATCAAGATACAAGATGGCTGTCGCTATCGCTGTACTTTTTGCATTGTCACGGTAGCTAGAGGTGAGGAACGCAGCCGTACACTTAAGGATATTATTGAAGAAGTTCAGCGTTTACACAATCAAGGGGTCAAAGAAATTGTTTTGACCGGTGTGCATGTGGGTGGCTATGGCAGTGATATTGACACGTCACTTTACACGCTAGTGAAATCGATACTAAAAGAGACGGATATTCCACGCATTCGCTTTGCATCCGTTGAGCCTTGGGATTTGCCCGATGAGTTTTTTGCATTATTTGAAGACCCACGCTTGATGCCCCATATGCATTTACCACTGCAAAGTGGTTCTGACACCGTACTGCGGCGCATGTCGCGACGCTGTAAAACAGACTCTTTTAAAGATTTGGTGATGCACGCTAGAAATTCCATCCCTGATTTTAACGTCACTAGTGATATTATTGTGGGCTTTCCAGGGGAGACAGAAGCTGAGTGGCAACAGACATTAGACTACGTCGAGTCTATAGGTTTTGGACATACTCACATATTTTCTTATTCACCACGTGAAGGCACGAAGGCATCTCGTTTGGCAGATCCGGTTGCTGAAGCGGTTAAAAAACAACGCAGTTTAGAAATGCATCAGCTTGCCGAGCGAATGAAACAACAGTTTGCGACGTCACAGTTAGGCCGTAAGGTACCTATTTTGTGGGAACGCCAAAGGCAAGAAGCCGGTGGATTGAAATACACAGGATATACACCGAACTTCATGAAAGTTGAAACTTCTGTCAGCAATGTGGTCTTATTGGAGAATCGTATCGTTGATACTTCACTTGATGCATACGATGCGGATAAACAGGTGTTAAAGGGAAGTGTAAAATGAAAACAAACAGGGTTAGATTACCACTGAGTTTTATTTTGGCGATGTTTTTTCTTGTCGGCTGTAATGCAAAAGAGGCCTCTCCTGAGTCTGTAGCGGCTGAATTTTGGCAAGCGGTGATTAGTCAAGACATGGAAAAAGCTAAGAATCTGGCGACATGGGATAGTATAGATTATCTCAAATACATTCGTTCAGGGCAGTTAAAGCCTGAACGCTACGAGCTAGGGGAAGTAATGCGTGGTGATAGGAGTGCGGTGATTGAAACAACGCTTTATTCGCAGCCGCAAGGTCAAGCCAGTGTTAGAATTCCTGGGCGTACTGCATTAATCAGTACTGAGCACGGCTGGCGAGTCGACCTAAAACAAACCGTTGGCAGTACGCTAAAAGAAACCGTCGGAACCGTGTTTGACCAGCTAAATAACCTGATGCAGGAAGGGCTTAAAGGCTTCGATAAGCAGCTATCAAATTCAGTACAAGAAATTGGCAAGGCACTTGAAAAAAGTGCTGAGGAGTTACGTGATGAATTATCTAAGCAACCGTTTAATCTTAGTCCTCAGCCTGAATTAGTCGTCCCAGAAGGCCAGAGAATTTAAGCTTATTTAGAGTCATTGCTCAGATTGATAAAGTCACTTTGTGATGCAATAACGTCTGCGGGAACATCCCAGGGCTGTGGTATCTGCGGCTCTATTATTTGTAAGTCATAGGCAAATGCAATCAATTGTGGATTGCCTTTTTCCTCTTTTCTAAAGGCAAAGGTTCTGTCATAAAAACCGCCTCCCATACCGATTCTGTTGCCAAATCGATCGATTGCGACCATTGGCATTATCACCGCGTCCAGTTTTCTTGGATCGGTTAGTAGATCATTTTGATTGACGTCAGGCTCAGGAATATTAAAACGATTGAGTGTCATCTGAGTGTGCTTGGTGTAGTGGGCAAACGCTAAATAGCCATTGCTACTCGATGAAAGAATAGGTAGATAAAATTGCTTATTTGAAAGTGTTTTCACAGACTGTAAATAGGTTGGATCAGCCTCACCGCGCACGGGCAAGTAAAAGGCGATATGTGTGGCACTTTCAAGTACCCCGCTATCGATAATTTGCTGACACATTGACAAAGAATATTGAGCTTGCTGAGCATCACTTAATGCTGCACGCGCTGCTTGGATTTTCTTACGAATGACTGACTGGTCAACCATCTTGCAACCTCATCGATAAATCAATGCAAATGATGCGATGAGTATTAGTTGGGTGCCAGCAAAATAAATGACCCCTTAATCTTATTTTGATCAGGGGGTCAGTGTTTTTTATAATAACCGAAGCCGTGAGCCGGTGTTAATGCGATTAGAGCGGATGCCGTTAAGACGCTTTAACTTGTTAACTGTGGTGCCATGTCGCATGGCAATACGGTACAGCGTTTCGCCTCTTTTAACCTTATGAGTTCTGTAGCCGCTGCGTGATTTTTTTGAGTACCGTCTTTTTGAACTACGGACCCGTTTTTTAAAGCGTTGTTTGCGTGTTTTCCCCTTAATGCTTACCGGCCTCTCAGGCGGCAGCTGGTGAATGACGTTAGCTAGTCGTCCGGCAACGTTTCGAGGAAGTAAGATACGTTTACTAACTCGTGGCGTAGTGATGCCTTTGAGAAAGTTAGGATTCAAGCTTGTCAATGTGTCTGAGGCCAAACCTGCAAAACGTGCTGCTTTAACTAGATTGACGGGTTTATTAACGTGTATCTCTACCAGTTTTGGTGCGTTTGGTGTGACAGGTAAACGAAAACCAAAGGCATTAGGGTTAGAGAGAATCTCTTTGTACGCTAGCAAGCGTGGCACATATTCGCGGGTCTCACGAGGCAATTTAATATTCCAATAATCCGCTTTTCTACCACGTGCTCGGTTGTAGCGTACAGCGCGTCCGACTCGACCTTCTCCCGCGTTGTAAGCGGCCAGTGCTAAAAACCAGTCGCCTTTAAACTGTCGATGAAGCTTTTGTAAATAATCTAGTGCAGCCCGCGTAGATTCCAATGCATCCATCCGACCATCGAAGCCGCGGTTCTGTTTAAGGCCATACAAACGACCCGTTGAAGGAATAAACTGCCACATGCCTGCGGCGCCTGCGTGAGAATAAGCCGTATTGACATAAGCACTCTCAACAAAAGGCAATAGTGCAAGCTCTGTTGGCATGCGGCGACGTTTGAGCTCGTTAACAACAATGTGCAAATAGTCTGTCGCGCGGTTGGCGATACGTTGCAAACGTGCAGGTTTACGGCCATATTCTCGAACAAAGCGCTGTACCTGATGTCGGTAGCCATGGTTACCCATTTGGTAGCCTGCTCTGACGTGATTCCACATATCTTCGTGTGGGACGTTGGGCACCGGCTGTCTGTAGTTGCTGCGAGTTGCGGCACTTGCCGGTATTAGTGCTGAGGGAGCGCGCTGAGCTTGTTGCATTTGTGGGCGCGAAGTTTTGGGGATCAGGCCGGCCAGCTCCATTAGAATTTTTTCGTAAAGAGGATTGTCTAGTACAGAGTCCTGATTACTAATGCGATACACCTGAGGCTGAGTTTTTGCCGCTGGTTGATAAGTCTTTTGTACTGCCTGCCGTTGTATTGGGCGGCTAGCTGAGCCGCGTATGGTGCTAGCAGGGCGCACGTAAACGGAGGTGGGCCTGTCATTGTATCGGATATTTGCTTCAGGGTTCTTACTCAGAACATCTTGAGCGGCACGGTATAAGTCGTCTGATTGATATTCACCGGGGAAATTTAACGCTTGTGCACGGTGGGTAGTTTGGTTGCTGTGTAATCTAGATCTAGTGGCGCTGAGAAAAGCGACTTCTTCTTTAACAATGTAAGGTGAACTGGCTGCTGCTTGAGTTGGTATTGTCTTAACACGTTCGTGTCCTAAACTACTGCAACCGGTTATCACTGACATTGAAAGTGCAGCCGCTATCGCTAGCGAGAGGTTTCTAGACTGGCCCATTTTATACCCTTTCCATCTTGCTGGTAGATGGCTTATTATTATTTTTAGAGGTTTGTTATCCTGCTGATCATAGTATGACTGGGCTGAGCGGCCCCTGAACGAATCTAGTCATGTGTCGCTTAACGGCTAGGCGGTAAACATTCACTACTATCTACACTTAATTTCTAGTAGCATTCTAATGACAGGAGGCTAAACCTATGCAAACAAGTGAAACAAATCTAAATCTTTGCCTCAATTGGTACGATACGCTTGCGGGCAAGCAGGCATTGCAACAGGTCGATGATCTGTGCGCTCAATACATGTCAGAAATATTTGGCTACTATGCAATCGAAATGGGGGCACTGAGCGGCCATACTCAATTATTCAAACACTCGCGAGTTGCATTTAGTGCCTCGCTTGGCACTAATCCAGAAAAAAATGACATCTTGGCGGTCCCTGAGCAGCTACCGCTTGAGACTGACAATATCGATTTGGTCGTAGCGAGTCACCTGTTAGAGGCGAGCACTGATCCACATCAGGCACTGCGTGAGATTGATCGAATTTTGGTACCAGAAGGGCAGTTGATACTGATCGGTTTCAATCCGTGGTCACTGATGCGCTCAGGTAACGCGCTGCGTAAAAAAGTTGATTTGCCCAATATGTCGCGGGTGCGTGACTGGTTTTCATTGCTCGATTTTGAAATGCTGGATTTGCAGTACTTAGGTTTTAGGCCCGGCTTACAAAACACTAAGCTTTACGATCGCCTAGCTTGGATGGAAACATTAGGTAAAGTGGCTTGGCCCATGTTCAGTAATCTATATGTGATCCATGCAAAGAAGCAGGTGGTTGCACGTCGGCCCTTTAAAACGGGTTGGGAGGCGCCAATATTATTATCTGGTGGAAAAGTAGCGCTTAATCGTACCGCGCAACGTGTGCGTAAAGAAAATTTTTCCAGCTAAATTTCTCTATAACAAAACAGACTATCTATGACGAATAAGAAAACCGTAGAATTATTTACGGATGGGGGCTGCCGTGGGAATCCTGGACCGGGCGGGTGGGGAGCGCTACTGCGTTTTGGTGATCATGAGAAAGAACTTTACGGCTATGATTCAGAAACCACGAACAACCGTATGGAGCTAATGGCCGCTATCAGCGGTCTTGAAACGCTTAATGAGCCTTGTGATGTTGTGCTGACGACAGATTCTCAGTACGTCAGGCAGGGTATTACCACATGGATTACCAATTGGAAGGCTAAAAATTGGGTCACATCAGCAAAAAAACCGGTCAAAAATAAAGACTTATGGCAACGTCTTGATGCCGCATCGACTAAACATGATATAGATTGGCGCTGGGTGAAAGGGCACAGTGGTCATGCTGAAAATGAACGTGTCGATGAGTTGGCTAATCGTGCGATGGACGAAAAATCGGGTAATCAGTAAATTAAGTAACGAGAGGCTAATGCATGGCTAGACAAATTATAATGGATACTGAAACAACCGGTCTTGAGACGCGAGACGGTCACCGTATTATCGAAATCGGGTGTGTGGAAGTTATCGATCGAAAGATGACAGGGCACAACTATCATCAGTATTTACAACCTGATCGTGAGAGTGATGAAGGCGCGTTAGACGTTCACGGAATTACGTCAGAGTTTCTAGCCGACAAGCCACGCTTTAACGAGGTAGTGGCTGATTTTATTGAATACATTCGCGGTGCAGAATTAATTATTCACAATGCCCCTTTTGATATTGGTTTTTTAAATAATGAGCTGGCTCGTTTAGACGCAGATTGGGGAACTATTGAGTCGATCTGCAGTATAACTGACTCATTGACGATGGCACGCGAAATGCATCCCGGGCAGCGCAATAGTCTGGACGCACTGTGCAAACGCTATGAAATTAATAACGCGCACCGAGAACTTCACGGGGCTCTGCTCGATTCAGAAATCTTAGGCGATGTCTATCTAGCGATGACAGGAGGACAGGTGATGATGAGTCTTGATACAAAGCGCGCTGAGTCTAAAGAGCCTGAAAGCGAAGCGTTATCCTTAGGTAAAATCTCATTGCCCCAAGACGCGTTGAGAGTCATTAAGGCAGATGAGAGTGAGCTTGGTGTTCACCAGACGCGACTTGATGCGATTAACGAGATGTCAGGCAAGGCACTTTGGCACTAACCTTTCTGCCTATGCAGCAATTCAGTGATAGATTTTAGCGCATAGGCAATAGCAAACAGAGCGACGGCGGTGCTTAACCACTGACCTGATGGGTAAGGCGTTTTATTTAATAAGCTAAGAATGCCCGCAAACAATGCGATGAAGTAAGCCGTTAATGCCAATTTTTCGGGTATGTTTACGCTAAGTCTTGAGTGTATTTCCACGGCCAGCCAGCCAAGCAGCCAGCCAATTAAAGCCCCAAACAGAATGTCGCTAGGCCAGTGTGCGCCCACGCTGATCCTCGCAAAGCTAATAGCAACAGCGAATGCGATAAGGACGATGCTAATGGTTTGTTTTTGATACCAAGCACTCACTAAGCCCATCAGTGTAAATATTGTGAGCGTATGGCCTGAGGGGAAGCTAGGTGACGTGACAATAGGTCCAATAACACGAAAGACCTCGGTGCTTAAAACGTCGGTAGGTCTGGCTACTGAAAATCCGTATTTTAAACCGTAGTTGCAAGCCACCGCGACGGCAATTGCGATAAAAAACGCCCGTAAAAATAACGGCTTTTGGTAAAATAAAACGAATGTTAACAAAGGAGCCACAATAGGGTCTGAGAGCGTTGTGAGAACGCCCCAAAACGAGTCAGGAAGTTGCAGGCTTGCGTTATTTAAAAATAAAAACAAAGGCTCGTCTACGTTACTGACTAAACAAGCTGCTAGTAATAATGAAAATAATAAACAACTGACTATTGGAAGCGGGGTATTAAACGGTTTCATTATTATCGCCTTATAGCGGCAAGCATTAACACTAGCCACGCAATAACCATGAGAACGCCCCCTATCGGTGTGATGAGTGCAAACGTCTTGACGCCACTTAATACATAGAGGTACAAGCTACCTGAAAATAGCAACGTACCTGTCGTCATTAGCCATCCGGATTTGCTAAGTAAACTCGGTTTTAGCGTGTGATCTGACAAGATGAAAATGAGTATCAAGCCCAGTGCGTGATAGAATTGATAGCGCGCGGCGGTTTCAAAGTTACCAATTAGGTTAGCTTCAAGGCCCATATTTTTGAGACCATGAGCGCCGAATGCACCAAACAGTACACTTAGCGCCGCAAGCGCTGCTCCTATTAGCAGAAATTTCTTAAATTCAGGCAAAGCACACCCCTATGACGGATAAACGATTATTGTACCGTGTCATTCTAAAGGTTATGGGAACGATTGGCATTATTGCATTACTTTCAGTGTTCTTAAGCTCCGCGTTCTATTCCAATATCGAGACGACTGACACTGTTATTGATGTTAACGATACCCGCGTCGATGTCAGTCGTTTGTTTGCAGGTGCTGTGATTATCGTGCGCTGGAATAATCGGCGGGTCGGAGTGCTCAAACGCACAGACGCTACTCAGTTAGCGTTGGTTAAGCAAATGAGCAACGCGCCAAAACCCAGTTTGGGCGCCGTTAATTTACACGCATGGCGCTCGTTTGATCCACGATTTTTCGTTTATTACGATGTGGGTGACTCTGGGCATTGCCCTTTATTTGTCGACAATGAGGGAGGTGAGGCTGCATTCAAAGACACCTGTTCAGGCAATTGGTTTGATGCTCAGGGGCGATTTAAATCAGATAATACCGCGGGTTTGAAAATACCGCCTTATTACTACTCTGATATGGATGAGCTAGTGATTGGGCGCTGGTTTGCTAAGTGACGACAGCCTAAGTAGATATCGTAGCGTATGGTTTTCCCCTTGATATCAAAATCAGGCTTTCGCGCGTTAAGCGTTTCTGCTTTTAGAGGACGTTTCACGATAACGCGTTCGACCGCTCGGGTAAGAGCGATGTCTAAGAGCTCACCGCTGTCATCATCATTGCCTACAATGTCGTGAAAGAAACGCATTTCCTTTTTCACTAAGGCACTTTTTCCCCGCTGTGGAAACATCGGGTCAAGATAGATCAGCATAGGATATTCATCAGCGTCCAAGCTTTTCAAGTAGCCAGCCGCCTGCTGTTGAACCAAACGCATTTTGGCTGCTATTGCCTGTACTTCGCTGTCCTCGCTACTGTCTGCACGAGCAAGGCCATCGCTTAAAAGCTGTTGCACAATAGTATTTCGTTCGAGCATTGTGACGGTGCAGCCTAGAGTTGCCATGACAAACGCATCCCCACCTAAGCCTGCGGTGGCATCGACTATGGTCGCTGCTGGGAATTTTTGAAGGCCGAGTGCTTTTGAAAAATCCTGCCCTTTGCCGCCGCCATAAAGCCTACGGTGGTGGGCTTTACCTGCTTCAAAATCGACACAGATCGCTTTAGTCTTAGGCTCGTTAGCATTGAGCAGCTCAAGTCGGTTTAAGTTTTGATGCAGCAAGTATTGTGCACTCGGCGCATCATTGAGCAATGGGAGCGTGAGCGATTTAGCCAGTTGTTCTAATTGAGCCAGCGGACAGTGCTCGTGTCCGCTGACAGCTACCTGAGGAGATGTTTGCATAGGTTAATAGTGAGGCGGGGGTGGTTCGTCTTGTTCAGCGGCCATTTCACCGCCGCCATCCCAAGTTAGTTTTTCTTGAAGCACGCTCAGCTGCTGCTGCATTTTCTCAATGTGTAAACGCTGCTCGTGAACGATTCGGCTCAGTGTTTCAACCGTATCCTCTTGCTGCGTAAACATGATTTCAAGATTGGTTAGGCGCTCCTCATTACGTTCATCCATGGCTTAAGTATTACGCCCCGCGGCGATACGCAGGCGCAGCGCGTTTAACTTAATAAACCCTTCAGCATCGGCTTGGTCGTAGGAGCCCTCATCATCTTCAAACGTGGCAATTTTCTCATCAAACAAGCTATCTGACACAGAGGCACGCCCCACTGCACTGACGCTACCCTTATAAAGCTTTAGGCGAACAATGCCATTGACAGGTGTTTGGGATGCATCAATCATCGTTTGCATCATTTCACGCTCAGGACTCCACCAATAGCCGTTGTAAATCATCTCAGCATATTTCGGCATTAAGCTATCTTTTAAGTGGGCCACTTCACGATCTAACGTGATAGATTCAATAGCACGATGCGCTTTCATCATAATCGTCCCGCCTGGTGTTTCATAACAGCCTCGAGACTTCATGCCAACGTAACGGTTCTCAACGATGTCTAGTCGACCAATACCATTATCACCGCCCAGCTTATTCAATGTTTCAAGCATGGTTGCAGGTGATAATCGTTCGCCGTCAAGTGCTACGGGGTCACCTTTTTCATAGGTCAGTTCGATGTAGGTTGCTTTGTCAGGCGCATTTTCAGGCGACACTGACCAGCGCCACATTTCATCTTCAGCTTCTGTCCAAGGGTCTTCTAATACCCCACCTTCGTATGAGATGTGCAGTAAATTTGCATCCATTGAATAGGGTGATTTTGTTTTTATTTTTTGATAATCGATAGGAATGCTATGTTCTTTGGCATAGGTCATTAATGATTCACGAGAATTGAGGTCCCACTCGCGCCATGGAGCAATCACCTGCACGCCAGGTTTTAGAGCGTATGCGCCAAGCTCAAATCTAACCTGATCATTGCCTTTACCCGTGGCCCCGTGTGACACAGCATCTGCGCCTGTGGCATTCGCTATTTCAATAAGGCGTTTTGCGATTAACGGCCGAGCAATAGACGTTCCTAACAAATACTCCCCTTCATAAATGGCATTGGCACGGAACATCGGAAATACGTAGTCGCGAACAAACTCTTCGCGCAAGTCTTCAATGTAAATTTCCTTTATGCCCATGGCTTCAGCCTTAGCGCGTGCAGGCTCGACTTCTTCACCTTGACCGATGTCAGCGGTGAACGTGACCACCTCACATCCATAGGTTTCTGATAACCATTTGGCAATGATTGACGTGTCCAGACCGCCAGAATAGGCGAGTACGACTTTATCGACTGCGTTAGACATAATTTTTCAGGCTCGCAAAGTTCAAAAAGAAAACATTATACGCGTAATTCTGTAAAATGCGCCCATGCAAATCTATGATAACTATTCTTTACAACCGCTTAATAGTTTTGGCGTTGCGATCACGTCAGAACGTTTTGTTGAGCTCAATACAACCGCTGATGTTGATGCACTCATCGACTGGCGAAAAGACAACCCAGAAATACAGTGTCTGTTGATTGGTGGGGGCAGCAACCTGTTGTTTCGCGATGATTTTGTTGGTATGGCCGTGGCTGTTCGCTTACTAGGAAAACATCTGGTGGGTGAGGATGATGAGGCTTTTTATGTCAACGCTTCAGCGGGAGAGGGCTGGCATGAATTTGTGCGCTGGACCATTGACCGTGGCTATGCAGGTTTAGAAAACTTATCGTTGATTCCAGGGACAGTGGGCGCTGCGCCTATGCAAAATATAGGGGCGTATGGCGTTGAGCTGAGCGATAGGTTGCATGCATTGCAAGCAATTGATTTACGAACGGGTGAGCGGCGCGTGTATCGCAATCAAGATTGTGAGTTTGGCTATCGGGAGAGTTTCTTTAAGCGCCAGCCGCCGGATTGTTGGTTGATTGAGTCGGTTACGTTTCGTTTGGCAAAAAAACCTGCTTGGGTGACCGCTTATGCCGGAGTCGAGAGTGCTTTAGATGGCAAGGCACCTTCTGCCCGATTAATTAGCGATACGGTGATAGCATTGCGTCAAAGTAAACTACCTGATCCTGTAATCATAGGCAACGCGGGAAGTTTTTTCAAAAACCCAATCCTGCCGATAGATCAATGGAATGGGCTGAAAGCGCAGTTTCCAAATATTCCAGGCTACCGTTTGAGCGATGATAGAGGGAAAACTAAGACGTCTGCAGGATGGCTTATTGATCAATGCAATTGGAAAGCATACCGCGAGAGCGACGCTGGGGTTTATGAAAAGCATGCTCTGGTGTTAGTCAATTATGGCGGGGCCAGTGGACTAGAGATATGGGCATTGGCTGAGCAGATTATTAAATCCGTTCAAAAGAAATTTGGTGTTTCGCTAGAGCCAGAGCCAAGAATCATAAGTTAGTATGACGAATGATGCATAGCGAACTATGTTGTTTTCTGTTGATCACCTTAGCTCTACATTAATTTCAGCTTGCGCTTCTAATATTAAGCGGAGCTCATCAAGGTCGGGTTGTATGTTTTGTATAGTCAAGTCATACAGTTGTCCATTCAATTTCAACTTCTTGCCATGTTGTGCCTGAAGCTGTTGATTAATTGATTGCTGCATGGTGTTGTAGCTATTTGAAAAGTCATACACTAAAGCGTTTTGTAAACCACTGAGTAGTTGCTTATGCAGTATGCTGGTCGCGGTATTCCAAAAAGCGCTGTCTAGTTGCCGACTGAAGGCAACATCGGCTAACGTCAGCGTTTTATTTTGATTATCGATGACTGGCTTGCCAGATATGTAAATCTCCCCATCGCTGCTGAGTAGGTCGGCCAAGCCGTTAAGTTTGACTTTAGCCGCTAACACTAAGCGATCATTATTCGGATAGATCTCGATAGACTTAACGGAAATGCTGGTTTTCCCTTGTTTAAATTCTAAGGGTCTATTGCTTAGGCGTTTCTGCAGACTATTAGCAAGGTCCGTATAAGGTAATGCCAATGGTAAGCTGAGGCTTATCGCAGAGCTTTCAACTGACCTATTCACTAACAATGGCAGAGGTATTGCTTGACTATTCGGGGTATCGTTTGTTGAGGTGCTCAGCGTTGTACGTAATGACATAGCGACTTGAATGGCTTCACTATTAATCTGGATAGCCGACAAGTTGAGCGCTTGAGGATTAGTTTTCAACCAAAGTGAAAATGGGCCTTTAAGCTTTCTGGGTTGTTGTAGTGTCAGCCAAAATTCTTCTACGCGTTTTCTGAAACGGTTGTCAGCAGCCATTTTAGATTGTTGTTTTTGCAGGGCTTTATCTAAGGCCTTCTTGATAGGCCTTTCAATTTTCTGTTTAATGTCGAGTTCAACACCTAAAACTTTAACCCTTGGGCTTTGATCCCACTGAACATAAGACTTTGCGGCCAAGAGTAACTGCCAATTAGCATTAACACGCGGTTGTAAGTCAGCAATGGCAGTAAACGAGGCGGTTTTAAAATCAATGTTTCTTAGTAACTCTTTAACAATCTTACCTTTTCCCTTCACTTCTAACTTATATTGCAAAGGGATGGCGATGCGTAAAAAGCCATTATTTAAAGCAATGAGTTGGACAGGTCCAGTTCTCTGAGCCCATCCCCCGACCTGATAAGTTTCACACAATTTCTTCCCAAAAATACGAATACACTTCTGCTTGATTTTACCGGGATCGTTATAAAGCAGTTCTGGAATGTCGGATTCAATGCGTTCCCGTAAACGGTCAAGCGGAATGCTAAGGTGCGTTGAAATAACAGATTCTCTGACTTCGTTCGTATAGGGGATGACGGAAATCGGTGGTTTTTCAGAAAGATTTTGGTACTCACTTTTAGATTTGGAGCAGGCGCTCAGTAGCGCTAAAGAAATCAATAAAACTATCGATATTAAACGCATTTTTGTACCGACGCTTCCAATAAAATGTAAAAAGGGAGTCACATTGGACTCCCTTTGACTGACCATACTTTCATGAATTAATTGGTAAAGCGCGTCCAATGATATTTTGGGTCATCTTTGGCCATCATCGAGAACAGCTCACCAGAGTTTCTCCAAGGATCAATTAACATACCTTCTCGAACGCCTTTACCTTTAGCGGTAACCACCAAGGAGTTGTGTTCGTTGAAGCGACGACGGTTTGCAGTCGCGTGGAAAAAGTCGAAGCTTTTCCATTTGCGCGCTTGGATATGTTTTGCCATATCACGTGTCCACTGCCAGCAAAGACCATTGTTCCGATAGCCATAGTTTACTAAGATATTTTGTAAGTAAGCAGGTTTTACTAATTTATACTGATTGGCTAATACACGTGGATAGCCAACGGCTTCATTGGCGAGCATTCGAGCCTCAACGGGGTCAATATTTGGGCCTAAGTTCATTAGTCTTCTGGTGACAACCGTAATTTCATTAGCGGTTTTGGCATCCATTTTCGTAATTATGGTTCGCTTAGAAACGGGGTCTACCTTGACGTTATCGTACCTGACTGCACAGCCTGAAAGAAACAGGATAGCCAGCATCGAAAATGCTAAAAAGAATCGTTTACTAAAAGAGTTGATCATGACAATTTTCCTTCGTTAAAATACTACGGGCCAAGCGGAGTGATTTAGAAATGCAGCTAACCTTTAAATTATAGTGTAGTTAACTACGATAGTGTTGTTTTAGTAAAATGCATCAGATAGTTCACATCCACATCATTACCCAGTTTATAGCTTTGGAAGATAGGGTTGTATGTCATCCCTTTTATATCGTCCAATGTTAGGCCGTTATTGCGAGCCCAGCTTTCTAATTCCGACGGGCGTATAAATTTTGCATACTCGTGGGTGCCTTTTGGCACCATTTGTAAAACATACTCAGCTCCAATAATCATCAACGCAAATGATTTTGGGTTGCGATTGATGGTGGAAAAGAAAATGTGCCCATCAGGTTTAACAAGTGCTGAACACGCTGCTATAACGGCACCAGGGTCTGGTACATGTTCTAGCATTTCCATGCATGTCACGACATCATAACGTGCAGGATTTTGTTCAGCCATTTCTTCAGCTGTAATCTGTTGGTAGTCAATTTCAACACCCGACTCAAGACTGTGCAGCTGAGCAATCGACAGAGGCGCTTCTCCCATGTCTATGCCCGTTACATCAGCACCTTGAAGGGCCATGCTTTCCGACAAAATACCGCCACCACAACCGATATCAATAACTTGCTTGTCAGATAAACCTCCAGCAAGTCGCTCAATATAGTTGAGGCGTAAGG
>ENA-ORXT01003730-ORXT01003730.1-marine-metagenome-genome-assembly--contig:-NODE-3730-length-16431-cov-3.510212_pt1 | contig 16431 bp, 10 predicted proteins | sample MGYA00237868_ERZ511482 | MGnify/ENA metagenome assembly ERZ511482 | reverse complement strand
AAGACACCTCGAGGACCATCGACCGCAAGTACCCGATTGTTAGCGGTCAAAAAACGCAACGGATTATCCAGTTCGATAAGAGGATAGGACTCTCCATCTGAGATACTAAACGTACCGATTTCCATTCCGTAGCTGGCCGCCGTTTCGATTGCTTCGTTTAAGTTCGAGCCTAAGTAACTGCTTAAGTGTGGCGTGTACGCGGCATGTCCAACTCGAGTGATAACTCCAATGACGATTTTATCGCTGTTGGTCGTGAATGAGATATCATCTAAATCTGTCGCTGGGAAAGTCAGCAGGCCACTGGACGCCGCCAGTTCTGTGGCTGCGGCGAGCGTGAGCCCGAGATATCGATCTAAATACGGAGTGGTCGTCTTCAACTCTGCTTCAACATCGAAGTCCGTGATACGATCAGATTCGGGATAAACAAACGTGTCGACTCCAGCGTTACCGGCGACACGGTCAAATCCTCTCCCGCCTTCGATTCGATCGTCTCCGTCACCGCCTAAAATCAAATCGGAGCCTTGCTGACCGGAGAGTATATCATTGCCACCTTGCCCCGCGAGGATATCAGACCCTAAGAAACCGGAGATGATATCGCCACCTTCGCCGCCGAAGACTTTATCGTCTCCAGCGCCGGCGTCGATTCTGTCGTCACCGCCGTGTCCCGCGATGATGTCGTTTCCGTCACCTCCGCTGATGGAATCATCCCCGTCACCGCCGTACAGCAAGTCAGCTCCCTGTTCTCCGAAGATCGAATCGTCGTCAGCTCCTCCAAAAATTTCGTCGGCATCAGAGCCACCTTGGAGATTATCGCGTCCCGCATTTCCGTAGAGGCGATCCGTGCCTTGTTCGCCAAAGATTTTGTCATTTCCATTTTGCCCTACAAGAAAATCATCGCCTTGACCACCGTGAATTTGGTCGCTGTCGTCGCCGCCGAAAATGACGTCGTCTCCGCCGTTACCTTTAAGAATGTCTCTGCCTGCGCCACCTAAAATTAGGTCAACCGAATGTCCGCCATTGATCCTATCGTCACCGTCACCGCCTACGAGAAACTCAGTTCCCTCGGTTGAGACGTTGGAAAACAAACTTCCAGCCTCCAAAATATCGTTTCCATCACCTCCAAACAGACGGTCAACTCCATCGTCTCCGCTGAGTATGTCGTTACCGCCTCCTCCATATAACAAGTCATCTCCATTACTACCATCGATTCGATCATCGCCCGCTTGCCCGCTAAGCAGGTCATCTCCACCTCCTCCGCGGAGCACATCATCACCTTCATTGCCGTAGAAGGAGAATGAATTGGTGGATGGCGTGCCAGCAACGTATGAAAATATGTCCGCCGAAAAATTATCATTGCCTCGGTCGCCGATCGCGACAACATCTGCAGATGTTCCCGGAATGGTAAATTGAAACAAATCATTACCTTCCCCGGCTGAAACAAAAACGGTTTGCAGGTTCGTGAGCTTTGTTTGGAAATCCGATTCGCGTCGAAAAACAACATCATCGTTGCCTTGCTGACTGAAGATGCGAATCGACTGGAGAGAATCTGACGCGAAGAATTCCGACTCTCGATCATTCAGCTTAACTTCTGTCTGTCCGTCAGCATTTTCGGTGATAGAGATATTATCAACCTCTTGGCTGCCACCAATTGTCAAAGTGCCGGCGTCGAAGGAGACAGAGGCCAGCAGCTTTCGGACTTCCAATGTTTGATAGGCGAACTTTGAATTGCTGGATCTCTTTTTGTGTTTTGACATCTCTTAAAACCTTGCAAATCTAGGGAGGGGTTCGGGTGAGTTATGGGGGGAGGCCGCAACGACGTGGAGAGATTTTCGTATGAAAAACAAAAGTAAGTATGAGCCGCTTTGGCGTTAGGGGCTTGTTGATTAAGTGAGCCGTTTAGGATCTAGCCTCGGTTTGGTCGTCGCTAGACCGGGGCTATCGCCCAAACGGCTCACATTTAAAAATCGAAAACCGACTTAATCAACAAGCCCTTAGCTACGGTTTCACTGTGTAAAGGAACCGTGGCAAAGAGCCTGTTGATTAAGTGAGCCGTTTAGGCGTTAGCCTCGGTTTGGTCATCGCAAAACCGGGGCTATCGCCCAAACGGCTAACATTAAAAATCGAAAGCCGACTTAATCAACAAGCCCCAAACGCCAAAACGGCTTATCAATACAGGGAAATAAATCCTTCACGGCGTTGGGGAGGCCGCGTCAATGGCGGTTGGGCTTGCCGCGTGTACGGCGGCGTCTTCTTAGAACAATTCCACTTCGCAGATCGCTAAATTCTGAACGATTTCGCATTCGCAGGGCCATTTGGTGCCTTTTAATGGGCTAAACTCTGCTACAGACCGCAACGGTGTCAAACTCAAACGTATATAAATGTCTATATATCCGACCAAAATTTGCTCGCATGCGCCAAAAACGTCGGTCTGTCATCTATTGACGGACGAAGTAAATATCGTGGTGGTGCAACAGCGGCGGTGCAATATCTCGACATCTACTTAGACACCGACGTTGATATGGCCACCTCGAAGACAGGCGGCAAGGTCTTTTAGCCACGGCAGGATGATATTGACCGGCGAAGCGTTGTAGTTCACCTGAGCTTGCATTTGCACGGTACGCTCGATTCCAATAGCGACCGCTTCAGCTTTGAATTGAGCATCTTCGGACAGACGGTCGATGGCAGCGACCACATCATCATCATCGGCCGAAGCGTTCAAGAAGCTTGAAGATTCGGCGGACGAGTCAGCGATCGCCGCATACATCACCTCTTGAAAGAACTCGATCGCAAAATCGCCCACCATTTTCAAACGGGCCCTTCGCATGGACGTGTCTTTGCCAACAGATTCAACAAACCCCAATATTTCTTTCCCGAAATTATCGCGCCCCGGATCCAACGATGCCAGGTTCTTCCTTAGGTCTAAACGAAACTGATAGACTTCTGGTTCGGCCAGTTCAATCGCGCGGGCGATGCTGCCTTGCGCGGCGGCGGCCAGCTCATCGATCGGCGTCGATGTTTCCAGTTCCATCGATTCCAGCAACGTCGCGACGTGCTGTTGGGTCAAGGGATCGAAGCGGACGATCTGACTACGTGAGACGATCGTCGACAGTTGTTTCTGTTCGCTGGACCCTATTAAAATTAGAAGTGATTGGGGGGGCGGTTCTTCCAGCGTTTTTAACAGCGAATTCGCCCCCTCGACGTTCAAATAATCCGCATCGTCGATGATCGCAATTTTTCGCCCGCCGCGAAACGGTTTGAGCCCAATATCGTGGCACAACCCGCGCTGCCGCCGGTGCTCGGCGTCGCCAATAAAAGCGGCAAGCGGAATGAAGGCTTTATCAGCCGGTTTTGAAATCAGAATGAGATCAGGATGCGTCTGAGCCAGCACCTGTTGGCAAGCCGAACATTTTGAACATGGCATCAAAGGCGTCGAAACATTTTCGCAAAGAAGCGCTTGAGCAAGCCGTAATGCGAAAGTGCGTTTGCCGATGCCATCGGGCCCCACAAAAAGATAAGTGCTGGCCAAGCGGTTGTTTTGTAGCGTTCTACCGAAACGCTCAAAAGGGCCATCATGGTTGAGGATATCTGTCCAAGGCATGGTAAAGGTGATTCTTGAAACTACGAAAGGGACGTTACTTAATAATGTCGTTGACGATCGACTTAATTGTATCCGCGATTTGATCTTCGGTCTGGGTGGCGTCGATGACAGTGCATTTGCTGCACGAATTTGCTTCGGCCAAAAACCCGGCACGAACGGCTGCAAAATAATCCACGCCGCGCGACTCCATGCGATCGAGTGTATCACCAAGTCGCTGCATCGCGATGTCGACAGGGATATCGAGGACGAAGGTGTGGTCGGGTTGAAGCCCATCGGTTGCAAAATCATTCACGACGCGAATATCTTTAGGTTTGAGTTTTCCCGCATGCCCTTGATAGACGACCGTCGACATCACGAACCTATCTAAGATGACAAAATTCCCTTCTGCCAGCGCCGGTTTGACGATTTCTTGCACCAGTTGAGTGCGGGCGGTGCTGAACAACATCATTTCGGACCGCATATCGATCGGCATTTCTCCCTTACTTAGTAGGAGATCACGCAGCGCTTCTCCCAGATCGGTGCTGCCAGGGTCTTTGCAGACAATGGTTTGCTTGTTCGAACTTAGAAAAGAACGAAGTCGGCGTATTTGTGTCGACTTGCCACCACCATCAATGCCGTCAAAAACAAAAAACATTCAGAGTTCCAAAGACCTAGGGCGTTCGGGCTTGTCGATTAAGTGAGCCGTTTAGGCCCTAGCACCTCGGTTTGATAATCGCAAAACCGGGGCTAGCGCTCCAACGGCTCACATTAAAAATCGAAAGCCGACTTAATTAACAAGCCCATTCGCGGGCGGGGTTTGTTGCAAAGGGCTGTATTGTGTCCATTTTAGCAACTTTTGCCAGAGAGGAGAATTTGCCACGCGATTGGCTGATAAATAGGTGAACAAGTCGCCAATGCGTGCGTATCACCGGTGGCGGAAAATCATTCGAGCCAGCAATCGACTGACCGCGTCGGCAATTTCGCCAAAATCCACACAGTCCACATGACCGCTTCAGCTTAATGCTAATGTCGGGCAAATCGGTCAATAACTCCAACAACGGCTAAAGTTTCCAGCTTCACCATTTTCGTTTGCCGTCAAAATCCGAAGGGTGTTTGCTGAAACGTGGGAAATTTACACCGTTTTACCTTTTATGTTTCTTATTAAGTCTTACCTTTTGACGGTGCTGAGCGCTCTTCACCTTTTTATTGGTCGTTGGAAGCGTTTTGCTAATCCCTACAAGTGATTTTTCAGAATGAGTTTCAAGTCTAACCTTGGAGCGAGATAAAAATGTTACGAACAAAACTAATCGTCCTCATCGTTGTTGCTCTCTCTACGCAATTGACAATGGTATCCGAAGCTCAAGCTGGACCGTTGTTGGATTGGTTGCGAGGTATTCGGCGGAACACCTGTGCGAAACCGATGCTTCCCCAGTACGGTTACTCAGCGCCTGCAATGGCAACGCCCAACGTTGGAAACTTGCAGCCTGGCCAATGTCTCAAGACTTGCCAGCAGACTTGCAGTCGTACGGTCGTTAACTATGTGCCTTATACAGCGTACCGGACGAATTGGAACCGAGTTCCAGTCACGCAATATCGCCCAGTGACCAGCAGCGATCCATGCACCGGTTGCACCATGACCTGCATGAAGCCTTGCACGACTTACACTTACAAAATGCAGCGTGTGCCTTATACAACTTACCGTCCGGTCTATCGCCAAGAAACCTACAAGGTTCCTGTGACGACGTTGGTAAACAGTTGTAACACTGGAAGCTGCGGACCTGCTCCATGTAATACGTGCGGCACGGGCAACGTTGGCGCGATGCAAAACTTTGCTCCACAACAGCCGACCTATTCGGCACCCGTTTATTCGCCAGGAGCCCAAGGCACAATGCCTGCGGATACCGTTCCAAGTCTGTCACCGACACCGGCTTCATCGATGCGGATGCCGATTCCTTCAGGAACGCTTTCGACAGATTCTAGTTACGAGATGCAGTCGGCCTATCAAAGTACGCCGGATTACTCGACGCCGATGCGAAGCCCTAGCGACGTTGCTCCTCACACAGCAACGCGTTTGCCCGATGTGGATTCAGCAACTCAAGGAATTCGTCCACAGACCAGTCAACGTCCGTTTCTTGAACGCCTTCAGAATCAGGGCAGCAGTAACAGATTCGACGGCAAGATGAAACAAGCGAAAGCTGCACCGACGCAAATCAAGCCGAAGACTCAATTGACTTCGCTGCATCGGCGTTGGAGCTATTCTCCTGTCAGACTTGCCAGCAACCGCTCGGAATCAAAGGGAACCTCATCGTTCTCTTCAGTAGAGACACGTGAGCAGATCAACAGTGCGTGGGACAACGTTAAGTAGTCTTAATCCGCCATTGAGACGGTTTGCGTCAGGCCGGATGGTCAATCGGCCGGATGGTCAATCGTTGACGATTGATAAAAAAACGAAAACAAGCGATCCCGAAATGGATCGCTTTTTTCGTCGGCCAGCTGAATGGAATCTACCCCAGATTCCTATCGGCGACGACGCAAACCAAGAATTCCGAAACTGCCCAGTAGTAGGCACAGGGCAGAAGGTTCTGGAATGGCCGAAACTGTCTCGATTTGAACGTTGTCCAAGCGATGAATGTGGGAACCATCGTCCGGTCCCGCACCGCCACCGGTGGTTTGGTCGGCAAATGACAGGCGAATGCTGAGCATTTCTCCCTGATCGAGCAAACCATCTGCACGCCCCAAGGTGTTAGTTACATAATCTTTAAGATTAAATTCAACAACGTTTGATCGTGGCGTAAATGCAACTTGATTCGAATTTTGAATCTGTAAGGTGTTGTTTCCAGAGGTGGGTGTCAAACTCAAGTTGTTATAGCCGCCAGATACTGAATTGCCATTTGAGGCAAATACGTCCGCATGTGCACGGACATTGTATGTATAGTCGGTGTCTTGTTCAGCGTCATTGACAATTGCTTCGGTAGCCCAGTAGTTGAAACTGAGCGTATCAAGTTCCAATTGCACGTCGTCGACTGTAATTTTAAAGTCGTGATACGCACTGGTATTTTGATTGATGGAATGGTTCACGTTAGTGACAGCACTTCGCATGTACATGTGGCCGTCCGAACCATTGCTGCTCGGCACAACTCCAGATTCGTGCGGCGCAACATTTTGGTTGCCAGCGACATTGAAGGAACGCGTGTTGTAAAGACTGTTTGTGGTAGAAGGTGTGTTCACAACAGAATTCGTTAAATCGCTACCGTTGGGTTCGGTTTCGTTTGTTCCGTCGTAAAGCGCGATGATTCCCGCGTCGGCGAAGTTTGCCATTGCGAAAAAAGAAAAGAGTAAAACGATTGGGGAGAGTTTTTTGTAAGTCATGTCCATTACCTCGGGGGAAGAAAATCCATTCGGGAGGGATTATGCAAACGTGCTGGAGTTACTCCAATACCAGTCGAGCATTATTTTCATGAACCACACTTTCAAATGTTGTCTAAGTTGTTTCATAAAAATTTTTCTGATGATGTAAGCTGTTTAAAAATCTAGAGATAGAAACCTGTTACAGAGAATTATGATGAACTTATGAATCCAAAAAGTCATCCAACTTTTTTTCAACGAACTCTTGCTATCACTCGTTTTAAATTAAAGTTGAGAGCAAATTCTTCGTTACCAAGACTAATGAGTTGATGTTGACACGTTTCGACGAACTCTATCTAGGCAACAGCAGAAGCAAAATCAAAAGCAAATTTAGAGACAAATCCAGAGGCAACCCAAAAGTCCAAATTCCATTTCCACACGGTTTTTCATGGGTATTTTTGATTTTCTCGGCGGCTTGCCGATTTTGCGACCGCTCCGGTTCCAGCGATATCCAGATTCTTTCGCATCAACACGAAGCACACTGTACGAAAAGCTTCCTGCGGTTATCAAATCGTTGTTGAAACAAAACGTCCAACTGAATCATCAATCGAATCGCAATTTGAAAGCGCCTCCTGCGGCCGCAGTTTTCATCGCCGCTCATTTTCCCGACGAATTCTTTCGATTGCAAAATGAACTCGATCAGCATGGCATTGAATACCAAATCATCATGCGACCACTGGATGCACAATGGTTCCTTGACTGTGATGCCGGTCGACCCATCGTTTACTTGGCGTTGGCTGAACTTTTGACCGAGACGACCTTCAGCCAAAACGAAGTCCACGTTTCGAAGCTCGACCTAATTGTGGTCGACCGGCACCCAGAACCGTTGCGAGACGTTGAGTTGGAAACGTTTGCTCGCCGTTTCCCCGCGATGACCAGGATGGGATACTTCTTAGCGCTAGATGATCGCGTGCTGAGACCGGCAATTAACGAAACGACACTCATCGTGCTAAAACAAATGGGAATCGACGAACATGGGCTCGTCTCCAGCGGCATCATCTCCAAACGCATCAATAAGGTACTTGCCAGAAAGCAGAAGCTGCGAACGGTCGAGGGGCTTCCCACCGATTCAGCGGAACAGTGGTTTGAGATAAACGATGAAACTTAGCTGGGCAGCATCTCTTTGAGGAGCCCTCCTACAACTCAGTCTACCCTTCCAACCTCAACCGCGCATTTACTTATTAGACGTGCTTGTGCAACCACGCGATCATCTCGGCCTGCGTGTGCAGGACGCTCTGTGTGGCAAGGTAATTGTGGGATTCATGGGGTAAAACGACTAATCGCGTTGTACCACCGTTACCCTTGATCGCTTGATAAAGCCGCTCACTTTGCAGTGGAAACGTACCTGAATTGCTGTCTTTCTCGCCGTGCATGATCAATAGTGGACGTTGAATCTTATCAGCCGACATGAATGGGCTGATACTATTGTAGATGTGCTTGGCATCCCAATAGCTGCGGCGTTCGGACTGAAAACCAAAAGGCGTCAGTGTGCGATTGTAGGCACCGCTACGTGCGATGCCCGCGCGAAAGATCTGACTATGGGCCAGCAGATTGGCCGTCATGAACGCTCCGTAACTGTGCCCGCCGACAGCGGTACGATCACGATCCGCGACGCCTCGTTTGACCGCGAAATCTACCGCCGCTTGAGCTGCATCGACGATTTGTTCAATGAAGGTGTCGTTCATGGTTTCGGGATCGCCAATGACAGGCATCGTTGCGTTATCCATCACGGCGTATCCCTGCGTGACAAGTGTTAGGTGTGAAATGCCGATCATACGCGTGAAGCGCTGAGAACTTCCCGACACTTGTCCCGCGGTCGAGGGATCGTTGAATTCTTGCGGGTAGGCCCACACCAGCAGCGGAAGACGCTGGCCGGGTTGATGGTCGCTTGGTAAGTAAAGTGTTGCCGACAATTGAACACCGTCGGACCGATGATAGGTGACAATCTCTTTTTTAATGCCGCGTATCTGTGGCGTGGGGTCACCAAAATGGGTAATCGACCGCGGCGTGCCATTGGTTTGCTCGGCCTTCTCCGTTGCATCATATTCGCGAAGCAGCAGGTTGGGCGGTGAAGATGGCGTTTGGTGCGAGGACAACCATACTAACACGTCTGAGCGATCGTCCGGCAACAACTTCACGACTGACTCGAGTGATTGATCGTCGCATTGCCAGATCCGTTGCGTTTGCAGCGACGTCAGATTTTGCCGATCAAGGAACGGGCGGTTGCCCGATTCCGATGCACCGACGCCGCAACGGAAAACGTGTTCACCGCGCAGGTCAACGATGTAGTGACCGCTGGAATCACAGCATTGCACGATACGACCTGGATCGTTGTACTTGTCGCGAATGCTTCGATCGACAATCACAGCGGAATCGCTCAGTGATTTCTGGGTGTCGTACATTCGGTTTTTTATCCAACGTCGGTCGCGATCATACTCGGTCGTTATCATGTCGCCGGGTCGCGCGAAGTACGAAATCCCGTAGTGCCGATGCTGGACCTTCATCAGCGGCCTTGGATCGTCGGTGAATGGAGCCTCGCTGATCCAGACTTGATCACGAAAGTCGGCCGTTTGGTTTGGATCACCCCCATCGAGCGCAATCGTGTAACAGACAGAAGCGTCCCGTGACGACATCCAGTGAATTAACCTTGCTTCGGTGCGTACGCCTTCGATGGGGATGTTTTCGGCGACGGGTATATCGGCGATTTGGCAAATTTGCTCTCCGGCAACGTTGCAGACGTCGACATCCATTGCAAATTGGTGGTATGTCAGCAGATAGGAGAAAGGTTTTTTTAATTGTGTCACCAATATGTGTTCGCCGTCCGGCGCTGGCGAAACGTCAGCGTACATGCCGCGAGGCCAACGTTGGACGATTTCACCGTCTATGCTGGCGATGACGATCTCCGTCGTCGCGTGGAACTCGAATAATTCTTCGTCGTGAGGCGTTCTAAGTAGGTCCTGATAAGTACGCGTTGGCGAAGTGTCCCCCGCAGATTCTTGAATGCGCGGACCGATGGGTGATGAGGGCGCGGGAGGTCGTTCATGGTTCTCAGGAACGATGGAGAAAATAAGATGCTTGCCATCGGGCATCCACTGCAGCCCGTTGAGCACAGATGAAAAACGTGGATGGACTTGTTTAGCAGTGAGCGTATCGACGTCGGCACTGTAGAGCGCGGTCCCTTGTTCCGTCAGAACAGTAAACACGAAGTCATGACTGTTGTGAGACCATTTTACTGACCCTATCTTGGGATTTGCTTCTCCCGCCAGATTTTTAAGGCTGTCGTTAAATTCAATCCTGTGCGGCACTGATTCTTGGGCTGGGTCTAAGTCCGCGTTGTCTTGGGAGGGATTTATCGGTTGATAAAGCAATCCATTGCGGTAGCTGGATCGGAACAGAGTGTTGGCATGCGGGTCAATTCTCAGACCAGCCAAACAGTCCATCGGCCGCGCCAAATCTGAAATGTCGGGCATCGCATCGAACTCGATTAACAACATTGCGCGCCCGTCGGGGCTGATGATGACACTGGGTTCGGGTTGGGCGTTGATAATATCGGTGACCGATTGCGGTGGCCGCCGATATCCATCGGCGGAGTTGATCGAAGGCGTTGAATTCATTGATTCGTGGGGGTGGAGCGTAAGTGTTAGATGCCAAATAGGTGCCGAATGCTGACGTCTGGAATGTCACAATTTACATTCAAAACGTTGCGAAATTTCGTGAACCTGTTGCGATTTGGAGACGTCATATTGTTGCCTTCTCATTGATGGAAGTGCCGCTTGACGCGGTTTGAATCAATGAAGTCGTGCTAAACACCGAGAGTTATGTGAATTTTTCTTATTCGGGCAAAACGGTTCAGTTTTTATGAAACATTAGGCACAAATATTGCGTCTAAAAAGTAGCTGCTTCCAAAACCTGTCAAACTTGCATTAACCTAAACGTGAGACTGGTGATGACCAATACCCAAAGATACAACAATTTGACCAGCGACCTCCCGAGGATTGCCTCGACAACAAAGAAGGCAAATCCGTTTCGCACAGAAGCCGAATTTGAAGGCTGGTTAGAACGACAACTTGACCAGCTGGAGAAGATGTACGTCGCTTTTGAGACCAAAGATTCTTTACGTGGTTTCTTTAAGCGTTAATTTTCGCTTTCGGGGACACTGCAATTACTGATAGTGGCCTCGATGATCTTTATATCGCGCTGCAAATTCTTGCGTCTTTGTTTTGCCAAGCACGCGCTCGAGCAATAGGTAAGGTCTCAGCCCCAGCACTTTCGCCTTTCTGCCAAAATCATCTGGGTTTCGACTTTTGCACGCTGGACAATGTACGCCCTTCTCTCGAGGCGTTTGAGATTCGAATCTACACTTTTCACAGGCGCGATTCAATTTCCAATGGGTACCATCTGAAAATCCGCCGGGAATTAACTCAACAAACAGACGCATTCGGTGATCTGCGCACCGTTGACAGGCGTCCGCGAACTGTTGGAGCGGTGCATGATCAGCGCGTTGCGGGGCGACCGTTGTGAAGATGGAGGCGAGTCGAGTGATTGCGGTTTCTTCGATCCATTTTTGAGTCCAGAGCCGGTAGAAGCCGTTTTCTTCGGCCATCGCATGGTCCACCAATGAAATCAAATTGTCCGCTGGAAGAACTTGTGTTTGCATCGTATGGCCGAAGGTGAAGTTTAGGTTTACGCTCACCAACCCAAAGCAACCGGCCCAGTCGGTTTTCAAGGCGGCGTTGCAATTAGCATCGCAATCGCCACACTGCTGCGACAGCGATGCCGCGTCCCCAAAAAAGTCAAAAACTTCATCGGCGTGAAAGGCACGAAACGCTGATGGATCGCCGGTCGGGGCAGGGTGTACGCAAATATCTTCAAGCACACGGGCCTCGCGATATCCGTTTGATAATTCACGTAGATTTCTAAGTTGACGGAATGTTTGATCGGCTAAATTTTCAACATCTAGGTCACGCAGCGCACAATCGTGTTCGATTGCCCAACGGATAAAGGGCGGAGTCGGACCGAGAACGGCAGCGGTTCGTTTCATCGACGAGAGCAATTTTGAAAAAGTAGACGGGACGCGCGGCGGACCTAGTGGCGGAAGTGACGGTTACCGGCGAAGATCATCGGAATCCCCTGCTGGTTGCAGGCGTCGATGACTTCTTGGTCACGGACACTACCGCCGGGTTGAATGATCGCCTTCACGCCAGCCTCGGCGGCCAGAGCGATGCTGTCGGCAAACGGGAAAAAGGCATCGGATGACAGAACCGAACCCGCAGCGGCATCTGGGCCTGCTTTACGGACGGAAATTTGCACCGAATCGACGCGGCTCATTTGTCCGGCACCGACGCCGACGAGTCCACGATTCTTTGACAGGCAAATTGCGTTGGATTTGATGAAACGAACCATGTGCCAGCCGAATTTAAGTTCGTCCATCACTGCATCGTCAGGTTGGACTTCGGTGACGATCTTCCAACTGGCATCATCGTCGGGTTGGTTATCCGCCTGTTGCACTAGCATACCACCGGCAAGGTTTCGGAACTCCATCGTGGGCAGGCTTGGTTTTAGATCCCCAACAGAAAGCAAACGTACGTTCTTTTTCCATTTGGGCTTTGTCTTGAGAATCTTAAGTGCGTCCTCGTTAAAGCTTGGCGCGACGATTGCCTCTACAAAAAATTCGCCCTCCGATAAAAATTCTGCTGTCGCGGCATCGACGGGCCGATTGATGCCGATGACGCTGCCAAAAGCGCTGACGGGGTCCCCGGCGAAACCTTTTTCACAGGCTTCGGCCAGCGTACCTGCCGTACCTGCGCCGCAGGGATTGTTATGTTTAATCACCGCACAGGCGGGGTCGGGCAACCCGCGCACCATATTTAACGCGGCATCAAGATCGAGCAGATTGTTGTAGGAAAGTTGCTTCCCGTTGAGCTGCGTGGCGTCGATTAAGTTTGCTTCTTCGATCTTCTTCGAACTGTACAAAGCTGCCTGTTGATGGCTGTTCTCACCGTATCGCAAGACGGCTTCACGTTTTAGGTGGATGTTGATCGTGGCAGCGAAGGTTTCTTCGTCGTTGGAGGCAAAGTAATCAGCGATCGTGGTGTCATAGGCGGCCGTGTGTTCAAAGGCTTCGGCCATTAATCGGCGACGCAAACCGTCGGATGTGGATTTCGAATTTTTTAGTTCATTTATGACGTCATCGTACTGCGCGTTGGAAGTAACCACCGTGACAAATTTATTGTTCTTTGCTGCGGCACGTACGAGGCTCGGCCCCCCGATGTCAATCTGTTCAATCGCTTCGGCTTCGGTGATTCCTTCTTTTGCGATCGTGGCGGCGAAGGGATATAGATTAACGACGACCAGTTCGAAAGTCTTAATATCGTGGTCGGCTAAAGATTTTTTATCGGATTCCAAATCGTGACGGCAGAGAATGCCCGCAAAAATCTTCGGATGAAGAGTTTTCACGCGTCCGTCCATCATCTCTGGAAAACCCGTGTAGTCCGCCACGTCGATGACTTCAATATCGGCATCGCTGAGATGTTTTCGAGTGCCACCGGTGCTGTAAATTTCCACGCCCGAGCCTGCTAAGGCTTTTGCAAATTCAACGATACCTGTTTTATCACTGACACTAATAAGTGCTCGTTTAATTTCTGGTGCAGACATTTTTAGAGTCTTTTTAAAGATCATGGGTAGACAATTTCAATGGCCAGATTGTCGAAAACCAACCGCCAACCGCAACCGCTAAAATGTTTGCTAACTAAGAAAACGAAACTTCCGCGTTGGAACTAAATGAATCGGAGAAGACATGCCGGTTCCGCAGTGAAGTCTTGGGGGCACACAGACATTATCGCGCGAAGGTTCCTACTTGTTTTGATGGCCCAGAGGTACGATTAGTCTAATTTTTCTGGTTTTAGCAATGTGATCGCGAATGACGGAGCCTACAATTCTGGCACCTATGTTGGCGTGCTGAAATTTAAGCATTGTCCACTGCGTTGAGTCTGCAACGCAACTATATTAAGGACTTCATTACCGCGTCACTTCGAGCCCTCCTTTTCTTATGACGGGCCATCTTGAGGATCCTGCCATTTCCAATCCCGCCGCCTTTGCGAAGAATAGTTATTTGCAAAGGATTTACGCGCGCCTACCATGGGCCGTGTTTTGGGCGCTGGCCGCACAAGGCGTGTTGAGCATCACGCGGTTCTTTTCGAAAATGGTTGTCGGCGGAAGGTTCGGATCGGGCGAAGCAGGCTACGGTTCAGAGGCTGACCTAGCGTACTTTGATGCCGCGTTTGGGATTATGCTACTGGTGCTTGGTTTGCATGAAGCATTTGTCACCACGCCGCTGACTTTTTTCAACCACCGAGAAAAGAAAACGATTGAGCAAAAATTCGCTGGAAGGATGCTGTGCTTGTCGCTGATGTTTTCGGTTGTCGCGTTAGTCGTGATGGTGATTGTGACGTGGTGCCAATATGCATTTTTTGAAATTGGGCACGGCTTTCTTTTTGCGATGATTGCACTGACGGTCTTGCTGCCGTTCCAAGCGGTCAAAGAATTCTCTAGACGCTGGTTGTTAGCGAATCTGCGGGTTCGGGAGTCGACGGTGATAGAGATTGGGTTTGCGGCCATTTTTTTAACGTTGATAGGTGGCCTGTTTTATCTGGCTGAGATTAACGCCGCGACGGTGTTTGGCATCACAATTATTGCAAACTTTGTATGCTTAATTGGTTGGTGGATCTTTTTCAAAAAGTCATTTTCGTTGGATTTCGTTGGCGTTGAACAACAGGCCTTGGACAATTTCCATTACGGAAAATGGATCGCCGGTGAAAATCTCAGTTCGGTTGCGATGATGTATTTTTCCCAGTGGTTTCTATTCACCATGATTGGCGAAAAAGGCGCTGGCGTCTATTCGGCTTGCCTGACGATTGTGTTTTTGGCGAACCCGTTCCTGTTGGGCGTTTCAAGCATCTTTGCGCCGCGCGTCGCTCAAGAATTCAGCCAAAAGGGCTGGAAGGGAATGTTCCCGATACTCTTGACCTACAGCGCGTTTGTCGGGTTTGTGCTGATCTCGTTTTCGGGGACGCTGTTCTTTATTGGCGAATCGTTAACGACGATGGCGTTCGGTGAAAGGTATGCAGATTACTTTGCAGCCGACGGTGGAGGTAGCAATACCGTCACGTTCATTTTAAGTTTGGCAATGCCCTGTTTTGGGCTGAGCTTTTTGTTGACGTGCTGTATTCTGGCTGCGGATAAGCCAATCTATTGCTTCCATGCCGCGGCAGTGGGGATGATTGCCACGATCGGTGTGAATTTCTCCTTCGCGGAACCTTCGCTCATGTCAGCAGCTTTGAGTTTCGTCACGGGCGCGTTGGCTACGATGATCTTCAGAGCGTTGGTCGTACTGAAACTGTATCGTGATGATCAAAAAAACGGTGGAATCCATCCTCCGAATTGGCATCCGACTGACCAGAGCGCGTCTGCCAGGCACACCGATTTATCGCGTTAGATTGGTCGGTTGCGTTCGTTTGGAATGAGCGGCAGCACTGTTTGGGAAGGGCGCGATAGAAGTTCGTAGATTGAACAAAACGACTTTGTTTTTGCCGTTAAATTTCGCCTCTTGGATACATTTCGAAGCTCGATCATAAGCTTCCTCGAAGGTGTTAATCGGGTTCAGCTGGTGTACTCCAAAACTACAGGTCGCCGTCGTCTCTTCGTCGATGCGTTTTCTTAATAAGCAAGCCACGTCTTTGGCTTCAACGCGGTCCTGCCCCAAACAGATAACCACAAATTTATCATCCTTCCAGCGGCCAATCGTCAGCCCTCGAGCCGTGCCTTCTTTCAAGATTTCCGAAACTTGGATGATCAGCGCGTCTCCAGTGGCCATTCCATGGGCTCGGTTGATCAGTTCCATATCATCAATATCGACCAGAATAATACTCGCCTTTGCCTCTCCATTTCGGACCGCCTGCAGCGCTTCGTTGATAGCATCCTGCATTCCGAAATTGGTTAAAACTCCTGTAAGTTCGTCGGTGCGTTGTAATTCAATCGTGTCTGAATTTCTCTTATCCGAAGATGAGATTGACAAGTCTGTTTTCGAAGGGGATTTCTGTTGAGCTGCTTGATTTTGTCGGATTCGCCGAATCGCTCTCGTTTTTTTCATTCTCAAAAAGACCTGGAAACACAAAGGAATTGCTAATAAACCCCAGGTTCCAAACAAAATTCGGTAGAAGATTGCCGGCGTAATCAGCGGACCACGGAAACAAATTTCTTCGATCACTACCACACCGCTGTTAGCCTGGCTAGGATTACAAACGGCAATTTCGATCCATTCAACGTAATCATCCAGCGCGGTTTGGGACACGTTGATAAAGTGCACATTCTTTTGTGAAAGCAGCGCCCTATATGCACGGTTCCACCCAAAAGAATGGGCGTCAGAGCCATGCAGACTTGGCGGGCTCATA
>ENA-ORXT01003729-ORXT01003729.1-marine-metagenome-genome-assembly--contig:-NODE-3729-length-16432-cov-7.312565_pt1 | contig 16432 bp, 14 predicted proteins | sample MGYA00237868_ERZ511482 | MGnify/ENA metagenome assembly ERZ511482 | reverse complement strand
TGAGGGCGTGTCAGTGTTGGAAGGGTCGCGATGACGCTAAAAGCGAATGGAGTTACGTGGCTGAGAAGGACTGTCCTACCACAGGGGTCACTGGGCCCAGACGGCGCCTGCCCCCGTGCCCCCCCTACCGCCCCGAGTTGCGCGCGGCGACCGCGCACAGCGACTTCCGGGGTTCGACGCGCCCACGATGACCCGCGAGTGATCGTGCCTGCGCGCCGGCTGTTGTTCCGGCGGCGCGGCGGCGGTTGCTGACGCCATCTAGCGGCGCGGTTCGAGGCGCCCCGTCGCGCGGCGTTCGGTCCCACCTTCCCGCCCTTGCGCCGTGTCGGCCGCCCCACCCGCCGTGCGCAGGTGCACTGCGCGGCGGATTGACGGCCCCGCCCGCGGGCGTCGCGCGACGCCGGCGGGCCGCCGCCGCTGCGGTGGCGGAGGCGGCACCCCTTTCCCCGCCCCACGCCCCCCCCCTCCACGGCAACGTGGCTGTACGTGCCCCCGTGCGCGCTCGCGCTCATGGATCCGGCTGGCGTGCTCGGTGTCCATGCGTCGCCGAGCGCGCCACCGCCCTGACGGCCAGGGTATTGCACGCACGTGCCTGGAATTCATGCCTGACTCGGGCAAGACTTGGTCAGTCCTCTCGCTGTCAGACATGCGAAAACCGCCGGTGAGTGAGTGAGTGATTGTGGCCTGAGTGAGGCCCATTAGAAACGGCACGCTTAGAACGTGCATGCACGCGTGGATCCGATCGAGAAGCCTCATCGCCAAAATGCCATCTGAGATGGCTTTTTGGCGCACCGATAGATGTGCTCTTACTGGTCAACCGTCCAAAATCTACGTTGGTCTGCGGCCCTCGTCCGCCATGGATGGGGTTGCTTGCAATTTCATACGACGACTACTCGGTTGCTTGGCCAAATGGTGGTCGCTTGGTAGGCCATGGTCCAATGGGCTGGCATGACTTGTTGGCATCTGTCTTGTTGGTCAGGCGACTATGACCAATCAGCCACCGCGGTGTCCTCGTGCTGTCACCCGCTGATCTGGCGGACCGGCCGGACCTCTCACGACCCCGAGCCGGCGCCCCCAACGGATGCATCACGCACCGCGACGACGGCCCAGGTGGGATCCGACCCGCCCGCAACACCGCGGAGACGGTCATCGATTCCGCGGAGCGACGGGATTCTGTCATTGCGCGCTGTCCCAGCGCCGCCAACGGGCCTACGCCCCCCGCCGTGGTCCTTTGCAGGTCACCGATTTGCGCGAGGCGCAGACGCCGCGTGTCAAAACGTGCTACCCACGGGCGGCTGGAGGGCACCCACCAGAGCAGCTGCCCGTGGACCCCCGTGCCTGCCGCGCTGCCAGCAGAGCTCTGCCAAGCGCGCGCGCGGGGGCTGTTTCCGCCGGCGGGCCGGCGTCCAGCGTGCGCTGTTGCCCCGTTGCACGCGCCGGGGACGGGCGCGCGTGCGGGTAGAGCCGGGCACGCCAAGCAGACCACGCCAGGGGGGGGGGGCCCTCGCCGCTTGGCGTGCACCCCACGACCGGTCGCGTCAGGCCAGCGTGTGCTCCAGCGGAGCGGCCCGGCCGCCCTCCTCTTGTTTGCGGACGCCGCCTCGGTGTCGACGCGCCCGCGTGACCGTGCCGCGTGTGCAGTGCGTGCAGGACGCGTCGACGTCGCCGTGCTCCGCCGTGTGCACTCCGCCCCCCGCCCGAGCTGCCCGCCCGTCGCCGCCCCTGCCCGCCCGTTCCACCGCTTTTTGCCAAGCGATTGCAGCGGATCGGCGGTGTCGGCGTCTGCCGGGCGGACCCCCGTCGCACGGTTGTGGCCTGCGGGCTTTTGTGCGCGCGTCCCCCCCCCCCCCCCCACTCCCCGCGCATGTCCGTCGTGTCCCCGCCGGCTGGTGCCCCTGCCCACGACGACGACGCCCCGCCGCTGCCCGCAGCCCCATCTTCCGCCTCTACCAATCGCACGTCCCGCCCTCTTTGGTCCTACCCGCCGCCGACATCGTCCACCGCCGCTGCCAACGACAAAATTGACGGCGACGGGCAACCCGCCCGCCCGCACACGCCGCCGCCGCTGCCACCGCGGCCGGCACGCGAGGCGTACCCCCCCCGGTCGCCCTACGCGGGCGCGTGGTCGTCCCCGTCCACCGGCCCCGCCGCCGACCCGTTTGCGGCAGACGACGACGCGTCGCCGCCGCTCGCCTACGCCGTGTACACGGGCGCGCGAGACGGCGCGCCGCCGGGCGGCGTGCCACCCATCGGCGGCGGCACCGCGGCCGCGGCGGCGGCAGCTGCCACCAGCCCCGTTGCCGAGTGGATCGCCACGGGCGACCTCCCCAGACGGTCGGTCAGCTGGTGTCGTGAGCCCAACGAGGTGCGCTCCTACACCGTCAGCACCGGCACTGCAACGCCGAGGTCCGAGGTGCCAGACGGGACCGACGAGGAGGAGGACACGGCGGGGGAGTGGGTCGGTGGGGGCGACGGGCGGACCGCCACCTTTTCCGACGCGCGCGAAGTGGCGGCCGTGTTGAGCTCCTTGCCGGAGCGGCTACTCGGCGGCGGCGGTGGCAAGGCCGCCGACGGTGGAGTGGCGATCGGCATGGCGGGCAGCGCCAGCGGCAGCGTCAGCAGCACCGACTCGCGGGATCGCAGCCGCTCCGAGCGGCGCTCGTCGGCGGCGGCGGCGGCGGCAAGCGGGGCGACGGTCGGCGGGCGCACCGCGGACCGTGCGGGGGGGGGGAGCGGCTCCCGCCGTAGCTCCTCTGCCGCCGGGGGGGACGACCGGTCGGCGGCGGCGGCGGTGAGTGCCGCCGAAGGCGGCACGAGCGGCAACGGCCTGCCGCCCTCGTCGGCGGGCGTCGGCGTGCCGTCCAGCGGCGGCGGCGGCCTACGCCTCCCCCCCGTCGTTGGCACGGTGGCCAACTGGCTCGTGCGCGCCGGCTTTGTCGCCACCGTTGCTGCCGCGTCGGTCGCCGGCGCCGTCTCCCTCGCGGCGTTGCCGCTCGCCACGTGGGGCACCCTCCTCGTCGGGGCGGTCTTGACGTTTGCGCGGGTGCTCGCGGCGCTCGCCCTCTCCCTCGCGTGGACGGTGCCGGTCGGGGTGGCCATTGGGCGGGACCCCGCCCTCGCCGCCCGCGTGCAGCCGCTCGTCCAAATCGCCGCGTCGGTGCCGGCAACTGCGCTCTTCCCCTTCCTCCTCGTCGGCCTCGCGCGGGTCGGGGGCGGCCTCGGCGTCGCATCGATCGTGTTGATGCTCCTCGGCACCATGTGGTACGTGCTCTTCAACGTGATTGCGGGCGCGCAGGCCATCCCGGGGGAGCTGTTTGAGGTCGACGCGGTGTATGGCAAGGACGCGGGTGGCCTGCAGCGGCGCCTCAAGCGGTGGCGCACCCTCATCATGCCGGGCATCTTTCCCTACTTGATGACGGGCGTCGTCACGGCGGTGGGGGGGGCGTGGAACGCATCCATTGTTAGTGAGTATGTGGTGTTTCGGGGGGGGGTGATGAGCACCCGCGGGCTCGGCGCATCGATTTCAGCTGCCGCCGCGTCGGGCGAGTATGGGGTGCTGCTCGGCGGCACGGCGCTGATGGCGGCCATGGTGCTCGCAACCAACCGCCTGGTGTGGGCGCCGCTCATTCAGCTGGCCAACGACAAGTACAAGTTGTAAAGTTTGGAGGTGAGGGGCGTTCGGAGGGCGGCGGGGGAGGGGGATTGTCTGTCTGTTCTGAAGCACTATTTCGTCACGTGGAAATAGCAACCGCTATATGTGTATCCCAACTTTCTGCGGTCGTCAAGAACATTCCTCTGTATGTCACGCGGAGAGGGGTACGCGAGCATGAGCACTGCCGACGTGGCATAGGGGTTTGAGTGTCCGTTTCGTATCCTCACAACGGTTGCGTCATGGCCGCAACCGCTGCATGTCGGTCGGCTACTGTACCGCCCGGGCGGGCCGACGGATGTCACCGGCACCGCGCCGCCCCCACCCCGTGAATCACCGACCGGTCGAGCGCCACCCGATTACGGGTGACCACCGGCGCGTCGTGCAGACGCCGCCACCACTGCCACCGCCCGCCGCCGCCGCCGCGCGACCGGCCGACGCGGGGCGTCGGCCGAGGTGTCGGACGAACCCGACGGCGGCACGTACTCGGCGTCTAAATCCGACGATGTGGCCGCCGTGGACGCCTCGTCAGACGTGGCGACGCTGCTGCCCGTCTCAGAGCCGCCCACCGTCGAGGCGGCGCCCGCCGCGGCCCCGCCATGGACCCCCCGCGCGGCGCCGCCGCAGGCGAGGGGTAGACGCCCCACGGCCACGCGGCGCCTGCCCCTGCCGCCACTGCCACGAGGGCGGGGCGGCCGTTGGCGGCCGTCCCCGTCCGACTCGGTCGTCGACGCAGCGTCGGTAGTATCAAAGTCGGCCCCGTCGGTGCTCGACGTCAGCCCCGCGCTACTGCCGCCGTCACTGCCGTCGCTGCCGCCTGGGCGGGCCGGCTGTTGGCGGCCGCCCCCGTCTGACTCGGTCGTCGACGCGGCACCCGTCGCGGCCGTCGACGTATCGTCGGCAGTGTCAGAGTCGGACCCGTCGGTGCTCGACGTCAGCCCCGCGCTCATAGCACCGTCACTGCCGTCGGTGACGCGGGGGCAGGCCGGCCGTTGGCGGCCGCCCCCGTCCGATTCGGTCGTCGACGCAGCTCCCGCATCCGTCGTGGACGCCGCAGCCGACTCGGTCGACGACGCGTCGCCGGCAGGGTCCAGATGCGCCGCGTCGGCGCTCGACACCAGTCCGGAGCTCCCCTCCCCGTCACTGTCGCCGCTTTCGTCGCTGTCGCTGCTATCGCCGCTGTCACCGCTGTCGCCACTGCCGTCGCTACTGTCACTGCTGTCGTCGGTCTCCCCCTCCTCCCCCTCCCCCCCCGACGCGTCCGCGTCGTCCCACAACCCACACCGACACGCCGGCCGCCCGTGCTCATTGTCCCGCGTCGCCCGCACGTCGGCGTAGGGGGCGCCGCACGCAAAACAAAAGGCGGCCCCGCACGACGCGTGCGCCATAAAGTTGCAGCCCCCCGCCTCCTTTTCAATCAGCGCCCCGCAGCGGGGGCACGCCCGCCACCCGCGCGCCGCGGCGAGCGACCGCAGGCCGTCGGCCGCGTCGGCGGCCGACCGTGCCGCCGCGCACGTCTCCCCGCCGTGCGCCGCCGCACGGCAGCGCACGCACGTGGCGTGGTGGCACAGGGGGCAGGTCACCTCGTAGGCGGCGGCGTGGGCGTTGGGGGGCCCGTCGTCATGGCCGCCGTCACTGCCGTCGCCGTCGCGCCCGCAACCATCCCCCCCGTCGTCGTCGGCAGCGGCGCCGGCCTCAAACTCAAACGGCGTGCCGCACGCGGCGTTGGCACAGTAGGCAACGGCAGCCATGAGGGAGCCCTCAATGTGGAGGCGCGCGAGCGCCGCCGCCGCCGCCGGCGTGGCGGCCAAGAGGTCGGCGGCCACCGCAAACGGCAGCGGCGCCGCGCAACCGACGGCGGCGCACGGGATTGGGTAGGCGCGGTCGGCCACCCGCGACGCCACGTGCGCGCCGAGGCAGGGCGTGCAAAAGGCGTGGTCGCAGGCGGGGCCACCACAGGCGGTCATGGCGTCGGCGGCAACACGTTCCAGGCAAATGCCACAGTCGGCGGGGGGGGGGGGGGGGGGGGGACCGCCGGCGGACGACGAGCAGTTACTGCTGCGGGCGATGGAAGAGTCGGGGCGGTTTGGGGCTGTTGCGTTGCGGTGCGGGTCGACTCGCATCCGCCCGAGAGTGGCGTTGATGGGACCGACAGCTGCCGCGTCGTCGTCATCAACGGCTCTGCCATCTCCATCTGGGATGCTTTCCTCAACCACGACGGCGGGATCGTCATGGTCCAGCTGCGGGCACATGTCAGCGAGGCGTGGTCCGCAGCGGGGCGGGCGTCGTGGCTGTAGCAGGAGCGGGCCCAGAGCAACGAGGAGGACAGGGCAGCTGCGGTCTAACCAGAGGCAACAAAAGCCATTGTGTTCCTGATGGTGAGGCGTTCATGTATTGAAATAGAGGATGCGCTCAACGGCGACGCCTCGGGGTCGACCCCGAGGCGTCGCCACAACGCCGCTCAACGGCGACGCCTCGGGGTCGACCCCGAGGCGTCGCCGTTGAGCCCGGTCACAGAGACAAGGAGGGCGTGCCCTGCGCCCATCGGCCCCTCTAGCACGACGTCCGGACAGCACCACGGACGTCCGTGGTGCCGACCAGTGCATCCGAGACCTGCAGACGTTTCCTCACAGAAAGAGCTGAATAGCGAAAACAACCTGAATCTGAGCGTGTTAAGCACTGGAACTCATGTCTTGTGGTGACTTCTTGGAGTTGTTCGCCGTGCGCAGGGCGCACCGTGCGCACGACCGGAGAGGAAGGACGCCAGCGCCGCGCGGGGCGGCAGCGAGCAGGGTGGCACGAGGGGTAGATGTACCAACCGCTGCTTGGCTGCTTCTCGTTCTCTTGGGCATCGCTGACAACGGTTGGAACGTTCGTGGGCCGGCGCTCAGAGAGAGGCTGGGACGGCGACTGGAGCGGCGGTGGTGGAGGGGTGAGGGGGCAGAGGCATCGGGTTGACGCACCGCACTTGCGCTGCCATCACCCCTGCCTCTTTTCATGGCCAAGGTACCGGGTGTGAGAGGTTGATGTGGCGCCCACAAAGCAGCCACGGGGATGTATGGACAAGTGGAACCCACGCACGGAGATGGAAATATGAACGACATGAACCCTCCCCCCTACGGCACAGCAACGCGCGCTGCTGACCACGATCACGCTTCTGCCTCCTCCAGCTCCCCCGACAGCCTCTTCTTCCAGTATTCAAAGAAGGGCAACCGCATGTCCCGCGTCAGCACCTGCGTCGGCCAATCGTTAATGTCCTTGGCGGTCACCTTGTAGCCAAACTGCAGGTCCGCCTTTGACTTCTTCAGTTGCGGGTACTGCCGCAGCGCTTGGTCCGTAAACTTGTTGCCATCGCCCGAGAAGATGGTCTGCGCCATCCCCTTATTGAGGGCCCCCTGGTACAGCTTCTTCCCCCAGCTCGTCCGCATCGACTGGACGAGGGCCTTGGCACGGCCGTCGCCGCGAACGGCGCCGACGGGGTACCACAGCTTAGTGCGGCGGGAGCGCACAAAGACGCTAAAGATGGGGGTGCCGTCCTCGGGCGGCGGTGGTGGACCCCGAGGAGATTGGCCCTGCGGGCGCAGCGGCTTCTGCAGGCGGCCCTTTTTGGCCTCAATGAGGAGGCCGGGCGCGGGGGCGGCCACGCGGGCGGGGAGAGCGGCAGCGGCGGCAGAGGCGGCGGGGCGCGTCGAAACGGAAGCGCCGCGGAGGGTGGTCGTCCGCGCCGACACAGCAGCGGCGCCGGCGGTGGGGAAGGCGCTCACAAAGGCGGCGCCGAGGCACGCCATGGTCGGTGTAGACGAGACAAACGAGCAGGGGGGACAGAGGCGCAAAAAGGGGATGGAGATCCTCAGAGGGGGTGAGAGCGGCAACGAACAGCGACGTGAGCGCAGCGTCGAGTCCCAAATGGGGACGGGTGATGCGGATGCGGATGCAACAGCGGCGAGGCAGGAACCCAAGGCCGCGGCATCGGCGTTGCGAGCGTCCCGCCGGCGCGCCCCGTGAGGTCGCACGGGACGTGGAAGCCCTGCAAATCAAGCGTTGAGGTCCACACACACCACCTCCGTTGGGAGATGGGGAGCTGAGCTTCAAAGCACTCAAAGTAGCACCAGTCAAATGTTGGCCAAGACACTGTCTTCTCGAGAGAAGGCTGTTAGCCTTCAGTACGTCCATAAGTACCCGCATTGAACAGAATACTTGGATTCAGACATTCAGTGAGTTTTTTTTGGAAGACCTGGGGGACCCAGAGCACCACAGACTTGCAATGATCTAAGCTCACTGTCAGGTATCCGTTATCGATTTCGGGTTGCAGGACCACGGACAGTGAGTGCATGAGCAGACAGATGGGTCCGCCACGACCACAAACGATTGAGGCGCGTGTCCTACCGTAGGCTCCAGCCGCCAACGCGTGTCATTGAGCCGTCGATGAGCCATCGACCCATCGTAAAGTGTCTCGACGAGGCCCATCGAACATGTCATCGAGACCACCGTCTCGATGAGACTTGGCCGGAGAGACCCAACCGTGATCCATCCGATTTATGACTTGATATGCGACCTGACGTGAGCAGCACAGATTCAGTATGCAGCGCATTGATAATTGAGTTAACAAATGTGTCTCAGCTGTCGCCGATTCGCCGTCGTCGCGACCACCGTGCACGTCGTCTTCTTCACGAGGAGAAGTGCCGTGAACGCGATTAGGCTTGTTGGTCTCCGAAAGCAGGAAAATCTTCGTGTCGCCGCACCCCGAGCACTCCGAAGCACGGTGCAGAGGACTGCAAGCGTCCGAAAATACCATCGTTCGTGCAGTCAACATGCCGACTGACTGACCCTGCTTTCAAGTACGCTTGTCACCCCACATCCCACGACGACCGCCTTGCCTTCAGCGGGGGCCGGACCACGACGAAGGAACGTCGACAACGGCAGTGTCAAACGAGGCAAGATGCCGTCACACAATACATGTACGAGAGAAATGAAATAGCTATAAGTGGATTCTCGATCCATGTCGAGCATCTCATCCACCATGTGATCGATGTCCATCGAAACCCCGACCCGGCACCCAGATCCTGGCTGGTCCCGGTGTCATCGAGATGTCATCGAAAAAGGGCCCTCGATGGGAAAATAGTCCAAAGGAGACGACGAGGTATGATACTTCGTCGCGATCAGCGACTGGCGCTGACCCCACTGTCCGTCAAAACTGGCGCCCGTGTCGCATACAAGAGACGGCCATTTGGTGGATCAGGCGCGCCGAGCAACGCCGCCAGCGCCGGCGAAGCAGTCCCTTGCACGACTGGTGTGGCTACGAACCCACTAACGTGATTTTCGCTTGCGGGCCGCCTCTGTCTGCGGCTGTAGCATCATGCTCCAAAGCAGATCGCCGCGTTGCTTGCAGCCGACGCACTGCTGGGCGCTGGTGAGAGCACCTCCATTTTCGCTGCGCACTGACACGCGGGGCCGTCTCGGAGCGGTGCACGTGGTGCACACACCAGGCGAAGATGAGGGGTCACCGTCGGGTTGCAGCTGTCGGGCGTCGGTCTGACGGTCGAACCGGCTAGTTCTGAAAGCACCTCCAATGGCGGGCCAGTGTTGCATGTCCGTTTGGCCAAACTGTTTTTGAGGTACAGCCGTTCTCTCAAAAATCCCTCACTCCAATTGTTGCTAAAGAGCTCCAAATCAGCCTCTACGACGCCGCAGAGGCCGATCTGGAACTCTTTTGCAACGGTTGAAGTGAGGGATTTTTGGGAGAACAGCTGTAGCTCGGACAGCGACCGACAGTTGGTGTACGACGTTGGTCTGTTGCATGGCTCACTTTGGGCACAAGATTCTACTCTCAAGTCCTGCCTCAGATGCATCGAAGCCTGCTGACGACGCAACTCCGGGATCTTGTCGTTCTATTGGTCCACGAGAGAAGCTCCGAGGATGCCCATGGCTCTCAACCTCGTCATTCTGCGCTCCTGTCGCGCCAACGTTGGGCTATTGACAGAGAATCTGATAAATACAGTCAGCACCTGTGATAAAATCGGGAAAATTTGACATGGTCCTTGCAGTTTTCCTTATTAACCCCCCTCCAGGACGCGGAGACGCAGCCCATATCAGAAGTTATCTCCTGGCCGATGACCTTCTTGAGGGAAATTATTGTAGTTCGGTATGACATATGCGTTTGCTATTTGGTGTGAAGCTAACACTCCTGATAGTCTTGATCTGGCGGCTCCCATTCCACCCCCCTCCGTGCCTCCGTGTGTGGGCATTGTCCACCACCACGTACAGTGTTTGCCAGTTCTTCGCGGACCACGGTGGTGCGCGGCCCGGACACGCAGCTTCGTGCCTGCAGGCGGAGCCGCACGGAATGGCCAGTGGGCCGCTTCTCGCCGTTGGAATAGCCACTTGGCCGCTCGCCCGTCGCACCTCTGGTCAGCGGCGGCGAGGCGGGGCGCTGTGGCAACCCGTCGGCCGTCCGACGGTGCTTTCGCCGATCCCCTGGTCGGTGTGGCGCCACGCCACCGGTCGACCGCCAGTTGCGGCCCCTCGGCCGTCATACGGGCAGCGCCGCGCCGCCCGCAGGAGTCCGGGTGGCAGCCGCAGCTCGGCCCCCACCATCCAGTGAGTTCCCCGCTTTCCTCCGTTTGCTTTTTTTAAACCCCACCACCGCCGCCGGCGCTCGCGAGCTCGGTTGATACGTACGACGACCTGCCGTGTGCACGATCATCGCTCACAGCGGGTGCCGCTGACGGAGAGGGAGCAGGGGGGAGAGGGGGGTTGTCCGTGGGCGCGCTTTCGGCCTTGTGCGTGGCCGTGACCCCCGCCGTGCACCCCCTTTTGTCCGAGCGTGTCTTCCAGCCCTGGACCGTCCCGCCTGGTGTGCCTCGCACGCATCCTTGGTCCTCCCGAAGGCCGCTCGTTTTTGTGCCGGCCACCGTCACCGGGCCGCTCCTCTGTCACCGCCTGAGCGACTCTCCCCAAGCCTGCGACCGTCTCCGCCCCTGTAGTCGCCACATCACCCACATTATTGCCCCAGGCTCCCCTGGCACGGTTGCCGTATTTTCTCCTCTCACCCCCCCCCCCCCCCCCCCCCCCCCCCCCCCCCCCCCCCCCCCCCCCCCCCCCCCCCCTCCCCCCCCCCCCCCGCCCCCCCCCCCCCCTCCATCGTACCCACCCGACGTGTCCACCCCCTCCACCACCACCATGGCGGCGAGGAGGCTCCGCACCGCCTTGGCTGTTGGTGCCGCTGCGGCGGTGTCAGTTGTGCTTGTCGCAGCAGTGCCCGCTGCCGCCCAGGCGTCGGGCGGTGGTGGCTCGCCCGTCGTGGCGGACTTTGCCGTGCTGATCGACCGCGCCCGCTGTGAGGCGCAAGCCCCGCTCCGAGCTGCCATGCTTCCGACCGCTGGCAACTCAGTGTCGGGCTATGTGCTGATGTCCCCGTTATGGCAGGAGGAGACCTCTACCTGTTTGACGTCTGTCAAGGCGTCGCTGACCGACTTGCCGACGCCCAACGTGGCCCATGGTTTGCACATCCACACGTTTGGGGATACCACCAAGGACGATGGGACGTCTGCTGGCGGTCACTTCAACCCCGCAGAAGTGGAGCACGCGCTCCCACACGATGCAGAGCGGCATGTGGGCGACATGGGCAACATTGAGGCGGGCTCGGATGGGACCGCGGAGTACGACCAGACCAGCGAGCTTATATCTCTGCCCAACGTGGTCGGCCGGTCGGTGGTGGTGCATGCGGACCCGGACGACGGCGGGCAGCCAACCGGGAACGCGGGCAAGCGCGTCGCGCAGGGTGTACTTGGCTACATGCAGACCGAGTGAGCAAACGTGGGGCGCAGTCAAGTGGCTCTTTCAAGTGCACCTGCCACGCATGGGTAGGTCAACCGCAAAGTTTGAGCCTCATGTCCCGGCCCCATCAGTCGCTTCTTTGTCGGCGAGTCGCCGTGTTCTCTTTTTGATGTGCCTTTTCGTTGGTGCTTTGCTTGCCTTGTTCGTGTCTCCCTGTGTGTGGGTGCGTGTGGGTGCGTGTGTGAGAGCGTGTGCTCCCCGCCTTTTTCCGTCCTCCCTGTTGCTCTTGACAAAAGTACCAGCCCTTTTGTCAAACCGAGGCGCAAGTTAGGGTACGGACTGGCTTGAATCCCAGTGACGACGCCTCCACAGCATGCCGTCCCTGAAGATGGTGTCACTCTTCCACCGGAGAGTGCCACCGAGGCAGTTGAGGGTGTTCGAACGGTCCCGGGACTGACCCGCTTCTCTGGCTGTGCCAAGCCCAGAGTGAACGACTGCACCAATGAGGAAATCACGGTGAGGGGATGGGGCCACACTTGACAGAGTTGTGGTCCTACCACCCCACAGGAGCGGAAGAGGCCTTTTCGGTGACGAACTAGGCCATGGAGAGAAGGGGTATCGTCAGCAATGAAGCGGCACACAAGGCAACAAAAGGAATGAAAGACAGGGGCACTGGCGGCCAGACCCCACCATCGACTGGCAAACGCAACAAACTCGACCGCTCCCACCACCACCCCGTCAATCCCCTTCCGAGTCGTACGACACGGACGGTTGCGGCCGCGCAGGCGCCGCGGCGGCGGCCGCCCCCGCCGCCCCGTGCACGGGCGCCCGCCCCTTCCCAGCATCCTCCTCCCCCACCGCCTGCTGCCGAAACAACCGCCGCGACATGATGCTCTTGACCGAAAACACGGCCGGCAAGCCGGCCGCATTGTCCTGCCGCGCCGGCGCACCCGCGTCGACAAACGGCAGCGCGCCCACGCCCGGCGGTGACGGCGCCCGCGGGCTCCCGCGGCCCGCATCGCTGACCGGCCGTGGCACCGACGGCACCGGCGGCGCACTGGAGCGACCGCCCAGCCGCCCCGACCTCGGCGACGCGCTGTTGGAGGTAGACGACAGGGTGTGGCGGCGGCGGCGCGACGCCGCGGGGTCGTTGGCGCTCGACGTTGTCACGCCGCCCTCCCCCGACGGCAGCGAGTCAAAGCCCCGGCTGAGCGCCGCCATCGCATCCTCATCGTCGGCCGGGTCATTTTCCAAATCCAGCGCGTCCTTGACATTGTCAATGGCCATGGAGGACATGCGTGCGCGGCGGCTCGACGTGGCCAGCGCGGACCGGTCATTGGCAATGACCCGCTCGGAGAGCGTCGTCGACACGATCCACGGGTGCTCGAGCGCTTCGGCGGCGGTGAGGCGCTTCTTGGAGTCGAGAAAGAGGAGGCCGGCAACCAGGTCCTTGGCCGCGGGGGAGATGTCTGCCCACTCCGAGTCGGGCAGATCGTACGAGCCGCTGCGGACGCGGCGCAGGACGTCCTTGATGTTGGCGCCGTCAAAGGGAAGCGTGCCCGACAGCATGTTGTACAGCAGCACCCCGCACGACCAGCAGTCGACGGCGGGGCCGTAGGGCTCCCCACGAATCACCTCGGGGGCGACAAAGAAGGGGGTGCCATACATGCCATTCGTGCACTTGTCGCCAAAGGACGTCTCCAACACAAAGTCGGCCAGCCCAAAGTCCGCCACCTTGACGGTCAGCGGGAAGGTGGAGCGCACGGCAAGCACGTTTTCGGGCTTGATGTCTCGATGCACAATGTCGTGCGCGTGGAGGCAGGCCACCCCCGCGAGCAGGTCCCGCATAATCCCCGACGCAGTCGCCTCGGAGAAGTACCCCTCCTTGGCCAGCACGTCGTACAGCATCCCACCCGCCATGTGCTCCAGCACCAAGAACAGGTTGTCCCGAGTATCAAAACAGTCGTACGTCTTGACCACGTTGGGGTGGTCGACCGCCTTGGACACAAACCCAATCTCACACTCGACGCTCCGCATCAGCTCCGAGTCCCGCTTGTTCTTCTTCATCACCTTGATGGCGACCGGCTCGGAGGTGGCCTTGTCGTACCCAATGCGCACCTCGGCAAACGAGCCCATGCCGATCAAGCCCGTGACGCCATAGTAGTTGCCGATTTTGCGCCGCGACGCGCGCGATAGCACCTCCACCCACTTGTCTGCCTCACCGCGGGTATGGGGGAACACAACAATCTTCTTCCCGTCAAATAGTTGCAGCACGACGTCGCCACGCGAGCCGACGCTGACACGTGAGTCGATGAGGGAAACGCCCCAAGTTGGGGGGGTGTCCTGCAGCCAACAGACAGAAGGGAAAGGCACGACGCAATCACCAGACGTGTACAGAGACACCAGCATCCGAGCAAGACAAGTGCAGGAGCACGAGTGGCAGAGTACAAAATAAAACAGTTAGCAATGTCCTCATGCAGGCCAACAGCCCGTGGATGCCCAGCCAACAACAATGCTATGACTCGATGATGCCTTGCACACCACACCAGCGCCGTCCATCCAAATGCCGACCCTGTCGGCAGCATCCCCGCCTCCATCCAGTCCACTCCGCCCCACCCACAAATGCCGACACCACAGCACCTGGCACCCACCGTCTGTGCCGCCCAACAACCGACATGCGCCACACGCCTGTAGGTGCTCGCACGCCCCCCCCCCCCCCCCCCCCCCCCCCCCCCCCCGTGGGGGCCCCCCCCCCCCCCCCCCCCCCCGCCCGCCCCCCTGTGCAAGACCCACCCGACGCGCGCCGACCCCTCGGCCGACGTACCTTCCGCCGGTGGTTGAACAGCGCCGAGTCCTTGAGCTTGAAGAAGCGGGTTTTGCGCGAGTGGAACTTGCGGCCCTCCTTATCGAGGTAGCCCGTCATGGCCAACGGCGCGCCATGCCGCAAGCTACTCATCGTTTACGCGTGCGCGGGCGGGCGGCGGGGTGTTTCACCCCCCCAGCGGGAATGCGGCCTGTCCGCACCGGCAACGGCGCGTGCGAGTCGCGGTCGGCGCCGCCCGTCGGTCCGACAGCCGAGGCACCCAGAGCGGGCCCCCTCCCGCGCACCGGCGCCCGTGGGCGGTATCCCGCGCAGGCACCCACCGGCGTGCCGTCCCACCAGCGGCGGGGGCGTCCCGTCCCACCACGGGCGGGGACACGCCAGCACACCAAGGGCCCCCGTGGTGGCGGCGCCTGCCGGGCGAGGTGGGCTGGTCAGCCCCCTTCCAGCAAGCTCCCCCCCCCCCTCCCGAAGGGGGAGCTCCCCCTTCCGCTCCTCCCCTTGCTACACCGCTCCTGGACACCGTGGCCCGGTGGCGGTGCGCAAGAACCACCAGTCAGGAGACGGCCGATGGTTCCGGACGGCGCGGCAAGACGAGGCGCGGGAGCGGGGGGCCCTCTCGATGAATGGTCGACGGCCGGGGGGGTGCACTCCTACCCCCCGGTAGGAGCGCGCAGGGGCGGCGTGCCGTGGGGCCCAGCTGCCGCGATATTTTCAACCACGCGTGGAAGGCACGCTCGTGCCGGTCACGGTCGAAGAGGGGCGGCGGTTCCCCCTCGAGCCGGGCGCCAGTGGCGGCGGGGGGGGGGTGGACGGCAACGCGGAGGCGGAGGCGCCGCCGCAACAGCTCGGGCCACCGCCAGCATGTACGGCTTGGCACCAGCAGAGTGAAACGGGTGTCAAGTGGCCGTGCGGTACCGTCGAAGGGGGAGAGGAAGGGTCGGGCGGGGAGGGGCAGGGGCGACGGCGCAGCCGCGGGAGCAAGACACCACCCCGTCCGCGGGTCCGTCCCCGCCGACGCGTCGGCGGCGCCGCCGTCGGGCCGCGCGGGTCGGCTGTCCGCTTGATCCGCCGCGCCATTGGGCCCGAACCAAGGGTGGCTGGCCACGTGGCCGCCTGCCCCCCGTCACCTTCGTGCGGCTGGGGCGCGTCCCGCCACCCCCCCGCCGCCGTGGCGCCGCGCGCGGCTTATTGGCGGCGCGGCCGCCGACGGGCGAATCGAGTAGCGGCGGCAACGTCCGTGGTGGCGCGCGTCGGCGGGGCGGCTCGTGGGGGTGAGCCAGGGGCGTGCGCACCGCGGCAGGTTTCCCCCAGCCCCGCTTGCGCCACCGTGTGCAAGGGGGCAGAGTGGGGGGGGGGTGCCGCGCCACTGCGCGCTCTGTTTGAGCGCGAGGGGTTGTGCGGTGGACATGTCAGCGCCCTCCACATGAAGAACGTGGCAGCAAGCAGGCAATGAAAGGAATGGATGTAGGGCAAGCGCCAGAGGCGCGGCAGTGCCGCGGAGGTGCGTGGCCGCGGGTCAGCCCAAAGCTGGACAACCGGCTGGGGAGAATTGCCCGTCGGCGACAGCCGCCTGCAGAGGGTCAGCGTCCCCATGCTACGGCCCGGCCTGGGCGCCGTACGGGTCGCGCTTGTGTTGCGCGGCACGCCTCATCCGCGGCCATCCAGGAACGGCGTCGGTCGATGACAGCCAGCGCTCAGCCACAGATCGTTCCCGCCACTTTCCACGAGTACGTGTCGAGCAAGGCACTCTATACGTTTCTCCATGTCCCACCTGTTGCACGCGTGACGAGCCCGATCACGTACCGTGCTGCGGCCTTTTACTCGAGAGAGCATCGGCCGTGGGGGATGGACAGGTCAGCGACCGCTTCGACGCGAATGCCACGGGTAGATGCCTCTCACAGGTTTGTCCGAGGTCGTGGTTCACGAGCTACGATGAGACGGCTCGCCGCGTACGCGGGCTTCCTCTGGTATGGCAACCTGATGATGAGCAGCTCGGTAGTTTCAATAACACCTCTTTGCAGCAGAGGGGGGGGGCAGGCCGTTCAAAGCAGTCGGCTTGCATGGTGGAGGCCCTTGACCATGGGCTTTATTAGCGAAGCTTCTAAAGTACAGTCAATATCCGGTTATATATCACCCTTGCGCACATTGTAGCCCCTGCTCCAGCGATGCATTCTTGTGGCGCA
>ENA-ORXT01003727-ORXT01003727.1-marine-metagenome-genome-assembly--contig:-NODE-3727-length-16448-cov-16.866960_pt1 | contig 16448 bp, 3 predicted proteins | sample MGYA00237868_ERZ511482 | MGnify/ENA metagenome assembly ERZ511482 | reverse complement strand
AAAATGGTGTTATTGTCTCCATTTAAATCTCCTGCCCACATAGCTATGTCATCCTCTACCAATACTCTAGGTGTATTTCCTCTTACCGGTGTAAAGTCGTAAGTAAAATCTATAAAAGGAATATTATTAGCGGTACAAGTATAAGGGAATAGCGTCTCTAGCCCTAAGTGATTTCTATGTCTAACTCTTATATAATAATCTCCATGCGGAATATTATAAAACCCAATTAGAGGGTTGCCTTCGTTCGTAACTATATCTCCATCTCGTTGAATTAGACCAGAACAAGTAACAAGTACTTGCTCAAAATTTTCTGCATCCATTAATTCAAGAAAAACCCAGTCGACAATGGCATCAGGACCAGTTTGGTCTAGGAGTTCTTGGCTCACGGTTTCGCCGCCACCAGCCCCTACATGGGTAAAGCCTGCTAAATCCGTGTAGGGTTCTGTCGTTGGAATAATTCCTAATACTCTTAAGTCATCTCTCATTAAACCATCCCCTGCATTTTGTACCAATGCACCTTGTAAAAAGGCTTTCAATTGAACGGCTACGCCTTCACAATTAACGACTTGGCTATAGACGGTGTGATTGCCACAGGCATCTTCTGCATACCAAGTACGAATAATTTGTTGCGTAGCTCCTGTTAGAGCAGTTCCTTCTTCATATTGAATGTTAATACTAGGATCACAGTTGTCTATAGCGATTATATCCGTTCCTAATTTTAGGCTATCCGTTCCATATTCACAAACTCGTTTTACTTCTAAAGGAATACTTCCCTCTATCACCATATAGGCGACCGTTTCGGCAATGTGAGCAGTATCTGAATAGGCCCATTCTTGCAAGTGCAAGTCAAAACTACTAGCTCTTTTATTCGTAACTCGGACGGTAACTGGAGTTGTTTCCTGATTACTCATTACTTGGGCAATGATAACGGGATTGTAATATTTATTATTCGTAGTTACTCTAAGTCCAGTATGGTCTACATCTATCGTACCGACTTCTCCTATTATGTCTCCTCTTGCATTGGTAATATTACCGACTTGCTCAATGGCCAAATAGGCCGTATTTTCTGCGGTGTGGGTAATATCTGTATCGACAGAAGTTTCTTCTTCCATTTGAACGTCCATTCCATTAGTTGTCACATTTTGTATTGCTGCCAGTATAGGGTCTTTATCCCTAATACTTTGGGCACTAGCAAATACGGCTGGTGATTCACTAAAAGCAGTAGCGAAAGAAATAGGATTCCATGCTTCAGAAATAGCTTCCCTTCCAACTTCTAATTGGTAGTCGGCTATTTGTGTTCCTTCTTCTATCGCTATCCAAGCAATATTTTCTCTACCATGTAAATTATCATTGGCTGTTTCTTCCTGTAATTTTAATTCAAATTGATTGGTAGAAACATTTCTAATTCTAGTAGTGACAGGCGTATCATCTTTGCTGCTTACCACCTGTGTGAAAATTACTGGTTGTCGAGTAAATTGAATTGGGAAAGAAACGGTTTTCCATTCTTGGTAGATATTTTCCATTACCCCCGCAATCATTTTTTTACCATTGGGCAAGGTATAGATTCTGAAAATATCTGGAGAGGTGTTGTCCTGTACTACAATTTTTTGTTGGTCACTTGTTGAATTCCCACATAAATCAGTTGCCGTCCAAGTACGAGTAATCGTATAAGAAAATTGGGAACAATCATCTAGGCCTTGTGTGCTGGTTTCATCCTTATCTATCGTAATAGCAGGACAATTATCAAAGGCAGTAATGAGTGCTGGCAAAGGAATTTCTTCATCACAGCTTATGGTAATATCTGCTGGTACGTTTTGTAATATTGGGTCGGTAGTATCATTGAAATTTAAAGTTACAGAGGCGGTTGCACAGCAAGTATTCGTAGCATCGCAAACACTATAGCTAAATTGGTCTGTGCTACAAGAAGTTATATCTGAGGTATAAACAAAATCCCCATTGGGCTGCATAGCAACTGTTCCAGAAGCTGGTTGAGTAGCAACTGCATATACTAGTTCTGAATTTTGTAAGGTATCATTATCAGCTACCGTACTTTGAAATGCTTGACCGGGGCAAATACTTGCAAAATCCTTATCTCCTAAAGAAGTGACTGTATTAGGGTCTGATAAATTCACAATGCCATAATCTGTGCTACAAGAAACATCACAATAACGTATTTTTACATCATAACTTCCTGCTGGTAAATTATTAAAATCTACTACATTTTGTACACCCCAGGTAGTTCCTCCATCTAAACTTACTTCTATGCAAGCTCCTGTTTGGTGAATTATTGCTAGATTAATACTTCCGTCAGTATTACCACAAGTACTTGGTGGCGTATCTGTTATAGAACTAACAGTTGGCATTGGGCGAACTTGCAAGTTATAAGTATCTCTTATTTCATAAGTTGGAGCAGTTGCTATAAAAATAACTTGTGGTTGTATAGCTTCTGTATCTGTTGGTGGGTCAAACTGAATCGTATGTGGACCAATGCCAGAAGCGGCTGCAAGGGAAGCATTAGCACCGAAATCCCAATAGTAGGTAAATCCATCAATAGCTGATGCTGCTTCAAATGTATAGCTTTCCCCTTCACATAGCCAAGTATTAGTTGGTGTATATACCTGAGGCCAGGTCTCTCCACCGTCACAATCATCTTGATAATCTATTAAGCCATCTCCATCGTCATCTATTCCATTGTCGCATTCTTCTAAGCAAACAGGTTTGCTAATGACTACTGGATTATTGGCGTAGCTACTATCGCATCCCGTAAGGGTATTTACAACTCTTATGGTGTAATTGGCGGCAACTAGATTATCGAAAATATTAGAAGGCTGGTAATTGGCTCCATTATCAATACTATATTCTAGATTATCGCCCGTAGCAGTAATCGTGATTTGTCCATTCGTTAAATCAGGGCAGTTAGCTGGATTCGTTGCATCCACGGCTGTAATAGCTGGTTTACCACAAACTATGTCTTCACAATCCATCTTTCCATTGCCATCGTTATCTATACCATCACCACATATTTCTGTACAATTATCGGTAATATCTAAGGAAATCGTCGCATTTGTACAGCAATTATTAAAACAGACTTGATACTCGAATTCATCTGGGCCACAATAGCCAAGGGTAGCTGTAAAAGTAAAGGTGCCATCTGAATTTAGAGTTACGTTACCCTTAGTTGGAAGTGTTACTATTGTATATTGGACTGCTGTGCCATTTGTGGAATTGGCAACCGAACCAGAAAGGCTATTTCCGTTAGTAATAAAAGTATTATTTAAGGCAACTGGTTTACCACAATCTGGATCGTCACAGTCAGTCAAATTATCTCCATCATCGTCTATACCATTATCACAAATTTCCATACAAGTAGGGGAGGTAATAGCGATTGGATTATTTTCATAAACAATAAAACAGCCAGTTGCGGTATTTCTAACGATTAGATTATAACTACCAGCTTGCAAATCTGCAAAAGTAGCACTTGCCTGATAATTCGTACCCGCATCAATACTATATTCTAAATTATTTCCAGAAGCAGTAATCGTAATCGTTCCATTGTTTAAAACGGGACAGTTGCTTGGATTGGCAGGAGTAATACTGCTAATAACTGGTTGCCCACAATCAGGGTCATCGCAATCTTCTAAGCCATCTCCATCATCATCATGATTATTATTGCAAATTTCGACACAGACAGGGTCGGAAAGAGTAATAGTATTTCCATAATCTGCGATACAACCTGTAGCAGTATTTTGAACTTTGATAGTAAAGTTACCATCTGATAAGTTAGTGAAAATATTATTTGTATGGTAGGTACTTCCTCCATCAATGCTATATTCTAAATTACTCCCAGAGGCAGTAATAGTTATGGTTCCATTATTTAAAGTCGGGCAGTTATCTGGGTTTTTAGGCACTACAGATTGGATAGTTGGTCGTCCACAATCAGGGTCATCGCAATCTGTTAAAGTATCTCCATCATCATCTGTTCCATTACCGCAGATTTCTATACAAGTTGGATTGCTAAGCGTGATAGTACTAGTGTAATTCTTTGTACATCCAGAAACGGAATTTCTAACTCGAATACTATAATTGCCAGCAGTAAGCCCTGTAAATGTATTATTGGATTGATAGGAAGTACCTCCATTAATACTGTACTCCAAATTACTTCCTAAAGCAGAAACCGTGATTTGTCCATTATTTAAAGTAGGACAATTGCTTGGGTTTTGAGCTTGAACAGAAACATTTGTAGGAGACCCACAATTACCATCTGCACAATCAATCAAGCCATCTCTATCATCATCTATGCCATTATTACATATTTCTGTACAATCCCAAGTGGCCGTTATGGCATCTAAATCTGTATCATACACATTCGTACTTGAAATTCGGATATAACGAGTAGTCGTACTTGCGGAAATATTTTGATCAAAAAAGGAGGTGTTACTAAAGGAAAAGGGACTACCCGCAGCCGTTGTCCAATTGAATCCATTCGCTGATTCTTCCACCTTCACGGAGGGATTAGAACTGGTGGAAAGCCCTCTTCGCCATCTTATCGTATAATTGGTGCCTACAGATAATTGCTCTCCTAAATCTACTACAAGTACATCCCCAGTCTCATACAGTTGTGCATAATTTCCATCCGCTGAATCTAAACTATTATTAGAGTTAGTAACCCCTGTTTGAGAAGTAACAGATTGCCCGTTAGCCATACAAGAGGAAGTGTCACAATCTGGGTCATTATTATCAATCAATCCATCCCCATCATCATCTATTCCATTTCCACAAATTTCTGGACTATTTGGACAATCGGTATCTGCTTCATCTATATCTCCGTCTCCGTCATCATCTATCCCATTACCACATATTTCTCCACATGAATTAATCGTTACGATATGCACATCAGAATATCTAGTTCCACAATATTGAGTGCCACCACAATATATACTAGCTCTATAATAAGTAGTTTGAGTTAGTAAAGGCGTGGTATAGCTATTCCCTGTAACTCCTGAAATAGTAGACCAACTTGTTTCATTAGAAGATTGTTGCCAAGTAATATTGCAAGTTCCAGAGGTATTTCCAGTCGTCACCGAAAGTGCAACACTTTCATCTGTACATGCTTTGCCACTTCCTGTAAGCTCAATAGTTGGACATTCTTCTACGGTATTAAATTCATAGCATTTAAAAAACAAGCAGTTCATTCTTTGCTCTCCAATGTTATTAGGATTAGAACCACTTGAATATTTTGCGCCAAAATTTACATTTATTTTTTCTACATTACTAAAATCATAGGAAATCATAGTATGTAATGCCGTTTCGTCAACCCCTGACTCTACAGGCGTACTTCCCAATGCCCTTAAAGCGCCACTTAAAGTCAAAACAGAATTGGATTGTAATTGATACCCATCAAAGTCTTGACTTTCAACAAATTCTCTGATATTAAGAGAAGTGCCATTTCCATCTACGTCTATAGCTGACATAGTCGTTTTAGGTACAGATTTACGTATAGTTGTTCCAGCCTCATAAAAAGAAAACTCAAATTCTATCCATCGATCTTGGTATTGCCCTGATGTGAAATTATAATCGATTTGTGGCTGGAAAGCAAATTCATAACCTCCATTGACAGATTCAGGTTGATCTATATTTACAAAGGAGATATTAGAATGGGATTTTTTAACAATTTTCACATGGGCATCTGTTCCCGGTATTATATCTTCAAAAAGATAAATAGCCCCTTCTTCACTTGCTGTACCGTCATAAAGACTAGGGTTTTGAAAATTTAAAGTTGGATAAGGGCAAGTGCCTGATACACAATCGGAGTCTCCATCATCTATATACCCATCTCCATCATCATCTATACCATTATTACAAATTTCTGCGCCCAAACAGTCTGAGTTAAAGAGTAAGCCCCAACTATTAATACTTCCTCCATCTCCTTGTTGACCGTCGTTTACTCTTAAAGTCCAAGTCCCTTGCATATTTTCTCCATTAAAGGCAGAAAGCGGATTGTGTGGCGGGTAATATTCATCATTAATTGGCGGACAAGGTAATGTTGAATAAGGAGAATCATCGTCAAATCTAATTCTAATATCCTTATTTCCGCCACATTTATTTTGTAGCAATGTAACCCAAGTACCTGCAGGACTCACTAAGTAAATTGATAAGTCAAAAAGATAGGTATGCGAGATATTCAAATTACTAATATCCAAGTCTGTTATCGTTCCTGATTGAGACACATTCATTGTTGAAACAACAATAGCCGCTCCCTGTGAAGAAATGGATTTCGGTACGTTTGTACTATTTTGTTGAAAACTGTTAGTACAAGGACTACTGGAACTACAATCAGAATCCAAGTTATCAATAGCTCCATCTCCATCATCATCTATCCCATTCCCACAAATCTCAGCAGAGGGAACCGCACCACAAGATTGCTCTTGAAAAACGATATTATCTACCCAAAAATTGGTGGTATTATAACCAAACATCAACGTTAAGCCTATATTACCACTAGTAATATTTGGGGATATATTATTTAATTCGAATGTCTGTTTGGAAGTTGTTAAATAGATTACTTCGGACCAATAGGTAGTCCAAGGGAATTCACTTAATTGAAGCTGCACATGAATTGGTCTATTAGCTACTGCTTTGGCATCTAAGCTTATTTTATAGGTTTTATTACTTTGCAACTGATGTCCCCCTTGTTCAAATTCTGTTTGCCAGGGTGAAAAAAAGCTTTGCGTAACATCGAAATAAGCGGAATTGGCTCCTGATAATTGACCTGAATTATCAATACTAAAAGTTGCAGCATTCGTTGCATTCCAGTTGCTTGTACCATTATCAAATTCTGAATTAACTAATACATTACAAGAAGAAGTACTGGCAGCAGTGGATGGGTAGGCACAAGTAAGTTTTAGTTGATCGACAAGGTAATTAGCCCCTGTTCCACCATCATGACCTATTTCTATATAGTCGATAGAAGAACCAATATTACTAGATTTAGTAGCGATAGCAGAAGCATTGGACGGTTCTTGCGTGGGATCAGGATTCACCCATAAATAAGCAACATCATTTCCTGAGCTACTCATTTCATATTTAGCTACCAACCAATAAGTATTGCCCTCACTCATCCCATATCCACCATCATTATTATCAATAGCAAAATTGGTTCCCCATCTTTTTCCTATGGCAAGTTCTTGGCGACCATCTGGTTTTATCCAAAAACCCTGATCGGTAATATTATTTCCCCTTACCAAAGCACTTATCCAAAAAGTGGTAGTTCCTGTTATTGGATTGGCTAAGTTTCTTCGTAAGGTTCTAGCACTTGTATTCGGTTGTAGTCTTATTTTATTGCCAGCCGAAGACAGCCCAGAATGGGTTAGAGAGCCATTTTCAATCGTAGCAAAATTTCCATCGGGTTGGGTCCAACTTCCTGAGAAGCCTGAGCCGCCATTGGCAGAGTTGATACTAGAACCTGCATTATAGTCAAAATCTTCTACTGCATCAGTAATACAGGCAGCTCCTAGATTTAGTCCAGTTAAATCAACTACGCTACTGCTAGAACTTTTTCTACTTGCACTAGCGTTGGTAATAGTCTTTGGTATATACTTATTGTTGGGTGCGTTAGTATGCTCTGTATTGGTGTAGACTGCAAGTGCTTCAGAAGTGTTTTTTTCTAAATTTGCTGTAGCTGGAGCATTTGTAACTACAAAATTTGCATAAAAAGCAAAGATTCCTAGGAAAGCAAATAATAGTATTGTGATTCTCTGTTTGACCATGTTGCTGTTTATCTCCATGTTATGAATATAAGAAAGGAAAATACGATGGGGGAGATAAGAAGGAGGGATATTTTGTTTGGATCTATAAAATGGAAGGTAGTGTAATCTATAGTGGTCCAAATTTTATGCCATAAGTGGTGACAGAGTAAAAGAGGGATAGAATAAAGAAGTATGTTTTTGGGCACTAAAAGCTATTGCCGTCTATTAAACTAATTAGGATAGCTATAATAAAAGCAGTATCGTCATTAATTCGATACTGCTTTACTGAATTTTTTTTTGATCAATTTTTTCTACATCAATCCTTAATTTCTTGTTCCTCTTTTAATTGTCAATGTAACAGGCAAACAAGTTTTTGCTTGCTCAATTAGTTCGCCGCTGCTAGTTGCGGTGCAATTATTCCCATCACTTATGGTTACTTGATATATGCCAGCGGAATTGGTAGAGAAGCTAGCTACATCGCCAGGGTCGGAGGAAGGACCTGTCCAACTGTATGTATAACTTCCTGTTCCGCCACTTGCAACAGCACTGATAATCTCCGAATTACTGGTACATTTTAATACATCTGCTACGCTAACGATAGGTAGGGCATGAATGACTAGATTAACAGTTGTACTGGCTGAACAAGAATTATTATTGGTATTTATCGCTTCTACTCTATAGGAATAAGAACCTACAGCGGTAGGCAGTGCCGTTAAAGTAGCAGTGGTTTGTCCGCTGATAGCATTAGTTCCTGGGTTATTTGTTCCATTATTATCATACCATTGATAAGTAACAGGAACACTATTGGTCACACTAGTTGTGAGATTAGCAGTCGTAAAAGCACTGTTGCTACAAATCGCTTCATCCGTAAGGGCACTTAATATTGGTACGGGGTCCACTGTAACAGAAGCAATACATGGTTGTTCGACAGAATTAACAGTTAAAGAGACGGTAAAATTACTGCTTCCTGCAAGAATAGAAACAGCGGTTTGATCATCTGCGCCCTGTATAGCTGCATCCCCTGATACCGTCCAAACAATTGAGCTATCTGGACAAGTAGGGGAGAAACTATAAGTTAATAACGCTCCCGGACATACGGTAGTAGGTCCTGTCAAATCACAAGTAGCTTTACAGCCATTGTAAATTTCCACATCTCCACCAATTCCTTTTGGATCTCCATTTGTTAATACACCATAGGAAAATACGCCTAAAGTACTTACAGGGGCACTGGTTGTTTCTGAATCCCAGATAGCAATGCCATGTGGACCTTGCTCCTCTAATACATCTGCTGAACTAGCTACATACCATACATCACAATTCGTATTTCTTTTATCATATACAGCGACTCCTCCATAACTATCATCTGCACCAGCATCACCAGTGACGGAAATATCATATTCTAAAGGAGTAGAGTCATAAAGATTATTAGCGGTATTTAATGTGATTAAATCTGTTTCGCCCCAATGATTGTAAGAACTATGCCAACTACCATAGCATCCTACTCTCACTCCTACTAATAAATTGCCTTCTGTATCAAAAGCAAGATCGGAGATAAAATAAGTAGTCCATTCGGTGAAAGTATCGCCGCTGCCAGTCGGAACAGTTGTATGAAATTGTTCTGTTCCAACATAATTGTCCCAAGAATAGGAGGTAGGAGATGTATTATTGGTGGTTGTACTTGCCCATCCACCATCGGCATTTAAATCAATGGAGTAAATCGCAGGAGCACCTGCAATAGCGGTGTTGGAATTTGCATCAGTTCCCGCATCTACGAGCCCATAAAATAATCTGTTAGAACCTGGCTCAATAGCCAATCCATAAGGGATATCTTCTAGATCCGTAATGCCAGCTGCATCATTATCTAGTGTGCCTGGGTCATAAGAATCTATTATAGTACCAGAAGAACTTAATCGATAAATTCTTCCATCTTCTACATTACTTACAAAAAACTGATCATTTATCTCATCATAAACAATGTTTCCTAGGCCTACTCCTGTATCTGTTCTATCCAAATCTTGACTTTCTCGTTCACAATCCCAATGTTCTACAGTAGTGGTTTGTTGAGGGAGGGTAGCAAAAACAGTTACAGCTCCTGTAACTGGGTCCAATCTATAAATCCTGCCTGCTGCTTCTGTATCACTAGAAGGATTATCAATGGAACCATAGTTTAATATAGAGGGAGAGGTGTTAGATCGAATACCTATCACGGAGCCATAATTTGAGGAAGCAGTTACAAATACCTCCGCAGTAGACTCGTTGATGGCAGTTCCAAAAACATTTCCTATACTACTTACCAACCAATCTGTATGATGCAATGTACTATCTGTATCGGTAATTTCACTTCTACTAGTACCTGGTCCCTCATTCATGCCAATGTAAGCGATTACATACCTTTCGCTAGCTACCTGATCTTCTAAAACCCCACAAGTAGCTACCGCAACACCGGGATATAATAAGGCATCTGTAATACAAGCAGAATTATTAGCATCCCAGTCTGCATTATCTAATTGAGCAAAAACTTTTGAGCAACTGAAGCATAGAATGATGCCTATTCCTAAGGTATAAAGTGTACTGTTTTTTACAAAAGATTTTGTAATAGTCAATTTGGATGAAGAAATAAGCTGTAAATAGGGGGTGATAAATATCATTTTTATATCCATAATTTGGTTTGTTGTTCGAGAGCAATAAAAGATTTAGTAATTTACAATAGAGAAAACTCAAATGAATTGAGTCTATTCCGATTTAGTAGAAATCGGATCACATTAAAATTAATAGGGATAAATAGACTTGTTTGTAAATAACAAATTGGTATATGAAAATATCTTTTTCCTTCTAAGAAATGATTTTTTAAAATCAATAACGTAGGATATTCATTGAAAAAAGTCATTCCTTACAAGAAAAAATATAAATTTCATATACTCAATTCTTATTTACAAACAAGTCTAATGATAATAGGGGAGTCCTCCTGTAAATGCACAGGCAATAATATGGATTCGTGTGAATTGTTATTAGACTTGTCCTCCTTTAAAAATAGCTATTTCATATAGGTATTTTTAAAGAAGGACAAGTCTATTCTTTAATGATTATTCCAACAAGTAGGTTAGATCTCTTTCAATAGAGGGGTTTGAGTTATTTTACAAAAGTAGTTTATACAATTAGTAATTTAGTCTTTGTAGACTATATGGTGTCTTTTATGAAAAAAATTAATTTATGTATATGGAAGGTATTTAAATTAGCGTGCCAAATTTCATGCCATAAGTATAAGTTTTTATACAAACCCCGATTTAGAGTTGGACATTACTAGAGCATCGCCTTAAAAAATAATATTTTCAATTTGTTTATTGGGCTAGTAAGGAGGCTACTTAAACTTTCTAAATGGGGAACTGTTGACGCTCTATTGACGTTTGCCTCTTTTTATATTAATAGTGACAGGTAAACAAATTTTTGGTTTACAGCAATCTAATATCGTAACTTCAATTGCGGCAGTATTCACGCAACCAGTTATCGTACTGCTATCTCTAACATAATACGTCGTAGTAGTAGCTGGGTTTATCAGGGCCGTTCCAGTAAAATTAGCATCAGTGCCATAAGCTAAAGTATTCAATGCCGTACCTTCCACTAAAGTAGCTAAATCTATTGGTTGATTTGGACAAGCAGAAGTATCTCTAGCACTGATATTTGGTTGAGTATTTACGATAATGCTGATAGTTGTTCGGTTATCGCTGATACATCCATTAATACTGTTTTCTGCTTCGGCATAATAGGTGTAGGTACCTGTTGTCAATATAACGTTAGGGGTATATATATTGCTATTCGATTGCAACAAATTACCATTTGTTGCAGCATCATACCAATTAATAATTTCATTAGTGCCTACAGTTGCCGTTAAAGTAGGATTCATTTCTCCTTCACAAATTGTTTGATTTCCTCCGCTTACAGGAGGAGTTAAAGTAGGACAAGTACAATCTGGTCTAGTTACAGTTAAGGAGTTAGCACATCCCGTTGCGTTTGTAATGGTAATAGTAACATCATTTAGCGCATCCAAGCCGCTTATCTCATAGTTATTGCCTGATAAATTGGTAATAGTTGCACCTGCTTGGGAACTGCTTACGGTATTGCCAATTGCATGAACAGTTACGGAATAGGTCTGTAAATTAGGCGCACATTGGGTGCTGACCAAAGTAATTTCTGGAGCAGGATTAATGACAACGGTAGCGGTAGCATCATCTGCTAAACAAGTAGCCCCAGCCGCAAAAGCATAAGTAAAAATATAAGTGCCGTCCGTAGCACCTGTAGGATCAAAAGTCCCTGCACCTGCATTAAAGATACCACTAGTAGGATTGCCTGTAGCAGCAGTCCAAGTACCACCTGCATCAGCTCCTGTTAATTGAGCTGTAAGATTAATAGGGGTAGTTGTGTATTCACAAATAGCGATGAAACCATCAGTGCCTGCTGTTGGTTGCGTTTCTACTGTAATTAAAAGACTGTCTAAATCAGCGCAACCTGTTGTATCTTCTCTTATATAATATTTGGTGCTTAGTAATGGCATAACCAAATTACTGATTGGATTGACTTGATTGTTAGCATCTGTAAGATTCGTATAATAAGAGGTGGTTCCACCAATATTATTATTATCTGCTACTAAAGTACTTAAATCAATATTCTCTCCTTCACAAATAGTGGTGGAAGTGGTTACTAAATCAGGATTGGTACAACAATTATTATTATTGTTAACAACGCCCACGGAACCAGTTATTGTACAACTATTGCTATCTGTGATGATAATATTATACACACCACTTGATAGACTTGTAATGGTATAGCTAGTGGCAGAGGTACTGAAGCTACCACTAGTGCCAGCGCCATCATCCCAAGCATAAGTATAAGGTGCTGTACCACTAGAAACACTTACGGTTATGTTTCCATTGTCATTCCCACAGATAGCTGGGCTGGTGTTTAAATTATCAATTACAGGCTTTTCAGGACCAGTTAAAGTAACCGAACAATTCTCTGCACAACCATTATTATCTATCACGGTAACTGTATAAGTTCCAGCTGCTAAATTATTAATAGTAGAAGTACTAGCACCATTACTCCAAGAATAACAAAACGGACCTGCTCCACCTGTAATACTCACACTAGCCGTACCATCATTATCGGCACAAGTTGGATTTTGTACTAGATTGCAATTAAGATCAAAGTCAGTAGGTGTGGCAATAAAATAAACGCCATGTGGTCCATCAAGATTATCAGTTACCGTATAAGAAAGGGTACCATCAGCAGTGTAGGCGTGTAATTCATCTTCCCCAAAATCAGCTATATATAATTTGCCATCTGGCCCCCAAAGTATACCAGCATAAGGAGTGGAACCTGCATCTAATGTTACGAATGTGGTAGGCCCTGTGCCATTGGATAAATCAAATTCTTCTACTCTAGCCCCTCCTGAAATAATGACATTTGCATACAAATTTCCATCTGGACCGAGGTACAAACCACGAGCACGTTGTCCAGCAGGGTAATCATGAAATACGCTAGATGTAGTACTAGAGTAGGGTGGTCCCGTATATTTTATAATTCTACCTCCATCTGTATTTTCACTAACATATAGGTTACCTGCATTATCAAATGCGATTCCGTGAGGACGTGTAAAAGAAGTAGTGACTGCTCCTTGGTACGTAAAGGGAAAGGTACTGGTATCATAATATAAAATATCTCCATTTGATTGACTAGCTACATATAAATAGCCATCAGGTCCAATGGCCATTTGCTCAGGAAAGTCCAAGCCAGTAGAAACAGCAACGCCTAAAGATGCTCCAGTAGATGCACTAAATGCTCTAATATTATCGCTACCCCCATTTGCAACATATACGGTATCTCCTATCTGCAATATAGAGTTCGGTTGACTTAATCCAGTAGAAGCAAATTGGTCTTCATAAGCTCCTGTATTGGCATCATAATACGTGATCGTGTTATTGCTATAATTGGCAACATACACGTCAGTCGTTACACAAAATCCTAAATTGGTATTATCTAAATCTTGTAATTGAGCTGTTGCAACTCCTGAACAACCTTGCGCATCCGTTACTGTTACGTTATAATTGTTGGGTTCTAAGTTCGAAATGCTGGCAGTTGAAGCGCCTGTATCCCAATTATAAATGTAAGGCGTATTGCCGCCAGATACCAATACAGTTACTTTTCCATCACCACCCGCACAAGTTGGAAAAACATCAATACTAGTGGTAATCGCTAAAATAGAAACATCCACCGCAATATCACAAGTAGCTGTACAACCATTTGCATCCGAAATAGTGACGGAATAATTGCCTAGTCCAACACCTGTATTCGTGGCTGTAGATACGCCATTGCTCCATATATAAGAATAAGGGGCAAGACCTCCAGAACCAGTTGCATCAATACTTCCATTATTACTGTTACATTCTGGTAAGATCACTATATTGCAAGCAACACTAGGACTGGTTACATGATTTATCGTAATAGGAATATCCGTTATACAGCCCCCTGCTATAGTGGTTACTCTTGCGTATAGATTACTAACCGTGTGCAGGTCTACTATGCTTGGATTGGAAATAAGTAAACTACTACCTGATGGATCGCCATCATACCAAGTAACCGTAGCTACATCTCCATCTAAGATGGTAGAATTATGATAGGTTAAATCTGTAGCAATTTCATCAGGGCAAATCGTAAAAGGTGCATCTACTGGTGTTGGCAATGGGTGGACAACAACATCTACGGTAGCACTTTCTTGGCAGCCATTGGCATCTACATAAGTATAAGTGACTTCATGTGTACCTACCCCCGCAGTACTAATGTCTAAAGTTGCTGTACCTGCTGCTCCATTAGCAATAAGACCACTAGCTGTACTAGAAAAAGTTCCTCCTGTTGGCGTAGCTGTAAAATTTCTATCCGTCCCATCTATACAAACGTCTGTTGGTTCGGATAAATTAACAACTGGTAAAGGATCAATAGTAACACTTACGGTTTGTGCTGCTTGACAGCCATTGCTATCCGTATAGTTGTAGGTAACCGTATACGTTCCTGGACCTGCTACACTTACATCGAGAAGGGCTGTTCCTGCTCCGCCATTGGCAGAGAATCCACTAGCAGTACTTGTAAATAGACCTCCCGCTGGTGTAGCAGTAAAATTTAAATCGCTCTCATCTACACAAGCATCGGCAGGGTCGGAAAGCGTTACAATTGGTAAAGGATTAATAGTAACACTAACGGTTTCTTGATTTTGACATCCATTCGCATCCGTATATATGTAGGTGACATCATAAGTGCCTGCCCCTACAGTGCTAACATCAATCGTTGCCGTACCTGCTGCGCCATCTGAACTAAAACCACCAGCCGTACTAGAAAAAGTACCACCTGTGGGTGTAGCTGTAAAATTTAAATCGCTCCCATCAATACAAACATCTGCAGGGTCTGAAAGGGTAACTATCGGTAAAGGATGAATAGTGGTTGTTATATCAATAATGCCAGTGCAAGTAGTTGTATTTTCTGTAACTTGTGCCCACAAGTCGTTTATAGTATTTAAGTTGACAGTATTAACTGGTGATAATAAGCTGCCACCATTCGCTGGATCTCCATCGTACCAAGCAACTGTACCTATTGTTCCGTTTAGGACGGTATTATCATAGGTAGATAAATCTGTTTCTGTGACATCAATACACTGGCTAATAAAAGCATCACTAGGCATTGGATTAGCTTGAACTGTAACCGTTAAGCAATTGCTAGTGTCTCTACATAAAGTACCCGTACCATCATCCATTATGGCAATAACCCTGTAGAAAGTTGATTGGCTTAAGGGAGGAGGGTCAAAGATGTCATTGGTAGCCATTGCTATATCTGTAAATCCAGTTGTGCAATCTGTGTTACTATCTTGCCATTGATAGGTAATCGTACCAGTGCCACTTGCGGCGGTTGTCACCGTAAAAGCAATAGGATCGTCATCGGAGCAAATGTTTTGATTGCCGCTAATTACAGGGGCAACCACATCTGCATAACTAGGGTGGAGGTTAGCTTTAATTGTGGGTATAAAAAAGAGGTAGGAAATAAAAAGCGTTAGAAAAGCTGGTAGTGCCTTACTGCTTTGCATTAGTGTGTTTTTTAGTGATTCTATCAGAAACATGAACGTTTAGATTTTTTTGGAGGATAACGTATAGTGCTTTAGTAATACTTAAAGGGAGGCAGGAGTAAATATTGGATTTGGTGTTTCTATTCAAATATAAAGAAATAATAAGGTTAAAATTTTGTTTTATTATTGTATTTGTGACATAGACTTAATGCTTTCACATGTAGGGATATCCCGTATCATTACCTAGTTTTCTAACTCTACTTTGGCACGCTGGATTTTTTACTAGTTTACATCATTCCTTAGGTAAACGATAGATGGAATAGATTCCTCGTGGAATTGAACTCAAGCTGGACTTTGAGAACTTCGGGAGATGGCAGCAGAGAAGAGCAAAAGTTCTTAAAGTCAATAGGTTTTCGCTCTTCTCTGCTGCCATCTCCCGAAGTTCTCAAAACGAGTATCGCCACGACATTTGTCAAAGAACCATTTATTTTAATACTAAGGAATGCTGTAATAATAAATATTCATTAGACTTGTCCTCCTTTAAGAAACACTCATCTGAAATGCTCTTTTTCTGCTATTTTCCTTTAAAAAATAACTCAATA
>ENA-ORXT01003726-ORXT01003726.1-marine-metagenome-genome-assembly--contig:-NODE-3726-length-16451-cov-3.996152_pt1 | contig 16451 bp, 8 predicted proteins | sample MGYA00237868_ERZ511482 | MGnify/ENA metagenome assembly ERZ511482 | reverse complement strand
CTCCGCGACGCAGATGGGCTGGAACTCGACCGCGGCATCAAGGCCAACAATTACCTGGAAACCTCCGTCCCTAACGTTTACGCGATCGGTGACTGCGTGGAACTGACCGACCCAATGCCCGGTCGCCGTGGCATCGAAGCCATCTGGTATACCGGCCGGATGATGGGCGAAACGGTAGCCTACAACATCCTGGGCCGTAAGGTTGGCTACGACCCCGGCATCTGGTTCAACTCCGCTAAGTTCCTCGACCTTGAATACCAGGTATACGGCGAGGTACCCGCCAAGGGCAGAGATGGCCTGGCTACCCTTTACTGGGAACACACCGACGGCGAAAAGGCCGTCCGCATCAACTACGAAGAAAGCGACGGAAAAATCAAGGGCTTCAACCTTATGGGTATCCGCTATCGCCATGAAGTCTGCGAGAAGTGGATTCAGGACGAAAAGCACGTCGAAGATGTGCTACAGGATCTTGGTATGGCCAACTTCGACCCCGAATTCTACGAAGAATACGAACAAGACGTTGTCGACCTCTACAACAGGCAAGCCGGTAAAAACCTGCAGCTGAAAAAGAAGCGGGGGCTGAGTGCCGTGCTGAATTACATCGGGTTCGGGAAGAAGGCTTCCCGGGCTTTTGTCAGGCCGGAGTGAAGATTTGACGAGGAATTCTCGTAAAATCCCCTCCCAACCGTGCGCTTCGCGTCTGCCTTCGGCGGTCCCACAGGGGAGGGCTATTGAAAACGCTGGGCGTTTTTAATACAATAGCTTCTCTCTTCTTCAAAAAATTTCAAGACCATACAAATGTCTTCTACCTCCACCAAAAAGTCTCTCCTGCAGTACATCGGCCTCGCGCTCTTCGCGATTGCCATGCTGATCTTTACCGCCATGCTGGGGCTTGACGATTACACTTTTACCCAAGACGCCATCACCGGTCCTTTTGAAACGCAGGACGAGAGTAAGCAGGATATTGCCGCCATGCATCAGGGCGCGCTCATCGTTGCCGGCGAACAGACGGGCTTATTCGAGAATACTTACTCCACCACCTTCGCCGCCGAGAAAGCGCTGAAACAAACCTTTTACACGGCCAAGAGCCTGGTGGACCAGCAGATCAAAGCTGACGGTCTGCCTGAAGGCAAACAGCAATGGGAGGTAGAGCTCCCCGAATGGCAGTTCAAAAGCCAGCGTACCGGCTGGATTCAGGGCGGTGCCGGCGGGCCCGTTAGCAACAATCCCTGGTTGTTCTTCCTGCTCACCATTGGGCTGGGAGCGCTTGGTGGCCTGCTCTACATCATCCCTAAATTCCGGGCCAAGCCCGGCATCAAGAACGATCATGTCTTCCATAACCCCCTCACCAAGGGGCTTGATCTGGGCTGGCGGGCGCTCTTCCTAACAATGGCTGTTCTCGGCATCCTCGGTTATGGCTTTTTTTATATGGACGATAAGTTCTTCTGGCCCGCCGCCACGGCCCTGATCGCCATCGTCATCATCGGCCTGGTCATGTTCGCCCAAAACTCCTGGGGGCGGGATGCGCGGGACGCGAGCCCGGAGGGTGTCAGCGGCTACCTCGGCATTTTCGCCGGTGTCTACTTCATCGGTTTTTACCTTTTACTCTACTGGGCCAGCCACCACATCGTCGCCTGGGTAGCGATGGTGAGCCCCATCAGCGAAGGTATTTACCAGTTCTTCTCCGGCAAGGAGGAGGGCGGTGGGGCCAGCCAGTGGTTCCTCTACGGCTTCATGTATTGTACCATCATGGTCGTCATGGGCGTCCGCATGATCGCTAAATACCGACATAATAAGTACCAGGTCGTCCGGACGATCTCCGTCATGTTCTTTCAGCTGTCTTTCGCCTTCATGATTCCCGAAATCCTGGTAGCCCTCAACAAGCCCTGGTATGACTTTAAGAACATCTGGCCGCTGGATTACGACTTCTTCTTTAGCTGGTCCATTGACGGCTTCCTCAACACCCCCGGTAGCCTGGGCCTCTTCATGCTCGGCTGGGGTATCATGCTCATCATCATCGGTGTTCCGCTGATGGTTCACTTCCTCGGCAAACGCTGGTACTGCAGCTGGGTCTGTGGTTGTGGTGGCCTGGCCGAGACGATGGGTGATCCCTGGCGGCAATTATCGGACAAGAGTCTCCGTGCCTGGAAGTTCGAGCGTTTTATCATTCACGGTGTTCTGGTCGCAGCTGTTGTCATGACGGGGATGACGATCTACAGCTACTCGACGGGCACTCAGGAGCTATTTGGTATCCAGACGAGTGGCATCCAGAAGTGGTATGGCTTCCTGATTGGCGCTGGCTTTGCCGGCGTGGTCGGCACGGGTTTTTACCCGCTGATGGGAAATCGCGTCTGGTGTCGCTTTGGCTGCCCGCTCGCGGCTTACCTCGGCTTGGTGCAACGCTTCCAGAGCCGCTTCCGGATCACCGTCAATGGTGGGCAGTGCATCAGCTGTGGCAACTGTTCTACTTACTGTGAGATGGGCATTGACGTACGCGCTTACGCCCAGAAGGGGCAGGACGTCGTACGGGCCAGTTGTGTCGGTTGTGGCGTTTGTGCAGCGGTTTGCCCGCGGGGCGTTCTGCGCCTGGAGAATGGTTCTGAGGACATCAGCCAGCGGACGGTGTCTGAGCGGGTGATTCACATCTCCGAGGAGAATGGTATTCAGCTGATGGACTAAGTTGTAGACGGTAGATTGGTAGACGGTAGTGTTGTAGAGTCTACCGACTACAACACTACCGTCTACCATAAGGCGCGGCCGCAGGTGCGATGTTTCCCCTCATCGGCGCTCCGCGCCGATCCCCCGATGGGGAAGGTTTGAAGAGCAAGGTTTTTTAAACCGCTTACAGCACGACCCTTCGGAAAATTATGTCCACCCGACGGTTACTCAATTTCCCTTTCCAGGTAGCATTATCAAAACTTGGTGAATCCTCACCTAGAGGAAGCAGATGGATCGCTCCTTCAGGTACGGGGTAAGCGATAAGCCGTTCCTGTACTGATCGGGTTCGGTAATCGGAAAGGCGGAGGTTATACTCCCGGTTGCCGATGTCATCGGTATGGCCCTGGACTTCCACTTCGTAACCCTTGATGTCGGGGATTCCGTCCAGGAAGTCGCGCAGGCGGGTCGCCTGCTCCTGGTCGATGTAGTAGCTTCCGCCGCCGAAGAAGATGCTGATCTGGTAGTCCTGGTCGTTGGGGGAAATAGCCTGGGCGGAAAGGCTAGTACCAAGAAAGCAAACGAATAGTAAAAGGGGTATACGAATCATGACGAAAGAGATTGTAAGACAAGCATTGAACGGTAATTTGTGTTGTAGGGTTGCCGGACCCATTCATCCCCTCCTAAAGTTTTGTTAACAACCGAAAACCGTCTTCCAAAAACCTCTTTCACCCATTTTTTTCCGGTCCAAAAGCACGGGCGAGGTGTTGTGCCCGAACCCTGCTCCTTATTCCTCCCACTGCACCCGCGTACTGCGCCCCTGAAAAGCCCTAAAAACCCGCAAGCCCGTATAAACACGAGCCTCCCGGGCAAAAAAAAGCCCGAGCGCGAAGCGCTCAGGCACAAACAATCATAATCTCATGAAAAAAAAGACGACCTAAAAAAGTTCTTTGCCGGGTGTGAAAACCGCGGCTATATTCTTATAACATCCTAACGCTCAATTCGGTTGGGATATTTTAGTTTACGACGATCCGACCAGCTCCGGTTTTGTATCCTCCGCCGGTTACTTCGTAGAAGTAGGTGCCAGCGGGAATGGCGGGTCGGGAGAGCTCAAACTGGTTCCCGTTGAAGTGCTGCTGAAATACCTTACGGCCAGCGGCGTCAAAGAGAGATAAATTGAACCTCGTGTTTGGTGGTTCCCAGCCCGTGATGCGTACCGTTGTACGATCACTTAATGGATTAGGACTCACCGTTATGGCAACACCGGTTGCTTCTGGCAAGTTGCGGTCAGAGGAGAGCAGACAATTCTCACTGAGGAGATCATCACACCCAACCACGTGGCGCACTTCTTGAGCGAAGGCCGGCGACTGGTAGTCAAAATAAACGGCAGCACGATTTCTGATTACGGTACCCGTTGTATTATTCGGTTTTTGGGATAGTCGGTATGAGACATAGCCCGATCGGGTAACCGCGTCAGCTTCCCCCGTGCCGCCGCCTGAAAAAATTCGGATTGAATCAAACGTGATCTTCAGGATACCGCCCTGGTAAAGGACGAAATCATAGGGATGACTCGAGGCACCCATTTCCAGGCTGTTGAAATCCAACGGCTCGGGTAAGGTGTCACGGATGACCACGCGTTCGAAAGAGTTGTTGTCTGGTATGGCGAAAAATACGGTGTATTCAATGTCAGTTTTGGGGATTATAATTGAGTCCTGATAGCCTCGGGGATAGGCCGTCAGTTGAATAGGGGCACCATTATCCAGCGCAACAACTTCCTGGGTTAAAATGTCAAGGTATAGATCTCCGTCGTTATCGGAGAACTGGGCAACGAAGCCCGTCGTGAAAGAATTACTTCCTTCGGTTTGGCAACCTTCCACCACTGCTGTGGGAAAAAGGCTTCCGGGGTGCCCCTCCGATTGTTCGGCGATGAGGCGATAGGTGCTGACGTCTCCTTCGGGAAGAATAAGACTTACGTCGATGGATTCATCGATGTCCAGCATAAAGTCGCCACGTTGGTTGAGTACAATGTCTTCCACTACAACGTAGCTGTTGGTGGTTGTCATTGGTCCTGTCCCGACGTTCGTGATGGTGAAGGAGATTCCTTCGACCCGGTCACAACGACTGGTTACTACAATGCTTGAGCGGTCCCAATCATCACTTACCGGAGCACAGTTCAGGATCGGGAAGATCGTTGCCTGGCTGCTCAGTGCCTGCCCTTCCGTGATGTCGCTGCAAGCGACGCGGGCGGTCAGGGTGATGGTGCCTTCCGTGCCGGGGGCGAGGTCACCGATGTCGAAGACCAGCTGCTGCTCTTCTTCACTTACCGGCGCGGGGCTGGCGTTGAGGAAGGTCAGGTGTTCGTCGAGGTTGAGTTCGACGCTGGCCCCGGTGGCGATGTCTGAGCCGGAGTTACCGTAGCTGATCGTTATCAACTGGGTATCACACTGGATGGCGGGGGTGGCGCTGAGGGAAACTTCGAGCAACGGACAGTCAATGGCGGGTTGAAGCGCAAAATCGTGGAAGTTGCTGTCGTAAGGAGCCGTGAGGTCAACCGTTAGCGGGTCGGGGTCACACAGGTTCCAACGGTCGTTCTTGCGCAGCAGGCTCAGTTCGTATTCTCCGCGGTCTACCCGCAGGTCATAGTTGCCGAGCGAGTCGGTGCTGCCAAAGAAGGTGGCCGTTTCGCTTTCTGCTTTGATCAACCAGCTGGCAAGCCCGAGGTCGCCTTCGGTGAAGGGGCCACAGTCATTGTCAGCAGGGTAGTAGACCTTACCACGCAGGTAGTTGGTCTGCAGACCGCCGAGGTCATCCGTTTTGAACAGCGTCATCTCGTTGCCCAGTACGCCGGAGATTCGTGAGGTATAAGCGGCCAGCGCATAACCACCGTCGGTGGTAGGTGCGAGGGATTCGCCGATGTCCGTAGATTCTTCGTCGCCGAGGCGGCGCTGCCATATCGGTTGGCCGTCGGTAGCGTTTACCTTCAGCATTAATACGTCAAAATTGGCGGCTCCGGGGGTTGTTTGACCGACGGCGACGAGGCTTTCACCTCCGTCTTCTTCGATCACGCCGTTCAGTTCATCGTCGAACGTAGAGGCGTCAATTTCCCGGTACCATAGCTGCTCTCCGTTGAGATCAGCTTTGCCGATTAAGGCTTTATTAAAGTTATTCGTGGATCCGACGAAAACGATGTTGTCGTCAGAGGTGCGAATAATGTCTTCTATTTGTTCATTTTCAGTGTCCGTTCCGAAAGTGCGCGACCAGGTCGGCGTTCCGTCAGCAGAAAGACCGTAGAGGGCGATGTCAAAATCAACCCGTCGTGGATCTTCTACGTTAGCGCCGACGATGAAGTCACCCGTAGGGGTCACGACCGTACCAACGCCTTCGTTGTTGCCGTCTCCACCGAGGGTGGTGCGCCAGACTAACTGACCTTCATCATCAATTCTGATGGCGAGAATGTCGTTGTTAGTAGAGCCTGCCTTTTTCCGGTAACCGGTAATGAGGTAACCCCCGTCCGGAACGCGGATGATTTGACGGCCGCGCTCATTGATGCCTCCTTCGCCGTAGGAACGGCTGAAGACCAGGTCACCCTTGCGGCTAAGCTTAAGTAAATAGGTCTCTTCAGGAGCGTCAACGGTTTCTTGCCGGTGACCGACAATGAAGAAGCCACCATCCGGCGTCTCAATCACGTCTTCCCCCTGCTCGATAAAGCCTTCGTCATAACGACGAGACCAAACCAGCGTACCGTCAACATCGGTGCGGACTACGAAAATGTCAAAGTCGTTATCGTCTCCTAATTCGCCCTGCGAACTCCCGACCTCGGCGTAGCCATGATCATTGGTTTGCAGTACTGCCCGACCGAAGTCTTGCTTAGGACCACCAAACGATTTTTCAAAACCCTGACCACTAACAGTAAAGCAAAGGCACAGCAGCGCTAAGGCCAGTACCGCGCGGCGGCACCGACGACCAAGGGTCATACTTGTGAGTCGCTGCTTCATTAGAGGTTTTTTCAGGTCGCTATCCGTTGATTGCCTTACAAAGGTGGGGCAGCAAAGTGCCCTCACAAAGAACACTATCGGCGGTTTGTTGAAAAAAATAGCGTATTTTTGTTTCATCGTAAAAGGTATTTTGTTTCTCAAAGCCTTGTAAACACTGGGTTTTTATAAAAACAGGGAAAATATAAATCGTTGAAAAAATATGTCATCCACCGTTGAAAAAAACCCCCTCATTTCTTTATATCAGTCATTTGACAAGTCAGATGGCCGACGATTAGGGAAGTGGTTGGATGGCCCAACCCACAACCAACGGGATGACGTACGCGCCCTTCACGCCTACCTTACGGGTAAGGAGGAACGCTTACATAAAACGTCTGCACTCACCAAAACGCGTATCTGGAAGCGGATTTTCCCGGGAGAGGACTTTGACGATGCCCGCCTGCGACAAACCTTTCACTGGGCATTAAAGGCAACGGAGGCTTTCATCGCTTATGAATACTGGATGGACCGGGCGGTTGATCCGCAGCTTTCGTTGATCTCCGGGCTGCGGCAACGGGGCCTGCTTTCCGCCACTCAGCGTAGCATCCGCAAGACAAGGCAACTACAGGAAAGAGCAATCATCAGGAACGAAGTGTTCTACCGCAACCAGTACGAGCTGGAGCTGGAATACGACGAATACCGCGTCTACCACGAACTGCTGGAAAAGCCCCGCTTTCAGGAGATCGCAGACGCGCTGGACCTCTCCTACCTGATCGAAAAACTAAAGGTGAGTTGTAATATGCTCTTCCATGCCCGGGTATACCGGGAAGAGTTCGATGTGCGCTTCCTGCAGGAGGTAATACGCTACGTGCAGGAGTTCGATCTGGATGATTACCCCGCTCTGGCCATCTACTACTACGTGTTTCAGGGTTTCACTCAGGATGATGAAGAAGGGGCCAACGTCAGCCTGCTCCGGGATACGATGATCCGTTACCGGAAATCACTAACCGCCGTTGACCGACGGTACGTATTCCTGATGGCCATCAATATCTGCATCTCCAACATGAACCAGGGCAAAGAACCCTACGTGCGGGAAGCCTTCGAGTGGTACAGACTTGGTTTTGCTGAAGACATTATTACGAACAACAAGTTACTGACCCGTGCTACCTACCTCAACGTGATCAGCATTGCGTTGAAGCTACAGGAGTTTAACTGGGCTACTGACTTTATCGACAACTTCACCCACCAGCTGGAGGAAGAGGACCGCGCAAACACCGAGCGCTTCGCCCGCGCCCGCCTGGGTTACGAGCAAAAGGACTACGATACCATCATGCCTTTACTCGTTCAGGTAGATTTTAAGCACCCGGTGTACAATCTGCTGGCGAAGACCTTGCTGTTAAAAATCTATTACGAGCTGGATGAATACGACGCGCTCGACAGCCAGATCGATAGCATGACGACCTATATACGCCGGAAGGAGCTTTCTGATCTGCACCGGGACAACTTCAACAATGTAGCCCGCCTTACCCGCCAGCTTAGCCGTATCGGGCCGGGACGAAAAGGCAAACTCGCCACCCTTCGGAAAAAAGTAGCGGCAACCAGCCCGCTGAGTGATAAGAAGTGGCTGCTGGAGCAGATTGATGATTTCGCCGGATAACGACTTTCCCGACCGGACTTTACGAACCGATCGACCATAATCTACCGAGACAATCCGTTACCTTCGCCTCCCCAAAAAAATATACCATGAAAGACGTACAAGCCATCATCGAAGCCGCCTGGGATCAACGCGAGTTACTCAAAGAAGCCCGTACCCAGGAAGCCATTAACGCCGTGATCGAAGAACTCGACAAAGGTCGCCTGCGGGTGGCGGAGCCCAAGGCCGACGGTAGTGGATGGCAGGCCAACGAGTGGATCAAGAAAGCGGTGGTACTCTACTTCCCGATCCGTAAGATGGAGACGATTGAGGTAGGCCCCTTTGAGTTTCACGATAAAATGGCCCTCAAGAAAGATTACGCCAGCCAGGGTGTGCGGGTTGTCCCTCACGCCATTGCGCGTTATGGCGCGTACCTGGAGAAGGGTGTCATCATGATGCCCAGCTACGTCAACATCGGTGCCTGGGTGGGCAGCGGTACTATGGTGGATACCTGGGCGACGGTGGGTAGCTGCGGGCAGATTGGCCGCAACGTACACCTGAGCGGTGGTGTTGGTATCGGTGGCGTGTTAGAGCCGCTGCAGGCAACGCCCACCATTATTGAAGATGACTGTTTTATCGGCTCGCGCTGTATCGTGGTGGAAGGTGTCCGCGTTGGTAAAGAAGCCGTTTTGGGCGCTAACGTGGTGCTGACGCAGAGTACGCACATCATCGACGTGACGGGCAGCGAGCCGGTTACGCACCGGGGATACGTGCCGCCGCGCTCCGTGGTTATTCCCGGCACTTACACCAAGAAATTCCCGGCAGGGGAGTACCAGGTCGGCTGTGCGCTCATCATCGGTGAGCGGAAGGAAAGTACGGATAAGAAGACGAGTTTGAATGCGGCACTGCGGGAGCATGATGTGGCGGTCTAAAACTTACTTGTACTTATACTTATGTACATTTTGGCGCAGCACGCAGGTGCAAGGCTTTACGAGCGGCTAGCAACTTCACCTGTCGTAAGCTTTGGCAACTATATCTAAGCCGGAGTAGTTTGGGTTATCAATTACACTTCAGCTTTTCGGCTACGCCATCGTAGTATTCCTGCGTTAGTACTTCGGTCCAGGTTGTTGGCTGCCCACCACCGTATAAAGCCAGGTAGGTTACGTCACTATCCTTGGTGGAAGAATGCCAGTGCTCGATGTCTTTTTCACATTTTATGACATCACCTTCTTTTAAAATTACGGCCTCATGGCCTCTTTCCTGATAAAAAGCTTCTCCCGGAAAAAAGTTAGAGCCTTCATATTTTGATTTTAAAGTAAAACTGGTTCCATTATTTGGCCGCCTTGGAAATAAGCTCGGTAGCTGGCTACAAAATACACCAACATTACTAATTACGAACTCACCCAATAGCTTTTGGGCAGGCTACCACCAGACGACAAGATCATCTTCACGCCAAACAGCTCACCAACCTCATTCTTTCTTCTCCCTCTTTTTGCTCATCTCGATCTCATAATCCTCCAGCGTTCCCTTTATTCTAAGGTTCAAATACCCTGTCTTTTTATCGAGGTCCTTTTCTACAATTTCATCCTCCGCTACTTCTCCCTCCGCTGTTTTCTTATTGCCGAACAACTTATAGCGGACGCTTTGCTTGATTGTCTTCCAGGGAACACGAAGATAATAATCCAGTTCCCCCGTAAGGGACTGTTCACCGGATAGTTCATAATGACCCAGGGTGGACTCTATGGTCATATTAGGGATGGTGATGACGCCATTCGTAATGTCCATATGGTTTTGCAAGGTGTCAAATCGAACGGAGGACAGGTTTTTATCGCCCATGTAATCAGAGAGCATCAGGACGGGGTCATAGTTTTCCAGTCGCCCGTTCAGCAATTCAACGTCCATATGAATCTCCGATTGGTCTAGGTCCGGAACCATGTCCGGGTACACCCGAATGTTTCCGATGATGTCTGCCGACAGCTTGCCATGGACATAATCCGTAATCACTCCGTCCTGACCGAAGCTTTCGTATTTGAACAGCAGCTGATCTACATCTGCCTGGATTACTTTTAGCTTCGGCTTAAAGTAAATCTTGTCGGGGTCGCTTCCATTGAAGTAGCCTGATAATAGGAATTGCCCTCCGGCTGCGCGCATATCCATGGTATCGACGTAGATATAATGGTCCTGCGTCGTGCGCAACCGGCTATGAATGTTTTGCAGGTCAAGATCGTGGTAAATGAAATGGTCCACGTCCACGTCAATGGTCATGTCCGTAAAGGGAAGCTCGTAGATGTTAAAAGTAGCGCTGTGTGCTTCCACGTCCTCGGTCGTAGCCGTTTTGATCTTTGCTGTATTGGAGGTATTGGGCGACGTCGTATTAAAGGCGAATAATTGGTCAAAATCGACGTAATTGGCTTGTAGGCCAAAATGGTTATCCCGCAGCCTGATGGATTCATCGTCTCCCAGGTAATAGTTCATGTCCATATCGAAAACGGTGCGGCCTATTTGACCGTGCATCTTTTCAATGACCAGATGCTCATCTTCATAGTGGAACCTCCCCGAAAAATCTTCAAAGCGCATCGGGTGCACGTGCATCTTGGCATCGAATTGATCCAGATCAATGTCTATCGACTGTAGATCGGAGTCTTTATAATGCATAGCTCCGTTTACGTGCAGCTTGAGATCATTAAATTCCTCATGGCGATAGTCTTCGGGGACATAATTCTCCCCTTGATAGGAAAAAATATCTTCCAGTTTTAACAGGCCGGCATTTAAGCTAATGTCCAATTGTACATCCCCGGCTAAAGTTTCTTTCATCCAGAAACCGTAGTCATGGACATTACCATTAAAATGAAAGTCCGACTCATCGATCTCGCCGGTGAAGTCAACGATCTTCAGGTCCCTGTCATCAATTAGAATGTCAGCATGGAAGTCGTGCAGCTCATGCGGGTAGTGTTTTAGCTGAGCGTGGAGTCCTTCGATAAAAAATTCCCCTTCGGGCAAGTACTCATAGTTCGTCAGTCCGTTAGCCGTGGAATTGAACTTCACTTGTATGCTTAAGTCTTCTATTTGCTCATCTATCCCGCTGCTGTCCCCCTGGGTAAAGCCCGTCAACTCAGCAATGTCCAGTAGGTTGGAGCTCATTTCCAGTTCAGCTTCCACGGGTGTGTTCAAGCTTGCCGCTCCACCTGGAGTATCTTCCATCAGGGAGCCGTAGTTGTGAATATTACCGTTGACATGGAAGTCAGACTTATCGATATAGCCGGTAAAATCAACAATCTTTAGCTCACTGCTGTCAATGAGAACGTCCGCATAAAAGTCGTGCAGCTCATGCGGAAAGTGTTTTAGCTGAGCATGTAGTCTTTCTATAAAAAATTCTCCCTCCGGCAAGTACTTAGATTCCGTAATGGCTCGCGCACTGGATTTGGCCTTCAGTAGCAGCCGCAATTCTTTTATTTGCTCATCTGTCCCGCTGCTATCCCCTTGGGTAAAGCCCGTCAGTTCAGCAATGTCCAACAGGTTGGAGCTGATGTCCAGCTCTGCTTCAACGGGAATGTCTGTGTGATGAACGATAGCGGGAAGATCAGAAACATAGCCCTTCAGGGATAAGTCAGTAGCGCCCATTTTCAGATCGAACTTATCTAATACTCCTCTCTTGCCAGACATCGACAGATGCATATCCAGGGCATCGATGGGCACCCTCAAATCAGCGGATTCCACGTGCAGATCTTCGATGTTTAATTCACTGAAATAGGCTTGATTTAACCTGTCGAGCGCCTTCTCCGGATGCTCCAGGTCAATGATGTCATGAAAACGCATATCGAGTTCCACCTTGCCCGAGACGTTTTCTATGTAGGATACATTAAAAAACTGGGTAAGGAACGCTAAGTTGAAGTCCGTATTTATCGCGAACTCCACATCAGGCTCAACGAAGTTTTTCACGGATAGGGAGGCCACAAAGTTTCCCCGCTCCAGCTTGGAGCTAAAGTCTTCAATGGCAAATTCCATCGATTCAAAGGACTTCTCTTTGCCATTGGTAAAATGGCCTTTGAAGCCAAGGTGATCTACTTTTTTACGGACGTCTACATTTTCCAGAAACGCTTCATTGGCCCCGAAGTCAACATAAATAAATGGCATTTGCCCACTACCCGTTGGGCCAACGACATCCGCATTGAAATAGAACTCCCCCGCGTTATTATACTTCTCCAGCGTAGGGATCAGGTCTTCCGGAGCAAAAGCGATCAGCATGTCAAAGTTTGGCTTCGTACCGTTTATGTGCAGGTCTAAAGCCATGTCTTTTTCCGTTTCAATATTTCCCTGAATATTGAAATCTCCATTCTCCATTTTAATGACGGATGGGGCTATTTCCAGCAAACCCGAACGTTCGTTAAACAGAATATCCGTCTCGAATTCGAAATGCTTGTGTTTGATAAAGCTGGTATCCTGGTCCTGAATGATGTTTAGCTCAAACTCTGAGTCCACGTGGGCATCAATTTCATTTCCAACCGTTTCAAACCCACCTTTCGCCCAGTAGATGAAAGTTTCAACATCCATCTTGTTCCCTTCGTCAAACTGATGGACATCAAGGTTCTTGAGTTCAATATCTTTCAAATGGATATCCAGCGGCTCCGCTTCCGCGACGTTCTCGCTTGGTGCGGCTAGTGCATTTTCAATATTCGTGCTACCATCTTTATGGGTAATGATATTAAAAAAGCCATCTTCAATCAGCAACTTCTGAATGTCGTAGTTAGCATCAACTATGTCCCATAGGTTAAAGCCCATGTATATATCTGCTACATCCAACAGGAGCGAAGCGCTTTCTTCTTTTGATTCATACACCTGAACACTATCGACCTTTATGGAGATATAAGGGAAGTTTTTAAACGGAGCTATGTGCGTGTCCCCGATTACAATTAAGCCCTTATGCGTTTTATTTAAGGCGTCTATTTCCCCCTGAATAAGTCCATCTTGCTGTTGATAAACGATAAAGATTACAAGCCCAATCAATACGATGGGCAACAGGAGGCTTAGCAGTAGCAGCCTTCTCCAAAATTTCCATCGTTTAAGAAAGTTAAGTTTCATGTTGGTTGCAAGGTGATTGCTGACAATAAACCAGTTTTTCGCCGTGCTGGGTGCAAAGAGGAATGACCGGATGCTTCGGGCCTTTGAGCGAAAACTGTATGAGGCGTTTTACGGTACAGAACCCGGCAAGAATGATGGGTCAAGGTAAGAATTTGATAGTGGAGGAGCAAGTTTTCAGTGTAAGACGAGGGCCTTAGCGAGGTAAGAAATGATTAAGGTTACTGTCTCAATACTGGAGGCCTGGCTCCGGTAGCGCAAGAGCTTGCCCGCTATGGCTACTCCTTACTTATACCGAAGTACATTTGGGCGACGGTGCGCAGGTGCAGGGGAAGGTTGAAAGAGCAGGGTGATACCCGCTCCTACAACAATTTACCGCACACAGAGTGTGCGGCTACCCACCAATACGTACCTTGCAGCCCGCCATGCATCTCACCTCCCTCATCCTCACGCAGTTCAAGAACTATGAGTTTCAGCGGCTGGCGCTCAGCCCCCGGCTGAACTGCTTCGTGGGCGCTAACGGAGCGGGTAAAACGAACCTGCTGGAGGCGGTGTATTACCTCTGCATGGGCAAGAGCTACAGCAATTCCCCGGATCAATACGCCGTGCGCCACGGCGATGACGGGAGCCGGCTGGAGGGGCTTTTCGGCTTCGACGAGGAAGCAACCTCGGAGAAAGACCACATCGTCATCAAGATTCAAAAGCGCAAGCGCAAGGTCATCGAACGCAACGGGACGGCCTATGAACGACTTACGGAGCACGTCGGCCGCTACCCCGTCGTCATCATCGTTCCGGACGACAGCCGGCTGGTGCTGGAGGGTAGCGAGATCCGGCGCAGGCTGCTGGACAACAGCCTCAGCCAGACCGACCCCGTTTACCTCAGGCACCTCGTAGCCTACAACCGCCTCCTGGCCAACCGCAACGCCCAGCTTAAAGAACTCGACGGCCGGCAGGATACTTCCGGCTTGCTCGACATCTACGATCAGCAGATGGTCGCCCCCGTAGCCTACATACTGGAAAAGCGGCAGGCCTTCATCGGCCCTTTCACGGAGCTACTCACCGAAGCCTACGCCGCCATCAGCGGCGAGCGGGAAAGCGTCAGCATCACCTATAAAAGCCAGCTGCACGATGTACCCTGGCTCGACCTGATGGCCGAACGCCGCGAGAAGGACCGTGTGTTGCAACGCACCACCGCTGGCATTCATCGGGACGATCTGGTGTTTACCCAGGACGGCCACCCGCTGCGCCGCGTCGCCAGCCAGGGACAGCTCAAGTCGTTCGTCCTCTCCCTCAAGCTGGCGCAGTATCACCTGCTGGAGCGCGGAACCCAGCGCCCACCCATTCTTTTGCTGGACGATATTTTCGATAAACTGGACAGTGACCGCGTTCGTCAGCTCCTGGAGCTGGTGCTCAGCTCCGCCTTCGGCCAGGTATTCATTACGGACACTGATCCGGAACGCGTCACGGCGCTCATCGCGGGCAAAGACGAAAATGCCTGGAAACGCTTCCTCGTCTCCGACGGAAAAATCGAACAGGAAGAGGAGCCTGTTTCCGCTTATGACTCTAAAGCGAAATCTGGATCTTCATCACGGTCAAAAAACCTCTCCCCCAGCCCCTCTCCGGAGGAGAGGGGAGACGGCTCCGGTGGCGAAGAGCCATAGAAAGGTCGAACGGGCAAAAAACATTGCTCCTAACCAGCTCCCTTTGCACCTGCGTCCGCGGCCCCACTGAACCTGCCGAATGTGCCCCAAAAACACTGCCATGAAAGTCGCCTACATTCTTTTCGACGGTATCACGCTGCTGGATTTTATCGGTATTTACGATCCGCTCTGCCGCCTGCGCTCGCAAGGCTACCTTCCTGATTTCTGCTGGGACCTCTGCGCGATGACGCCCACGATAAAAGACTCCTTCGGGCTGGAAATAACGGTCGATCTTGTTGCTCCTGATCTTTCCAATTACGACATGATCATCGTTCCCGGCGGCTTCGGCACCCGTTCACTACAACACGACCAGCCGTTCCTGCAGTGGCTGGCTACGGCGGAAGCAGTACCCAAAAAAGTTTCCATTTGCTCCGGAGCGCTGCTACTCGGTGCCGCCGGTTTCCTGAAGGACCATCGTGCCACCACGCACTTCAACGAATACGATACGCTGGCACCTTATTGCCGTGAGGTCGTCCGGGAAAGAATTGTGGACGATGGGGCAGTGATTACCGCCGGGGCGGTAGCTTCTTCGCTGGACCTGGGGCTTTATCTCTGTCGGCAATTGGTTGGTGAGCAAGCCTCCGAAGCTATTCGTAAGAGTATGGATTATGGAGAGGGTGAACATACTACCGCATCAACATCACATCCCCCGACAGCACCTCAGATCCCATTCCCCGGTCATCCCGGTAAGTGACTTCGATGACGTAGAGATAAACACCCACGTCCATCACCTGCCCCCGGGCGTTGCCCTCCCAGGGCGTGTCAAGGTCTTCGGTGACGAAGAGTTGATCTCCCCAGCGACTGAAGACCTGCAGCTTGTAAGTCAGGATCTCCAACTCTTCGTCGAAGCCCGGGGCAAAACCATCGTTGATGCCGTCAAAGTTTGGTGAGAAGGCCGTGGGCAGATAAGCCTGAAAATAAACGCACTCCCGGAATTGTACCTGCACGGTATCCCGGTTAATGCAGCCGTCGTTATCGATGACGGCGATGACCCGACCCGGGGATACGACGTCAAATTCCGGACCGACACTACCGTCCGGCCAGAAAATTTGTCCGGTTTCCGCTGCGGGACTGAGGGTGAAGATGACATCGTCACAGGCAGTTGTGTCCGGCCCTAATTCTAATGTGGGTAAGGGGGCAATGCTGAGCGTCACCGAGTCGCGGGCAACACAGCCATTTCCGTCCGTAATCTCTACCCAGCGAATACCGGAGTCGGTAAAGTCCCGGCTAAGGTTCGTACTGTCATCGTTCCAGCGAATCTGGCCCAGGCCGGCGGGGACGTTGACGGTCAGCACTTCACCGTCGCAGCCAGACTGGTCATCTCCGAGGGAGAAGTCGGGAAGCGCCAGAAAGGAAACGTTCAGGCTGTCTTCAGTTGTGCAGCCGTTGGAGCCAACCGTTACGCGGTAACGGCCG
>ENA-ORXT01003723-ORXT01003723.1-marine-metagenome-genome-assembly--contig:-NODE-3723-length-16475-cov-4.637700_pt1 | contig 16475 bp, 11 predicted proteins | sample MGYA00237868_ERZ511482 | MGnify/ENA metagenome assembly ERZ511482 | reverse complement strand
GTCTCTGTCGCCGGCGAGGAGATGGACGACGGTCTGCTGGTACCCGGCCGGATGGACGGCATGGGCGCGTTCGCCGGCGAGGACGGCAAGACCATTCTCGTCTGCAACCACGAACTACATCCGAAACTGAGCGTCAGCTCGTTCGGCGAAAAACTCGAACGCCTCGACAGAATCCCCAAAGAAAAATTCTACGATTACGGCAAAGGCAAGACGCCGCACAACGGCGGCACCACCACCATTGTCTACGACACCGCCAAGCGCGAGACCCTGAAGCGGCATCAAAGTTTGTTCGGCACGGTGCGCAATTGCGCCGGCGGGGTCACACCATGGAATACCTGGATCAGCTGCGAGGAGACGGTCAACCGGCCCGGCAGCCACGCCATGTTTCAATACTTCAGCACCGTCGACCACGGCTATAACTTCGAAGTTCCGACCAGCGGCGTCGCCGACCCGCTTCCCTTGAAAGCGATGGGCCGTTTCAACCACGAGGCGGTGGCGGTGCACGAGCCGAGCGGCATCGTCTATCAAACGGAAGACCGCCACGAGGGGCTGTTCTATCGCTTCATTCCGGCCGAACAAGGCAAGCTCTCGGCGGGCGGAAAACTGCAGGCGCTGGTGGTGTCCGACGAGGCCAGTTACGACACGCGTAACTGGCGGGAACACGCGACCAGCACCGAATTATTTGAAGAGTTGAAGGTCGAGTGGCTGGATATGGACGATGTCGAGGCGCCCGACGAGGACTTGCGCTTCCGCGGGTTCAAGGCGGGGGCCGCCCGCTTCGCCCGCGGCGAGGGCATTTGGGCCGCCGACAACGGCGATATCTATTTCACCTGCACCAACGGCGGGGTCTACAAGGACGGGCAGATCTGGAAATACACGCCGAGTCCGAACGAGGGCACGGCGGAGGAAAGCAAACAACCGGGCGTGTTGTCGCTGTTCGTCGAACCCAACGAGAAGTCAATTCTCCACGCCGCCGACAACCTCACCGTCTCCCCTTGGGGTGGACTGGTGACCTGCGAAGACCGCAACGGCAAAGTCATCCGCTTGATCGGCGTCACCCCGAACGGCGAACTCTACTATCTCGCCAACAACCGCGCCGGCGGCGAGTTTGCCGGCGCCTGCTTTTCCCCGGATGGATCCACCCTGTTCGTGAACCTGCAAATCGCCGGGATGACACTGGCGATCACCGGTCCGTGGCAAAAAATGTAGCCGGGTCCGGGCGAATTAGCGGGATCAGGGTTTCGGCTGGAGCGTTCCGGTGCGGCAGCGAAAGGCTTGGGCGGGCAACGGTTTCCCGTTCGCCAGCGGGCGGTTGTCGAGCGCGAGAAACGCGGCGCGGTGGGCGCACTTGCCGTAGGGGTTGACGCGGATTTCGGAACAGGCCACCGGATTGTCAGAGGCGGCATTGGCCACCGGCAGGCCCACTTGGATTTCGGCCAGCGGCATGTCGGGCGACACGCCCAGCAGGTCGTAGGACGACCGGTCCCGGGCGGGCAGGTTGCGCAGGCGCACCTCCTCGAACACGGAATCGGGCAGGTCGAAGATTTCGGCGACGGTTTCCAGGAACAGGATCTCGTTCTCGTGCAGCGCCCCGTCCGCCTGCGCGATGTGGAACAATCCGTCGAGCAGGGTTTCCAGCACCTCGCCCCGCCCCGCGAACATCCGGGCGATCCGGCGGGCATAGAGGTCGAAGCCCGCCACGTCCTGCCGCGCCAGATCGTAGAGCCGCTCCACATCGGGCAGGTCGGCATCGTCGATGCGGAACACCTCGCGGAAGGCCAGCACCTCGTCGCGGGTGACGCGCCCGTCGGATTTGGCCATCTTCGCGCCCAGCGCCACGACGGCCATGGCGAAGGCATCGCTCGCCTCCGCCGGACAGCCCGTGCCGAAGAAGCCGGACAGCTTTCCGCCCAGCGTGCCGACACTCTCCCACAATCGCCTCCAGAGCGTCATGGCGGTCAGAGGGTCCGGCGGTCGTCGATCACCTTGCCGTCGTTCGGCAGGGTTTCGGAGCCGGTGAAGCGCACATCCCCGCGCAGGCGACATTCGCGGGTCAGCGTCTCCTCCACCGCCGCCGCATCGCCCTGCCCCTCGCAGAGCAGCACCATCGAATCGCGCCCCTCGTCCTCGGTGACCTCCAGCCGCACGCGGCCCAGGCCATGCGCCCTGGCGACCCGGGCAACCTGTTCGGGGTGGACGAACAGGCCCTTGATCTTGGTGGTCTGGTCGGCGCGGCCCATCCAGCCCGCGAGGCGCATGTTGGTGCGGCCCGTGGGGCAGGGACCGGGCAGTATCTTTGACAGGTCGCCGGTCGCGAAGCGGATCATGGGATAGGCCGGGTCGAAGGTGGTGACGACCACCTCGCCGACCTCGCCCGCCGCCACCGGGTCGCCGGTGCCGGGGCGCACGATCTCGACGATCACGTCCTCGTCCGTCACCAGCCCCTGCTGCGCCTCGGTCTCGTAGGCGATCAGGCCCGCATCGGCGGTGCCGTAGGCCTGCTGCACCCGGATGCCCCGCGCCGTGTACCACTTGCGCAGGGCCGGAAAGAGCGGGCCGCCCGACACCAGCGCCCGGGTCACGGTCGTGACGGGGCGCTTGTCCTCGTCGGCGGCTTCCAGGATCGTGCGCAGGTAGTCCGGCGTGCCGACATAGGCGGTCGCCCCGAAGCGGCGCATCGCGTCGGCCTGGGACGCCGTGTTCCCCACTCCGCCGGGGAAGACCGCCGCCCCCACCGCCCGCGCAGCCCCGTCGACCATGAAGCCCGCCGGGGTCAGATGGTACGAAAAGCAGTTATGCACGATATCCCCGCGCCCGATCCCCACCGCGCGCAAGGCCCGGGAGAAGCGCCATTCGTCGCCGCTCCCCCCCGTCTGCGGCTCGGCGATCGGGCCGGGGGACAGGAACAGGCGCGCCATCGCGGCGGCCTCGTCGCGGGCCACGCCGCCGAAGGGGGGCTGCGCCTCCTGCAGGGCGATCAGGTCGGATTTGCGCAGCACCGGCAGCGCGGCCAGATCGGCCCGCTCCCGCAATCCGGACGCCTGCACCTGCGCGAGGGTGGCCCCGTAATGCCGCGTTTCGGCCTGCGCACCCTGCACGGTTGCGCGCAATGCGTGCATCAGCGCGGCCTCGCGGTCGTCGGACGAGCGGGTCTCGCGGGGGTCGATCTCACTCATGGCGGCGTCCTCGGTCGGGATTCGATGGGTCAGCGTAGAGCGCCCGGAGAGGCGGGGACAGCGGGAATTCGAGAAATCGACCGCATGGCGGGCATGGCCCCCGCGATATTCGCGCTTGTCGTCCCGCGCGCACTCTTGTGTAACGACAGCAGGACACGCGGAGGGACGACGATGACGACCTATCGACCACGGGACGACGCTTTCGAGGCGCGGGTGCGGGACAGCTTCTCGCGCGGGGCGATCCTGAAGGTTCTGGGGACGCGGATGAGCCGGTGCGAACCGGGCTTCGTCGAGCTGAGCCAGCCCGTCACGCCGGTCACGCTGCAACACCACGGCTACGTGCATGGCGGGGTGATCTCGACGCTGATGGATATCGCGGGCGGGCATGCCGCGCAGACGCTGATGGGCGCGGCGGATTCCGTGCTGACCGTCGAATTCAAGATCAACATGCTCGCCCCCGGCGACGGCGAGACCCTGCGCGCCGAGGGGCATGTGGTACGCCCCGGCAAGCGCGTCACCGTCTGCCGCATGGACCTCTACGCCGTGAAGGACGGGATCGAGACGCCGATCTGCATCGGGCAGGGGACGTATATGCGGATGGAGGGCGTCTCGGACGCCGCGATGCATGCCGAGAGGACCGGCGGCGGCACTGACTGACGGTTTCGGGAGATATCCCCTGCCCCGCACCCGATGCGGGGCCTGTTCGCATCGGGGAGAGACCCCATCCCGTGCGAGGCGGGAGCAAGCAAGGCCGGATTCGCGGGATCGCCCGTATTACGCCCCCGATATCAGGCCCCGCCCGCGAGAATCCCCGTCTGCACGCTGTAATCCACGGCAACCCCGTATTCCGGATCGTCATCGGCTTCCACGACCAGCTGCCCGGCCCGGTTCAGCAGGCGGTGGCATTCAGCGGACAGGTGGCGCAACTGCAACTCCTTGCCCTCGTCCTCGTAGCGGGCGGCGATGTCCTCGATGGCCTGGAGCGCGCTCTGGTCGGCGACGCGGCTGTCCTTGAAGTCGACGATCACGCGGTCCGGGTCGGTTTCGGGGTGGAACAGCTCCGCGAAGCCCGCCGCCGAACCGAAGAACAGCGGTCCCTGCACCGCATAGACCCGCGCACCCTCCGGCGTGTAGGATTCGACGGCGTGGATGCGGGTCGCGTTCTGCCAGGCATAGACCAGCGCGGAGACGATGACCCCGACGACCACGGCGATGGCCAGGTCGGTCAGCACCGTCACGATGGTGACGAGGATCATGACGAACACGTCCGACATCGGGATGCGGCGCAGGATCATCAGGCTGCGCCACGCGAAGGTGCCGATGACGACCATGAACATCACGCCGATCAGCGCCGCCAGCGGGATCTGCTCGATCAGGCCCGAGGCGAAGAGAATGAAAGCCAGCAGGAACAGCGCCGCCGACACACCCGAGATCCGCGTGCGGCCGCCGGATTTCACGTTGATCATCGACTGCCCGATCATCGCGCAGCCGCCCATGCCGCCGAACAGGCCCGTGACCGTGTTCGCCGCCCCCTGGGCGAGACATTCCTTCGACGCCCCGCCCCGCTCGCCGGTGATCTCGCCCACGAGGTTGAGGGTCAGCAGGCTCTCGATCAGGCCGATGGCCGCGAGGATCAGGGCGTAGGGCAGGATGATTTCGAGTGTTTCGAACGTGAGCGGGACCGCCGGAATGTGGAAACTCGGCAACCCGCCCTCGATCGACGCCAGATCGCCCACGCGCGGCACGTCCAGGCCCAGCGCGATGACCAGCAGCGCGGTGAAGAGGATGCCGGCCAGCGGGGCGGGGATGACGTTCGTGATCTTCGGCAGGCCCCAGATGATCGCCATCGTCAGCGCGATCAGCCCCAGCATCAGGACCAGCGGCCAGCCCGACATCCATACCTTGGTGCCGTCCGGCCCGGGGACGTGGAACTGCTCCAGCTGTGCCATGAAGATCACGATCGCCAGCCCGTTGACGAAGCCCAGCATCACCGGATGCGGCACCAGCCGGATGAACTTGCCCAGCTTGAAGACCCCGGCGGCAATCTGGATCAGGCCCATCAGCAGGACGGCGGCGAACAGGTATTCGACCCCGTGCGTCGAGACCAGCGACACCATCACCACCGCCAGCGCCCCCGTCGCGCCGGAGATCATCCCCGGACGCCCCCCGAACAGCGCCGTGATCAACCCCACGATGAACGCCGCATAGAGACCGACCAGCGGATGCACCCCCGCCACGAACGAGAACGCCACCGCCTCCGGCACCAGCGCCAGCGCGACGGTCAGGCCGGAGAGAATCTCGGTCTTGTACTGCGCGGGGGACAGTTTGACTCCGGCGGTGAGGAACGAAAGCGGGTTTGTGCGCATGGCGGGGTGTCCATTCTATCGGGAGATCGCCTGTGCGGCATCGGGGGCAGGCTTAGCCAGAAATTTGCTGCATTGCAATGTGGCGAGAGTCGCGAGGGTGACTTGGTAATCAAGGAAGAGTTAAGATTTTGGGTAAACGGTAATCGAAAGACACAAGGAACCACCCTGTCCCGGGCGCAAGACGAACCACCCTGTCCCGGGCGAAGACCCGGGACCTCGTCGGTCGGTGCGCTGCTCGTCGAGGTCCCGGGTCTTCGCCCGGGACAGGGCCGTCTTAACTGCTGCCCGCTACGACTCCACCACCAGATCGACCGCCGCCCCCAGATCGACCGAAACCAGCTTCGACACCCCCCGCTCCACCATCGTCACGCCGTACAGCCGATCCATCCGCGACATGGTCAGGGCGTGGTGGGTGATGACGAGGAAGCGGGCATCCGAACGCCGCGTCATCTCGTCCAGCAGGGTGCAGAACCGTTCGACATTCGCGTCGTCCAGCGGGGCGTCGACCTCGTCGAGCACGCAGACGGGGGCGGGGTTCACCAGAAAGACGGCGAAGATCAGCGCCATCGCGGCCAGCGTCTGCTCGCCCCCCGACAGCAGGGACAGCGCCTGCACCCGCTTGCCGGGGGGCTGGCACAGGATTTCGAGGCCCGCCTCCAGCGGATCGTCGGATTCGGTCAGGTGCAGTTCCGCCTGCCCGCCGCCGAACAGATGGGTGAAGAGATCGCGGAAATGCCCGTTGACCAGCGCAAACGCCGCCAGCAACCGCTCGCGCCCCTCGCGGTTCAGGGCCGCCAGCCCGCTGCGCAGCTTGGCGATGGCGGCGACGAGGTCGTCCTTCTCGGCGCGCAGGGTTTCGTGCTCCGTGGCCGCCTCGTCGATTTCGAGTTTCGCGCGCAGGTTCACGGCCCCCAGCCGCTCGCGGTCGGCCCGGGCGCGCAGCAGGCGGCGCTCGACCTCCTCGGGGTCGGTTTCCGTGATATCGGCGAAGCGCGCCGCCGTCTCGTCCGGCCCCTCGCCGGTTTCGTCCAGCAGGTCGCCCTCGGTCTCGCCTGCCCGCGCCGCCGCGCCTTCGGCCAGCGCCTCGGCCCGGGCCAGTGCCTCGCGGGCGACCGACAGCGCCCTGGCCGCCTCGGTCGCGGCCCCGGAGGCGGTGCGCAGGGTGCTCTCGGCCTGCGCCAGAGCCGCCGCGCCCGCCGTAACGCGGGCCATGGCCGCCGCAACCTCGCCGTCGAGACCGTCGAATTCCTCGGCCAGTTTCGCGGGGATGCCCTCTGCCGCCGCCAGTTCGCCCTCGGCCTCGCGCAGGCGAATCGCGACATCCGCGCGCCGCGCCTCCGCCGCTTCGGCCCGCTTGCGCCAGTCTGCCATCTGGGTCCCGATGGCCGCCAGCCGCTCGACCCGCTGCGCCTCGGCTCCGGCCAGCCCGGCATGGTGGGCGCGGGCGGTGGCGAGGGTGGCGCGGTCGCGGGCGAGGGTGGCCTGCGCGGCCTCGGCCCGGGCCAGCAGATCCGCCGGGTCGGCGATGGCGGCAAAGCCCTCCGCCGCCTCCGCCGCCCGCGCTTCTGCCGTGGCGGCCCCCTCGCGCAGGCCGTCGCGCTCCTCGGCCAGACGCGCGGCGAGGGCGGTGCGGCGGGCGTGATCCGCCTCCAGATCCGCCAGTTCTCGCGCGGTCGATGCCGCCGCCTCCTCGGCCCGCCTGAGCGTGTCGCGCGCCGCCCCTTCGGCCATGCGCGCCGCTGCCAGCCGATCCGCCAGATCGCCCCGCGCCGCCTCGGCCTGCGCCAGCGCCCCGCGCGCACACTCCGTCTCGCGCACCAATGCCTCGCGCCGGTTGAGCCGTTGCAGGCGCAGCACGGCGCTGTCCTCGCCCGCCGCATCGCCGCCGCGAAAATACCCGTCCCACCGCCACAGATCCCCCTCCGGGCTGACGAGGCGCTGCCCCGGACCCAGCCGCGCCTGCGCCGCCGGACCCGCCTCGCGCGGGACCACGGCGGTGGATGCGAGGATGCGGCCGAGGGCATGGGGGGCCATGACGTAGCGGGCCAGCGGGTCCCCCTCCGGTGCCACGCCCAGCGCCCCGAGTTCGCGCCACCCCTTCGCATCGGGCGCAAATTCGGTCACGGGCGCGAGGGCCGCATCGCCCAGGGTCGCCGCCAGCGCGCGCTCGTAACCGGGGGCCGCGCGGACCTTCTGGAGGATGCCTTCGGCGGCCCCGGGTGCGGCGAGGGCCTTTTCCAGACGGGCGAGGTCGCTTTCCAGGGCGGAGAACGCGCCCCTGGCGGCGGCGAAACCCGTGCGCGCCTCGCTTTCGGCCTCCTCCAGCGCGCGGCGCGCCGCTTCGGCTTCGGCCAAGCGCTCCGGCCCCCCGACCGTCTCGCGCGCCGCCGCTTCCGCCGCCCCCCGCGCCGCCGCCAGCGCCTCGCCCAGCGCGCCTAGGCCCCGGGATTCCGATTGCGCCCGCGTCTCCGCCGCTGCCAGACGGCGCTGCGCCTCGTCCAGCGCGCGGGCGGCGTCCCTGTGGATGCGCTCGACCGATTTGCGCTCGGCGGCCCCTGCGGCGGCGGTGGCGGCGAGGGCGTCGCGCTCGGCCTCCATCCGGGTCACCGCCGCTTCGGCCTCGACGATCCCCCGGGCCGCCGATGCGATGGAGTCGGCATCGGTGACGGCGCCGCGCATCTGCGCCTGTTCGGCCTCCAGCGCGTCGATGGCGGTCCGGGCATCGCCCGACAGTTCCGCCTCGCGCCCCAGATCGTCGGTCAGGCGGGCCAGATCCCGCCGCACCCGGGCCAGCGTGTCCGCCGCGCGCGCGCGGTCCGCCTCCAGCGCCTCGTGCCGGGTCTGCAGGCGCTGGTGTACCGCCGTGGCGATCGCCGCCTCCTCGCGCAGGGAAGGGAGCGCGTCTTCCGCCTGCTGGCGGTCCCGCGCCGCCTGCGCCTCCCGCGCCGTGGCCGCCGCGACCAGGCCACGCGCCGCCTCGACCGCCGCGCTCGCCTTCGCCGCCTCGTCGCGCGCCACGGTGAAGCGCAGCCACAGCAAGGTGCCCGCCGCCCGCTTGATCGTATGGGTCAGCGCCGTGTACCGCTCCGCCTGCCGCGCCTGCCGCCGCAGCCCCGCGACCTGCGCGTCCAGCCGCACCAGCACGTCGTCGACCCGCAGCAGGTTCTCCTCGGCGGCGCGCAGGCGCTGCTCGACTTCCTTGCGGCGTTCGTAGAGACCGGCGATCCCGGCGGCATCCTCCAGTATCCTGCGCCGCCCCTGCGGTTTGGCCGCGATCAGCAGGCCGATCTGCCCCTGCCGCACGAGGGAGGGCGATTGCGGGCCGGTGGCGGCATCGGCGAACAGCACCCGCACGTCCCGCGCGCGCATCTCCTTGCCGTTGATGCGGAATATCGAGCCGGCGTTGCGGGTGATGCGCCGGGCGATCTCCAGCGTCGGCTCGGCGGTGAAGGGGGCCGGGGCATTGCCCGCCGTCTCCTCCAGCATCAGCGACACTTCGGCGAAGTTGCGGGCGGCGCGCACATCGGTTCCGGCGAAGATCACGTCCTCCATCCCGTCGCCGCGCATGGATTTCGCGCGGCTTTCGCCCATGACCCAGCGCAGGGCTTCCAGCAGGTTGGACTTGCCGCACCCGTTCGGCCCGACCACGCCCGTCAGGCCCGGCAACAGCGCCAGTTCGGTCGAATCGACGAAGGACTTGAAGCCCGAAAGCCGCAGCGCCGTGAATTTCAACCGTGACCCCCGCCACCCGATGACTGCCCCGGGGCGTTCCTAAAGCGGTTCGGGCGGGATTCCAAACCGCTTTCGCTTGCGATGCGTATCGGATGGCGCGAAGATCGGGACATGCAGACCATAGACCGGATAGACGACTGGGCCGCCGCCGTGGACAACCGCGCCGCCGTCCCCGAACACGAAACCCGTTTCGCGGAATGGCGCGCACGGGCGGCAGCGTTCCGCGCCTCGCACGCGCCGGATACCCGCCCCTATGGCGAGGCGGAGCGCGAGGCGTTCGACCTGTGGATGCCGGAGGGACCGCCCAAGGGCCTCGCCGTCTTCATCCATGGCGGGTGGTGGATGAATTTCGACAAGTCGTGCTTCAGCCACCTCGCCGCCGGGCCGCTGGCCGAGGGGTGGGCCGTCGCGATCCCGAGCTACACGTTGCTGCCGGACATCACGCTGACCGGTCTGGTCCAGCAGGTGCGCGGGGCGGTGAATGCCGTGGCGCGGGCCGTGCCGGACGTGCCGCTGGTCCTGAGCGGTCATTCGGCGGGCGGGCATCTGGCGGCGCTGTGCGGCACCGATGTCGCGGGGCTGGAGGAGGACGTGCATGCGCGCCTGGTCCGCATCGTCAGCATCAGCGGCCTGCACGACCTGCGCCCGCTGCGCCCCCTGCCGATCAACGAGACGCTGGGAATCACCACGGCGGAAAGCTACGCCCTGTCCCCCGCCCTGCACACCCCGCGCCCCGGCTTCGACCTCGTGGCCTGGGTCGGCGCTCGGGAAACGCCGGAGTTCCGGCGGCAGAACGCCCTGCTCGGCATCGCCTGGGGCGGCTATGCGACGACGCGGAGCGTGGAGGCCGACGATCTGGATCACTTCACCGTCATCGCCCCGCTGGCCGAACCGGAAAGCGCATTGACGCGGCTGGTCGTGGCGGAGGGGGTGGCGGCGCGGACGGAGAGCGCCGCCGCAGCGCCCGCGCCCCTGCTCCTGTCCTGATACCAGCCGGGCAGTCCTGCCCCGGACCCGGACCCGATCGCATCGCGCGGCGCCGGGGCCTGTCTCCGACCGGACCTCACATCCCGCCGATCACCCGCTCGACGGCGAAGGCATAGCCCAGCACCGCCTCGTCCTCCCCCGCATTGCCGGACAGCAGGATGCTCGTCGGCATCCCGTTCGCATCCGTCCCCGTGGGCATCGCAACGCCGGGGGTGTCGAGGAAATTGCCCATCAGCGTATTGCGCAGGCCCCGCAGGTTGACCTTGTGGAACAGGTCGTCATCGGCCTCCAGCGGGGCGATTTCCGGCGCGGTGTTCGGCGTGGTCGGCATCAGCATGAACCGCCCGTCCAGCAATGCCGCCAACTCCCCTTTCAGCCGCGCCCGGGCCTGCTGGATCGTCAGCAGGCTGTGCGCGGTCATCGTCTTGCCGGGCATCATGCGCGCCACGACGCGGCGATCGATGCGCGCGGCTTCCGGTCCGTCGAGCCACGCGCGATAGGTTGCATACGCCTCCGCCGAGGACAGCCCGCCATGCGCCGCCGTCAGCGCGACGATCTCGTCGAAGACCCCGCAGGGACCGCGTTCGATGGTCGCCCCGGCCCGCGCCAGCGCATCAAGCGCCGCCTCGAAATTCGCCGCGACCGCGTCGTCCAGATCCTCCATCACGCAGGTTTCCGGCACGAAGGCCCGCAATTCTCCCGCATCCCGCCGCACCACGGACGAGGTCGCCGCCCCCCGCAGCGCCATGTCCAACAGTACGCAATCCTCCACCGACCGCGCCAGCGGCCCGATGGTGTCCAGCGTCACCGAAAGGGGCGCGACCCCGCGCTTGTCGATCCGCCCCTCGCTGGACTTGTACCCCGTCAGCCCGTTGAACGCGCTCGGCACCCGCACCGATCCGCCCGTATCCGACCCGATGGCGCAGGGCACCACCCCCGCCGCCACCGCCACCGCCGACCCCGAGGACGACCCCCCCGGCACCCGGGGCGTGGCCGGGTCGCGGGGATTGTGCGGCGTGCCGTAATGCGGGTTGAGGCCCAGCCCCGAGAACGCGAATTCCGTCAGATTGGTCTTGCCGACGAACACCATCCCCGCCCGGTCCAGCGCCGCCGCGCAGGGGGCATCCGCCGTTGCAGGGGGCGCATGGCGCAGCAGGTCCGACGCCGCCGTCGTCACCTCGCCCGCCAGATCGATCAGATCCTTGATCCCCACCGGCACCCCGTCCAGCGCCGACGCCGGACGCCCCGCGTCGATCCGCCCTTTCGCCGCCCGCGCCTGCGCAAGTGCTCGCTCGCGCGTCAGGGCGATGAAGGCGCCAGGCGCGACATCCCCCTCCGCTTTCGCCAGCGCCAACTCGGCCAGCGCCACCGGGCACACATCCCCCGCATGCAGCGCCCGCCCGACCCCGGCAGCGGTCAGCGTCGAGACAGTTTCCAGATCGGCCATGGTGCTTCCCCCCCCAAGCGTGTTTCGCCCGCAGCATCATCCTTCGCAATACCTGCGGTCAACCCGCGCTCTCACATCCGCTTGACGACCCCCCGACCCGGCCCCATAACCCGCGCATGACAAAGATCGAAAACATCCGCAATTTCTCCATCGTCGCGCATATCGACCATGGGAAATCGACGCTCGCCGACCGGCTGATCCAGTCCACCGGCACCGTGGCCGACCGGGACATGCAGGAGCAGTTGCTCGACTCGATGGATATCGAGAAGGAGCGCGGCATCACGATCAAGGCCCAGACCGTGCGCATCGAGTACACGGCGAACGATGGCGAGGAATATATCCTCAACCTGATCGACACGCCCGGGCATGTCGATTTCGCCTACGAGGTCAGCCGCTCGATGCAGGCGGTCGAGGGGTCGCTTCTGGTCGTCGATGCCTCGCAGGGGGTCGAAGCGCAGACCCTCGCGAACGTCTACCAGGCCATCGAGGCGGATCACGAGATCATCCCCGTCCTCAACAAGATCGACCTGCCCGCCGCCGAGCCGGAGCGCGTGTGCGAGCAGATCGAGGATGTCATCGGCATCGATGCGTCGAACGCGGTGCATATCTCGGCCAAGTCCGGTTTCGGCATCCCCGACGTGCTGGAGGCGATCGTCACCCGCCTGCCCGCGCCCAAGGGCGACGCGAATGCCCCGCTCAAGGCCCTGCTGGTCGATTCGTGGTACGATGCCTATCTGGGCGTCGTCGTCCTGATCCGCGTGATGGACGGCACGCTGAAGAAGGGCCAGCGCATCCGCATGATGAAGGCGGACGCGGTCTATCCCGTCGACCGCGTGGGCGTCTTCCGCCCCGGGATGGAGCAGGTCGACACGCTGGGTCCGGGCGAGATCGGCTTTCTCACCGCCTCCATCAAGCAGGTGCGCGACACGAATGTGGGCGACACCATCACGCTGGAGAAGGGCGGCGCGACCGAGGCGCTGCCGGGATACCAACCCTCCGTCCCCGTCGTGTTCTGCGGCATCTTCCCCGTCGATGCGGCGGAGTTCGAGGATCTGCGCGCCGCCGTCGACAAACTGGCCCTGAACGATGCGTCGTTCTCGCACGAGGTCGAGACGAGCGCGGCGCTGGGCTTCGGCTTTCGCTGCGGGTTCCTGGGCCTCCTGCATCTGGAGATCATCACCGAGCGGCTGGAGCGCGAATACGGCGTCGACCTGATCACCACCGCCCCGTCGGTCATCTATCACCTGCAGATGCGCGACGGCACGACGATCGAGATGCACAACCCTGCCGACATGCCCGACCCCATGCATATCGAGGCGACGGAGGAGCCGTGGATCAAGGCGACGATCCTGGTCCCCGACGAATACCTGGGCGACGTGCTGAAGCTGTGCCAGGAGCGGCGCGGGGTGCAACTGGACCTGACCTATGCGGGGTCGCGGGCGATGGTGGTGTACAAGCTGCCGCTGAACGAGGTGGTGTTCGACTTCTACGACCGCTTGAAATCCATCTCGCGCGGCTATGCCAGCTTCGATTACAGCATGGACGGGTACGAGGCGGGCAATCTGGTCCGCATGAGCGTGCTGGTCAACGACGAGCCGGTCGACGCCCTCTCCTCCATCGTCCACCGCGACAAGGCCGAGCCGCGCGGGCGGATGATGTGCGAGAAACTCAAGGAACTGATCCCCCAGCACATGTTCAAGGTACCGATTCAGGCCGCCATCGGCGGCCGCATCATCGCCCGCGAAACCATCTCGGCCCTGCGCAAGGACGTGACGGCCAAATGCTACGGCGGCGACGTCAGCCGCAAGCGCAAGTTGCTGGACAAGCAAAAAGCAGGTAAAAAGAAAATGCGCCAGTTCGGGAAGGTCGATATTCCTCAGGAGGCGTTTATCAATGCGTTGAAGATGGATGGGTGATTAGCCAGTGAGCAAGATTTTTCTAAGCTGGAGTGGCCACAAGAGCCGAAAAGTTGCAGAATTTTTACATTCTTGGCTTCCTAGCGTTCTTCAATTCGCTGAGCCGTATTTCACACCAGAAGATATTGAAAAAGGGAAAAAATGGAATTCAGATATATCTGGCGCTTTGGACGAAACTAACTTTGGAATTATTTGTTTAACAAGAGAGAATTTAGAAAAACCATGGATTCTTTTTGAAGCAGGTGCTCTTTCAAAAAATGTAGACCGTGCAAATGTTTGCACCTTGCTAATTGATGTTGATCCTACCGATGTTACAGGGCCACTAGCGCAATTTCAACACACGTCGATTGATAAAATCGAAGTAAAAAAAATGATGAAATCGATAAATAGTAGCGATTCTTCACGCACCTTAACAGACAGTACTTTCAATTCAGTGTTCGAAATGTGGTGGCCTAAGCTGCTAGACGCATGCGAAAAAATTAGCTCTGAGCGAAGCGCGGCGCCAAGCAGTGATCTGCGATCAGATCGAGAAATAATTGAAGAAATATTGCTTAGAGTTCGATCCATAGAAAAATCCAATGGAACAGACTACGAAAAAGAAATTTTAAAACAAAAGTTATTTGGGGAAACTAATGAGGACGGCAACCAATTACATCTATCTGAAATAGAAAATATCATGGGATCTCTGGATTCATCATTAGATACTAATGGTAACCGGCTGGCAGCTGGAGATCATGTTTTACATAAAAAATTTGGGTTTGGCAGGATAGCTCAAATAGAGGACGGCAAGATATCAGTAGACTTCGAAATTGGCACTAAAAGAGTAGTTGGTTCTTTTTTATTAAAGTGCCAATAATAACGTTATGATATGTTTTCATCCAAGATAGCATTGATGTCGTAGGTACGATCTTGCGAGATCGCCTTCTCATACTCCGCCAACCGCTCCGGCTCATAAGCCGCAAACCCCGCCATCGCCGTGCGCCGCGCGCGCCGATATTCCTTCTCGATCAACTCCGGCAATTCCCGGCGCAGGCTCGGATTGTCTTCCAGAATGCGGTCTGCGTGGACGCGCTGTGTCTCGACCGTGACGCGCCAGCCGCGTTCGGGGTCGCGCTGTTTACCGTGATCCAGTTTGATCAGGTGTTCCATGATCACCTGCAAGGCTGATTGCAGGCTGCGCCGCTGAGACCCTCCCACGTCGTCGATCTCCTCGATCACGTTCGTCCAGTCCACCGCCCCGAAATCGCGCGCGCGCAGAGCCGCTGCCTGCTCCCGCGCCCAGGCGACCGTATCGTCTTCATAGCGCGTGCGCGCGATACCCGTGTTGCCATCCATGGGGTTATCCTACGCCCCTTCACCGCCCAGATAAAGCGTCACCGTCCCGCCCCCTCGCGCGAACACCCCCCGAAACCCCGTAACAAGTGCGATACCGCCGACCGAACTGCCCCTCCGGCACCGTTTTATCCTTGTGACCGCCCGCGATAGCGTCGATACAGGCCCCGATACGACGAACCCGTGCAAGGGGCGCGGGCCAGACCTGACAGGGACGCACCATGTTCATCACCCCCGCCTACGCCCAGACCGCCGGCGCCGCCGGACCCAGCGCCATCACCAGCCTGCTGCCGTTCATCCTGATCTTCATCATCATGTACTTCCTGCTGATCCGCCCGCAGCAGAAGCGCCTGAAGGAACACCGCGCGATGATCGATGCGCTCAAGCGCGGCGACAGGATCGTGACCGCCGGGGGGCTGGTCGGCAAGGTCACGGCCGTCGGCGCAGATGGTACGGACGAGATAACGATCGAGATCGCGACCGGCGTCAAGGTCACGGTCATCAAGTCGATGATAACCAGCGTCCTCTCCAAGACAGAACCCGCCACCACCAAATAGGCCTGCTCACGCAGCCGATAGGGAAGCTTCATGCTCTATATCGCGCCATGGAAGAAGATCATGATCATCCTGCTGGTGATCATCGGCTTGATTGTTAGCGGCTTGACCGCGTTCCCGCTGTTGCACGAACTCAATCTTATGTCATCGGTGGTGACCGGCGGAGCCACCGGCGCCGAACTTGATCCGGACACGCGCACCGGCGTGGTTCACTGGGTTCTCAAGGTCCGCCAAGGCTTGGCGGAAACCTACTCCAAGTATCCCTTCATCGCCTACGGAACCGATTGGCTGGCCTTCGCGCATCTGATGATCGCGCTGTTTTTCATTCTGCCCTACCGCGACCCCGTTCGGTATATCGGGGTGGTGCACGTGGGCGTGTGGTGCGCGCTTTTGATCATTCCGCTCGCCCTCATCTGCGGTCACGTCCGCGAGATCCCGATGGGCTGGCGTTTGATCGATTGCGCCTTTGGGATCTTGTGCCTGCCGCCCTTGTTGTTCGCGATCCAGCGAACGCGTCGGTTGTGAGTTAGGCGGTCATCGTTCGAGGACCTTGCCCGAGTCAACCACATTTGAAGACAGTCTGCATTTTTTTTAGAAATTTGCAGACTGTCTGCGTATTTAGTTGACTCGGGTGCGGGGTTGCAGTCTGCGCCAAAGTCGGGAAGGGAAGCAGGCATGGCGAACACCATTCCCATCTCGGAAATTTTCGGGCCCACCGTCCAAGGCGAGGGGCGGCAGATCGGTCTACCCACCGTGTTTGTTCGAACCGGCGGCTGCGACTTCCGTTGCAACTGGTGCGATACGCTGTACGCCGTACTGCCCGAACACCGGCACGACTGGGCGCCGATGTCCGCCACCGCGATCCTCGATGAAATCGACCGGCTCACCGAACAGCGTCCAATTCTGGTCACCCTGTCCGGCGGCAATCCCGCCATCCACGACCTCGGCGAACTGCTCCGACTCGG
>ENA-ORXT01003722-ORXT01003722.1-marine-metagenome-genome-assembly--contig:-NODE-3722-length-16477-cov-6.713354_pt1 | contig 16477 bp, 2 predicted proteins | sample MGYA00237868_ERZ511482 | MGnify/ENA metagenome assembly ERZ511482 | reverse complement strand
TTGATGATTTGTTTGAATTTACTGCATTAGATCCTAATGATCCTGAAGATGGAACTTATAGTTACGATTGGACAGATAATGGTGGTAATACTTACTCTGGAGATATGATTTCAATCCCAGTTGCAATAATAGCTGATCATAGTGGAACATGGACTTTAATAGCAACTGATGGGGCAGGATGTACAGCAGAGTCCACTTTTGATATGACAGTAAATGATCTTCCAACACCTGCTAACCCAACAATAACTGCAGCTTGCGAAAATGGAAATTTAATTCTTGAATTTGGAGGACCAGAAACCATACTTGATTGGGAAGGTCCATCAGGTTTGATTGGCTCAACTGCTGATCCAATAACAATAACAAACAATGCTCAAACAGGTACCGATGACGGAACCTATTGGGTCATAGTTTCAGATGTAAATGGTTGTTCTAATTCTGCTGATGTCAATGTAACTTTGAATCCGCCACCTATGGTAAATATTACTACGGACCTTATGCCTATATGTCCAGGAATCCCACTAAACCTAAGTGAAGACGGAGGTGGTACAATTGATACTTGGTTGTGGACTACTGACGGAGGTGGAAGTTTTGATGATGATGCAGCGCAAAATACTTTTATAACAGGGATGATGGATGGTGATAATCTATTTGTGTTAGTGACCGATGATTTAGGATGTACGGCTGAAGCAACAATTGTTGTAAGTCTACTGTCACCACCTTCTAATGATGCCTGTGGTGGAGCTGACCCAATTGCATCAAGTGGATTAACGAATGAATGTTCTACAGCAGATGACCCACTGGGATCATGTGGTTCGCCTCAGCAAGATGCAACAGTGTGGTATAATTATACAATTGCAGCACAAGTTTCATCATTAACTTTATCATTCACACCAGGTACTATTACCGGTGCAGGATGGGCAGTGTATGATGCTTGTGGTGGTACACTTTTGGGAGAGGATTGTGCAGGACAAGATATAATATTAGATTGTCCACCTGTTGGAGATATTTTTATTCAAGTAGGTTCTGATCCCACAACAACGGGGGATTTTGGAATCGATATTATTGAAACACCAGCTGTTGCAAATGATACCTGCGATGATCCAATCGCAGCGACCCCAACTGTGCTTTGTGAAGCACAACCATTTAGTGGGATAACAGCAGGAGCTTGTCCTGAGGTACCAGGTGGTCCTGCCTCATGTACACAAACATCAGATCCAACCATCTGGTTTGAATTTACGGCAGATCCATTGGCAACTGCCATTGAATTTACAAATGTATCAGGTGACTTTCAGATACTTTCTGGAGGTTGTCCTGCAAATACAGGTGAATCTGGTTGCTTCTCTGGAGACTTCAATTTTACAACAGTAACACCAGGGAATACTTATTTAATTTCAGGCACTGACTCTGGTGGAGCAGGTTCAGTAGGTTTTGAAATAGCCATGATTGCAGCTCCAGCAAATGATCTTTGTGCAGATGCCATTCCAGCTGATAATGGCACAAATGCTTGTGCAACCTCAGATCCTTTGCTATGTTCAGATAATGACCATGTGGTTTACTATACATATACTACCATCAATGATGGAGGAACAATAACAATAACAGCAACTCCTGATGGAGCTTCAGCTCCAGTAGTTGATGCTTGGATTGATTGTTCTGGAACTCAATTTGACGATACAATGCCATGTGGACCTACAGTGATGTTGACTTGTGTGCCAGCTGGTACAATGTTAACTATTCCCGTAGGCTCAGCAACTGGTGAAGATGGAACTTTTAATTTAGATATTACAGATGTACCAGGAGGAGGTGTGGCAAATGATTTATGCGATAATGCAGATCCAATCGCAATACTAAACCCTTGTGAAGCTGTGCCAGCATCTAGTACGACAGTTGATGCTTGTCCAGAAAATTTTGCTGGTGGTTGTACTCAAATGACAGATGCAACAGTGTGGTTTACTTTTACAACACTTGCGAATACAACCATGGCAGATTTTACAAACGTAATGGGCGAGTTTCAATTATTTACAGATTGTGTAGGAACTACTTCTGGTGGATGTATTACTGCAGACGGAGCTGTTCCTGTAACTGGTGGAGGAACTCAATATTGGGTTTCAGGAACTGTGAATGGCGGAGAAGGTGATGTGAGTTTTGAAATTGCACTATTAGAAGCTCCAACAAATGATGCATGTGGTGCAGCAGAAATGACTACAGGTATGTCTTCAGGAAGTACGGCTTGTGCTTCTGCCGATGCAACATTTTGTGGTGCTTCAGGTGATCACGTAGTATATTATACATATACAGTTGCTGGCCCAGGTGCAGTAACAGTTCAAATAGATGTAACGGCAGGAGATGCAACTGATATTGCTATGGAGGCTTGGGCAGATTGTGGAGGAACTGATTTTGATGTAACACAAGCAGATTGTGGTGCAACAATTATGCTTCCATGTGTTTCTGCAGGAACAGTACTGACTATTCCAGTAGGTTCTGCGGATGGTGGAGAAGGGACCTTCGATTTGGCAATCACTGAAACACCAGGCACAGTACCAAACGATGATTGCTCTGTTGCAGAACTTGTAACAGTTTTAGTGCCATGTGAGCCAGTTCCTATTGCTGGTTCGACAGTAGATGCGTGTCCTGAAGGATTTACATCTGCTTGTACTCAAGATACTGATCCAACGGTTTGGTACACCTTTACGACTTTAGGACAAACAACTTCTATTGATTTCACTAATGTAAATGGCGCTTTTGAATTGTTTTCAGATTGTCCAGTAACGACATCTGCTTCTCCTTGTATTACAGCAGATCAAGGAGTAGGTGCAACTGCCAATACAACCTACTGGATGAGCGCAACGGTGCCAGGAGATGAAGGAGACTTTAGCGTAGATATTGCATTTTTGGAAGCTCCGGTAAATGACCTTTGTGCAGACGCCATTGGTGCAGGAGCTGCTCCAACAACAGGAGACAATAACTGTGCTTCTGCTGACCCCACTTTGTGTGGTGGTACAGATCACGTAGTATATTATACATACACAGTTGTAGGACCAGGTACAGTTACTTTAGATGTAACAGTATCAGCTGGAACTGCAGTTGATCTTTCTTTTGCCCTTCAGAATGGATGTGGCGGAGATATAATAGATGAATCATGTAATGCCGATGGGACACTTTCAGCTGATTGTATTCCAGAAGGGACTGAGATAATAATTCCTATCGGTACTGCCGATGGAAATACTGGAGACTTTGAAGTAAGTGTAATGGAAATTCCAGGAGGCACAGGTGTTGCCAATGACGAATGTTCCGATGCAATAGTTTTTACTGCATTAGAATGCGAATCAATACCAATTATGGGTTCAACAACCGATGCATGTCCTGAACTATTTACCAACTGTGCACTGAATGAAGATCCTACAGTATGGTATCAAATCGATTTACCAGCAGGAGCAACTTCAGGATTTTTTGAAGGGCTATCTAGTGGTACAAACATTGGAGTATTGGATGGTTGTGGCACAGGAGCAAGTATCTACGGATGTGTCACGGGAGATATGACAATAAATGGTCTAAGTGGCTCTATTTGGGTAGCAGTTTCTATCTCAGGTGGAGAGGGTAGTTTTTCATTCGATTTTACAGCTTTGATACCTCCAGCAAATGACTTGTGTGATGATGCAACTGATGGCAGTGGAAGTGGTACAACTTGTTGTGCAGGTGCAGAAGGAGTAGGATGTGGAGATACCAATACGGTCTGGCATCAATTTACACCAACTGATCCTAATGCAACAGTTGTGATAACTGTCACCAATGTTTCTATAAGTGGAACAATGGGTGTTGGTACTTTTACGGGTGCTGACTGTAGTTCTTTGGTTGCAGAAGATCCGTGCTTGGGTGGAACACCTATTGAAAGAACTGTATCCTGTTTGGATGGAGATGCTGTATGGGTCCAGATTAGTAGTGGAGCCGATGATTGCGGAATGTATGATATAAGTTTCGTTGAGCAAAGCTCTGATTGTGATTTAGGTAGTGAATGTGGATCGGATTTGGCCTTAACACCTTCAACTAATGGTGCAGCAGCTTGCCTTGATGCTTGTAATATTGGTGTTTGTAATGAGGACTGTGGAATGGCAACAATTTGGTTTGAAGTAACAACTGATGATTTAGCATCGGGAATGTTGCTTGAGGTTACTTCTGAATTTACACCTACAATAGTAATGCTATTTGATGCATGTGATGGTGATGTAGTAATCCCTTGTGGTGCTGCAGCTAGTGCTAATTCTGCTGTTCAAGCGAGTTCCACTTATTACGTTGGAGTAGGAATAGCAAGTGGTGATCCGGATGACTTTACCCTATGTGTCACTACAGTATTGGAGTTTGCCAACTGTTCAGTAGGTGAGTTAGTAATAACGAGACCAGAGTATCCTGGAGAGGATGTAAACGGTCCATATTGTCCAGGAGAAAAAGTAGAATTCTGTTATACGGTTGACTTTAATGTAGATCCAATAGGGTCTGGAAATAACTGTCAGTGGTTACAAGGAATAGTTCCTTCTATTGGAGGAGGTTGGGATCAATCTGTATGTCCTATTGAAGATCAAGGACCAGGTGGTTCGTCATGGTTTGCAGATAATGAAGTTAATTATCAAATTTCACAATCGATATATGGCCTTTCGACAAACTGTGCCGGTGATCCAATTCTGACCTCGAGTATTGGAGGAGGTCTAGGAATAGGGACACCATTGCCTGGTGGGTGGTATTTTACAACCGCAGGAGGTACAGGATGTGACAATAATGGAAATCCAAATACCATGTGGGGTCTTAATGCACCTTGTGGCGGTTCTTCAACTGTAGAATTTTGCTTTGAGCTAGCAGCAAATAACCCATCGGATATTACTGAATGTACAGATCCATGCTTTTCTGATATGACGGTTTCCATGTTCGTTTTTGCAGATGGACAGACAGGTTGTTGGTCTCAAAATTCTTGCGCTGCTGATACGCCTACAGAATTTTTAGAGGGTTCTTTAGATTGTGGTACATTGATTTTTGTAGAAGGGCCTACTGAAGATGAAATTTGTTCAGGTGATCAACTAGATTTAGCATATACTGCAGCAGACGGATCGTCAGATATTCTTTTGGAAATATGTGAGATTGGTCCAAATATAACTGGAGCATCTGATGGTGTAGTCTTTTCTGGAGGTGCTGCCCAAATAACTGATGTTCTTGAAAATACGGGAACTGATCCTGAAATAGTTATCTACTGTCTTTCAGCAGTACCTTTGGCCGGATCAATTTGTAACGGCCCAAAACTAGAAGTAGAGGTAACCGTCTACCCAGAAATAATGATTGAATTTGATGAGCCTTATAATATTTGTTTTGACGGACAAGAAGAAATTATTCCAATGCCTATGGGTGGCTCAGGAAATTATGTAATGTACGAGTGGTCAAACGGGGAAACAACTCCAACAGTACAAGCGCCATTAACGATTGGTAGTGAACCACCAGGCACCTATCAATACACTTTGACAGTTACAGATGACTTAGGTTGTTCTGGAGTTGCAACTGTTGATTATATAATCAGACCAGAAGTGATTCATATGTTGAATGCCACTGCCGACTTTGCTTGTTTGGATGGTGACGATGACTTGGCAGAAATTTGCGCTATTATAAATGCAGGTCAAGATAATGAACCATTTACTTATGATTGGATTTATGATAGCGACCTTGTAGCATCTGCTGATGGTTTTTGTCTAATCATTGATGATGAAAATTCAGCTACTGGCTTTTATGAAATTTTTGTAGAAATTACAGATGAGTATGGCTGTGTTTATATAGAGGGTCCAATCTTTTTCTCAGTGGAAGATGGCCCTGATGTGCAACAGGATACTCCTTTCTGTATACCTACAGGTGGTGGAGATGTAGAGTATAGTTTTGAGGTATGCGATGATAATGGTGGAACCGCAGAGTGGTCTTTATTTGACGAGACATGCAGTATTCAATTGGATGGACCTTTTAGTGGAAATTGTGTTACCTTTTTTGTAACACCATTTGCGCCTGGTGACGATATTCCAGTAATATACTGTGTGCAGGCTATTGATCTTGCCACAAATTGTGTAGAATTTGAACCAGTTGAAATTGTACCTCCAGCTATTCCAGATATTCCAGAAATTGTTCAAGGTTGTTCTGGGAATACAGGTACGATTACTCTAGGAAATCCTGATGATTTTGAAACATGGACTTGGTGTGATGGGGTTACTCAAGATGACGAAACCTATACCTTTACTTTTGATGAAGATGATACTTGCTTCCTTTCTGTTTTTGATCTCCTCAATGGTTGCGAAATTACCTATCAAATAGAAATTGATGTTTCTGATGGAGCAACGGTAGATATTGAAGGATCACTATCATTCTGTTCTGCACCAGGAGCTTTTACAACTCTATGTGCAACACCAAATGATCCGTCATTCGAATACCTTTGGTCCACTGGAGAAATTACTCAATGTATAGATGTATCTACGGCAGGCCCAGTAAATGTAGAAGTAAACGTTGGTACTTGTATTGCATTTGATGATGTGATGGTTGAAGTAAGTGATAATTTGACACCAATTATAAATGGAGGTGATGTGTGTACTGGTAGTTCTGTATTACTAACAACTGGACAAACATTTACTACGTATACTTGGACTGACGCTGGAGGCAATACAATTAATCCAACAAGTCCTGCAACCCCATGGGAAATAGAAGTGACTGCAGGTGGAACATACGCAGTCAATGTTTCGGATGCATCATGTGATGGTTCAGGAATGTTGCTTGTAAACGAATCGACTCCACCTACAGCGGATATCATGTCAGCCTCACCATGTAATACTGCAGAGAATGGAAATATCACAACTTTAGATTTAGCAACCCTTGTTACAAATGCAACAGGTGCCGTTAGCTTTTTAAATCCTTCTGGTGCACCTATAGGTGTAACTACAATTGACTATGACGGTTTGCTTGAAGGTACTCTAATCTATACTGCAGTCATCGAAGGGCAAGATCCTTGTGATGATACTGAATACGATTTAATCATTAATGTCATAGACTGTGGATGCCCAAGTTTAGAGCTCTTTAATATTGGAAACTTCTGTACAAATAGTTCTTCGGATGTTCCTTTGTTTAGTTTCTTAGGACAAAATGTAGACCAAGATGGAACATTTACAGTTGAAGATGCAGATGGAAATCCAGCTGGAATACAGCCAGATGCTACTGGTCAATTGACGATTGACATGACAACAGCACCTGGTACCTACACATTAGTTTATACTTTTAATAATCCTGTTGCTGGTTGTGATGATTTTACAAGCATTACTTTTACAGTTGACGCGCCACCAACACCAGTTATCGTCACACCAGATCCTCTTTGTAATTCTGATGCGACTGGTGGCAACACAATGATTGATTTGGAGACGCTTGTATCTGGCGCAATTGGATTTTGGAAGGATGATGCTGGAGTACAATTGGCTTCAACAATAATTGATTTCAATGGTCAACCAACTGGTCAAGTAACATATTTCTTCGAAACAACAGATGCAATTGGAGAATGTAATAATATTTCTCCTTCTGTTACGATTAGTGTTATTGATTGCGATTGTCCAGTGATTGGACTCAGTCCATTACCTGGTCCACTTTGTCAAACCGATGATGCAGTCAATATTGGTTCTTTCTTGATTACGGGTACTGAGGCAGGTCAATGGTCTGTTACAGATCCTAATGGCGATGCATATACCTTAGGTACAGGCTCATCATTTGATCCAGAAGGATTAGAAGGAGGAATATATACCTTTACTTACACATTGTCTGGAACTGTTCCGGCTACATGTATTGGTTTTGTAACTGACTCAATAGAAGTCATAGAACAATTACAAGGTGTTGTATTGGATGCCGTATCAGTTTGTGGCTCTGACTTAAATCCTATTTTCCCAACAGTCATAGATCTGACAGCTATTCCTGAATTGGCAGGATTTTCTGGTTCATGGTCTGCTCCTGGAAACTTTAATGGTGGAGTTATTGATGATGAAACTGCTGTAGACTTTACAGGAGTCCTTCCGTCGGATATCATATTTACTTTCACAACAGATAATGCAGTTGCACCTTGTGAAAACCTCAATATTAATCTTGTGGTAAATGTTGCCAATTGCGATTGTCCAATCGTAATCCTTACAGATACAGAAGTATGTAATAATGATGGACTAATTGATCTTGATGGTCAATTAAATCCAGCAAGTGCTCCTGGTACTTTTAGTTACCTATCTGGACCAGAAAGTAATGTAACTTTAAATGGAACTGAATTTGATGCAAATGGAGTTGATGGTGGTGATTATCTATTTATTTATACCATTGATCCAGGTAGCCTTTTACCAGGTTGTCCAGAAACAGACTCTTTATATATTACAGTAAGTGAACCAAGCACGATAGACCTTGGAGATGATTTAACTGCTTGCGGAATTCAAAGTATGCAAGGAGAAAGTATTTTAAACCTAGATGAATTGACAGGAGGAGTGCAAGGTTCTTGGACGCCACCAAGTAATTATCCAGATGCAATTCCAAGTTATGAAAGTGTTTCATTCTTGGGCTTACCGACAAATGAATCTTATACATTTACCTTTACTGGATTGGCTAATGGTTCTTGTGATGGTCCAACAGATGAGATAACAATTACGGTGATTGATTGTGATTGTCCAAATTTACTATTGAATGGAGATGAAGCTTTGTGTAATGACAATGGTACCATTGACATAACTCAATTTTTGACTCAAAACATTGTAGATGGAACATTATCTATAGAAGATGCACAAGGAAATCCAGTGACAACCAACGGCGACATCTTTGAAGCAAGTGGGCTTGATGAAGGTGAGTACTTAGTAATTTTCACACCAGATGTAGCACCTCCAGCAGAGTGTGCTTTAGATACTGCTTACATCTTGGTATTAGCTCCACCCACAGCAGGTGACCCAGCTGCACCTGCTATGTTCTGTGAAGAGGATGGAGATGTAGTAACTCTAGCAGATTTACTAGACGGTGAATCAACTGGAGGATCATGGCAAGAAACAAGTGATAATCCATCAAGCAATGTAGCTTTTGATGATACAGACGGTACTTTTAATACCGACGGTCAGACTCCAGGAGTCTATACCTTCGAGTATTTCTTTGATACAAGCAACAGTCCATGCGACCCTGTTCAAGAAACAGTAGTCGTAGAGATTGAGGCAACTCCTAATGCAGATGCCGGTCCAGGCGGAACCATCGATTGTGATAATAATTCGATTACCCTAGGTGGTTCCGGCTCAAGCACCGGTGCAGAATTTGAATACAGCTGGTTAAATGAAGCGGGCGAAACAATCTACCAAGGTGATGAACTTGAGTACGAGGTTATGAGTGGGGGAGACTTTACCCTGGTTGTTACGAATACTTTGACAGGATGTTCTGAGTCTTCTTCTGCTCTCGTAGAAACAGATGAGGCATTCCCATCTTTCTCTTTAGCGCAAGAAGACATTAGTTGCTTTGGATTTGCAGATGGGTCATTGACGCTCAATGATAGCATTACAGGAACACCACCGTATGTCTTTTTACTAAATGGTCCTGATGCCAACAATCTACCACCAGTCGGACAATCATGGTTTGATTTAGGACCAGGTAATTACACCATAAGCTTGGTGGATGGCATTGGCTGTGAAACATCTCAAAGTGCGATTATAGTAGAGCCAGCAGAAATGAGCGTAGAAATTGGAAATGATGACTTCCAATTGGCAATTGGAGATACTGTAAACTTGAATGTTACCAATTTATTAGATATGAGCATGGTTCAGTCTATTACTTGGACTCAAGACGGTGAAGTTCTTTGCGAAGGAACTACAGCAGATGGAACAATAGATAATTGTATTCCTCTTCCAGTAGAGCCTCCTTTGATCCCTACAGAGTATTGCTTGATTGTGACAACTGCTGAAGGCTGTATACTTGTAGACTGTAGAACTTTACAAGCTCAAGATGTAAGAGATGTATATTTCCCAACGGTTATAACTGATTTTGATGGCGATGTAGAAGCCAATACAACCTTCTATGTCCACACTGATGAATTTGTCGTCAGTATACCATCATTTGCTATTTATGATAGATGGGGAGAGCTTATTCATAGTTATGAAGGTGGATTCCCTAATGACCCTGCTTGGGGCTGGAATGGCTACTTCAACGGAGAACAAGCAGCTCAAGGAGTTTACGTATATATCATTGAATTAGAGTACGGAAATGGAGACACAGAAATATTTACCGGCTCCATAACCGTTACCAGATAGAAACTTTAACGTCTAATACACGACAAACAATCGAAAAGGATAATATATTTGTCCCTCGATTGTTTGTCTTTAGTCAATATAATAAAGACAATCCACCCAGCTAGTGCAACGTTTACCATAGTATTGGTATATAATTTGTGATGCATAGCTTGAGAATATCTTGAGCAGTAATTTTCTTCACCCCTTATTAAAGTTAATTACACTTAAGATGAAAAACATTTTAACCATGTTTTTGCTGCTATTTATTAGCGGCAATATAGCGGCCCAGAACTGTCAGGTGAACGGGCCTATTGCCATTAACTCCCAAGGGGTTACCGAAATTACCTTTGACGTGAGCGGTTTGGTGGATGATGACCTGAGTGGTACTCAGAGTCTTTGTCTCGTAGAATTAGGCTTTAGCCATAATTCTGTTTCAACAATGGCAATGGATATTACATCACCCGCAGGACAGACTGTTCAGCTTATAGGTGCGGCAAATGTCAATTCATTGGGATCGACCCAATTTATTTCATGGGATGTCACTTTTGCTGCTTCAAACTATCCAGCTATGCCAGATGATACATTTGGCGATGCATGGGACAATTCTAACACTTGGCAAGCATTTGAAACCTATGATGGAAGATATAGACCATTTCAAGGTAATCTTGAGGATATGAACATGGGCTCAGCCAATGGAACTTGGACTATAACAATAGAAGATTTAAGTCAATTTGGAAATGGGGTCCTCGACTTTATAAAAATTCAATTTTGTGATGCTACTGGTCAAGCTTGTAATGTATGTTATGCAGATGCAGGATATTTTGATCAAGTGCCATCTCAAGTCTTTTGTGCAAACGATCCAATTCTTTCCAATTCATCTTACTTCAATGTAATTGGTGAAGGGGCAAGTTTCAATCAAGATTTTTACAACTTTGCGGTAGCTGAAGGAGATAATATTTTAAGCTTTGGAAGTAGCTTGGATCTTTCTACTTTCCCAGTAGGTGACTATACAATTTGTGGAGTTATTAATAACCAAGCTGATCAAGCAGCACTTGAAGTTCTTACAAGTCTCGCTGATCTAAATAATGTTTTTGATGATGGCACTTTTTGTGGTGCAGTTATGAGAAATTGTATGCAGATTAGAATTGAAGAACCAAATTCACAAACAACAGAAACAGAAACAATTTGCCCAGGTGAAGTAATTACCATCAACGGCTTAAATTTTTATGAAACAGTAGATACAACAGTTTTTACCTATACGGGTGGTGGTTGTGATGCTGCAACAAGATATATCATTACTCAACTGGAATTGGAGTCGGTTATTATCGCTTCCGCAAATACCATTGATTGTAATAGTTCACTTTTACTTAATGGAAATAGTTCTGCTGGTTCTGGATTAACTTATACTTGGACAACTGAGTCTGGAAGTTTTCTAAATAACGCTGGGCCTATTGCTACAGTAGACGAACCTGGACTTTATTTTCTTGAAGTAAGCGATGGAAATTGTTCTGACATTTCTTCATTTCAAGTTACGCCAGGAAATAACTATGCAAACACTATTGAACTGGCAGCTGATTCTTTAGGTTGTGCAAATTCAATCGTTACTATAAATACTACGATTACTGGAAACTATGATTCATTTACCTGGAGTGGACCAGGCATTACAGATCCAAATGAGCTAAATCCTAATGTATCTGAAGCTGGTGTGTATACTATCACTGTAGAAAATGCTGGTTCCGCTTGTTCTTCTACTAGTAATTCAATAGTTGTCGCACAATCAAATCTAGCCGTAACTCCTTTGTTCAATAATATTGCAGCACTGGATTGTAATGAAATTACACAGTTACAAGTTGTCAATCAACTTGATGTGCAACAAGCAGCTTGGATAGATGAAAGCGGAGATACATTGAGTCAAAACCCTGTGGCCTTTAATGTACCAAGTCCAGGAGATTATACATATTCCTACATTGATGGGTATGGTTGTGCAGGGTCAGCAACTACGACAGTAGAAGCAAACTATGATGAATTAGAATATAACGTTACAATAGATTCACTTACTTGTGGAAAATTTGAAGGTCAGATTTTTGTTGATGTAACAAGTGGAGTAGTGGATTCATATTTTTGGATCGGACCTGACTCTCAGTTCTTTACCAACCCAAATCCTGAAGTTGAACTTCCAGGAAATTATCAGTTGGCAATGACAGGAATTGATGGTTGTGTTACGAGAGACACCATTGTGATGGATTACGATTCAGATGCATTTAACTTTGCAGTTTCTGTGGATAAAATTACTTGTGCACAGACTGACATAGATATTTTTGTTGTCCCTGCTCCAACCAATTTTACTTACGAATGGGAACGTAAAAATGATGCCTTATTTATGGCGCCAGATGACAGTAGAATTACTGTTCAACAAGGCGGAGTATACTATGTTACGATTACCAGACCTTCTGATGGGTGTCAAACACTAGAAGCTACAAATATTCTTACGGATACTTTGCCTGCCGATCTTACTTTTGATTTAGAAAAAATAGATTGTGACACAGATGAGATTGCTTTGGAGTCAAATGCCAATGGTTTTGGATTAGAGACTTTTACTTGGTCGGGACCTGGAATAACTCCTGCTAATGAATCTGAAGTTTTTCCAATTGTCAATATGATTGGAGAGTATGTGATAGAAGGAATTTCTGGCAACGGATGTGAGTTTATGGATACAGTCATTGTTGAAGATGACTTTACACCAATCAATTTAGATCCATTGCAAACCGTAATTTTGGATTGCTTTGATCAAGATAATACTGCTTTCATTCAAGCCGATCGCGAAGGAGAGTTTAATTGGACGACTCCAAGCGGTACAGTAGGTGGACCCTTGACAGATAATAGATTGATTCTGGATATTGATGAAGTAGGAGATTATGTGGTTGATATTGTTGGAAGTAATGGGTGTAATGATCAATTGACAGTAGAAGTTGTCTATGGACAAGCTCCTCCAGAAGTTGATTTGACCGGCCCTGCAGCTTTGGATTGTTTAAATCCAGAAGTGACTATTAGTGCCGCATTATCTGGCGACTGGGATAGTTTTACTTGGGAGCACGATAACTCAATTACAGATCAAGACTTGCCGATAACTGAGCCCGGCGAGTACATTATCGAAGTAAGAAACGACGCTGGTTGTTTTTCTTCTGATACCATAACAATTGAAGATAATAGAAGAGATGTTGAGCTGTCATTGGCAGCTGATACAATCACTTGCGTAAATGTCCAAGCTCAAATAGAAGTAGAGACAATGGAAATGGGAGCCATAGATTATCAGTGGGAAGGACCTGCAGGTGATCTCGGTACAGACCCAATTATTACAGTAAGTGACATTGATACATATACCGTTACAATAACTGCAGCAGATGGTTGTAGCGGAACGGAAACCATTACCATAGAATCAGATACGATTAGTGCACAATTTGGACTTTTAGGCATTGCTGAAATCACATGTTTAGAAGATGTTATTGGTGTCGTCGATCCAGCTTCTCCAGACATTGATCAAATCAATCAAGCAGACTGGATTCTTGATGGAGGAATTGAAGCAACTGGTTTGTCAGTAGACTTGTCAATGGGAGGAATGTACACTGTTCTAGTAACAGCTGAAAATGGTTGTACTTCACAAACCATGGTTGAAGTACTTGAAAATAAAATATTCCCAGAAGTGAGCATCGAACCAGATTCAATCAACTGTTTGGATTCTACTTTTGAGGTAGAGGCAGAAATTATTGTTGGTAGTAATCTAACTTTTGAGTGGGATGGCCCTGACACTGATGTCGCAGGTGAAACTGGAGCTATAATTACTGGTGTTGAGGCTGGAACTTATACCGTTACAGTGACGGATGACAACAATTGTTCAATCATCGAAACTGTAGAAATTGATGGTGACTTTGAGCAACCGACTACCTTTGCGGATGGACCTATTTTCCTTACCTGTAATGACCCTGCTGCTCAAGCTGTGTTAAACAACTTTGATGCAGCAATTCATACCGTGCAAATTCTAGATCCTAACGGGCAAGCATTGGCAGATTATACCGATGATATTACTGAGGTGGGAGAATATAGAGTTTTAACAGAAGGCGAAAATGGATGTGTAGCAGAGACTGTACTTGAAGTATTTGGAGACTTATTACCTCCTGATGCAACAATAGATAGTACCAATATTAATTGTTCAAATACAGAAGGAGTATTGGTAGTAGAAAGTGACGATAACATAGATTCATACGAATGGATTTCTCAAAATGGTCCTTTGTCTGAAAGCAGTGAAACGCTTACTACAGCAGACCCAGGTTTCTATGAAGTTGTTATAACTGGACTTAATGGTTGCATTGATACCTTGAGCACCAATATCGAAATTGACGTAGATAGTCCAGTTTTAAATCTAGAACAAGTAGGATTAATTGGCTGTGAATCTCAAGAAGCTTCGATAAGTGTTGTTACGATGGAAGATGATATTTTGGATTATGCATGGTCAAGCAATGATGGCACTATATTGAATGGAGAAGGCTTACCGAATTTATTGGTTGGCAGCCCAGGAACGTATAATGTGACGGTAACAAATCAAACAAACGATTGTATTACTGAAACAAGTTTTGAGGTTGGAGATAGCTCAGCGGTTATAGATATTTTAGAAATTAATGATATGCCTCCACCATGTGAAGGACAAGAAATGGGTGAGATTTTCATCTCTGATGTATCAGGTGGATTTGCACCATTGAGTTATTCAATTGATGGTGGCGAAAACTTCTCAGATGAAGCATTGTTTGACCAATTGGCCGCAGGATCATACGATATAATTGTTACTGATTCAATTGGTTGTACAGCTACTCAGGAAGTAATCTTAGATGATGGACAAAATATTGAACTTGATTTGGGTGTCGATACAACCATAGCATTGGGAGCAAATTACCTATTTGATATTACGTCCAACTATGATCCAAGTGATCTTACTTTGGACTGGTCAACAAATTACCCAGACTATGATTGTGAAGGTTGTTGGAACCAAGAAGAAACGCCACTCAACACAACCATCTATACATTGACAATTACTGATGAATTTAACTGTACAGCTACTGATAGATTAATTATTCAAGTAGTAGATACTGTTCAAGTATTTATTCCAAACATTGTCGATACAGAAAGTATCAATGAAGATGCCATGGTCATGTTCAACGCCGGACCAGGTGTCCAAACAGTAAACTCATGGACGATTCTTGATCGATGGGGTAATGTTATGCACAGTCAAAATAATTTTGTTCCAAACGATATTGCAAATGCATGGGATGGAACAAACAATGGTGTCAAAGTGGTGCCTGGGGTTTACTTATACATTACAGAAGTAGTCTTAATCAACGGAGACATACGAACCAAAGCCGGAGACATAACTGTCATCCGATAAAGAAAATACAATAGTGTTAATTAATTGAAGCAGCTCAAGTTTATTTTGAGCTGCTTTTTTGATTTACAAGATTCTAGCTTTGCTAGAATCTTGTAAATCAAGCGCTAATGTTATGCTTGCAAGACATAGGCGGTTTGTCATAAGTAAGATGGTTTTTATGTGAACGCCACCCGCCAGTTGGTCTTGAGATTAGTAAAATGAATGTCTGGAAAACATTCAAATAAATAATATGATCAAGCACCAACCTATCTCAGCTCTCGGTTCCCGGCTCCCTTTCCCGCCTCTGGTCGGAGGAGCAAAACTTTCAAATAAATACCAACAACATGATCAAGCACCAACCTATCTCGGTTCCCGGTTCTCGGTTCTCGGTTCTCAGCTCTCGGTTCCCGGCTCCCGGCTCCCGGTTCCCGGCTCCCGGTTCTCGGTTCTCAGCTCTCGGTTCTCGGTTCCCGGTTCTCGGTTCTCGGTTCTCGGTTCCCGGCTCCCGGTTCTCGGTTCTCGGCTCTCGGTTCTCGGCTCCCGGATCCCGGTTCTCGGTTCTCGGTTCCCGGTTCCCGGCTCCCGGCTCCCGGTTCCCGGTTCTCGGTTCTCGGTTCCCGCTTCCGTTTAATGTTACCAGCAACTCATTTATCACTTCCAACTGCCAATAAAGTCCACTTACTAACACTTAATTGTCATATAGTACTATTATTGATCTTATCTCTCGCTTTAAGGTAGGATATACCAATTAAATTTGGTCTAATTTATGTACATTGTA
>ENA-ORXT01003720-ORXT01003720.1-marine-metagenome-genome-assembly--contig:-NODE-3720-length-16482-cov-33.012252_pt1 | contig 16482 bp, 10 predicted proteins | sample MGYA00237868_ERZ511482 | MGnify/ENA metagenome assembly ERZ511482 | reverse complement strand
AACTTATGATGCAAAGAATCTGCTTTCTATATATAGACGAACCTTACAATATATATCACTCGATAAGTATTGCTATTCGTTTACATAAGAATATAAATGTCAAAGTACAGATATTATGCACAGAAAGGAACTACAAATTTGCATTGGCTATATTAAAAGATAATGACGTAGTGGATTTACAACCAGAAATAATAAAGCCATTCTGGCATTATACATTACCACATTACATAGAAATAAAATTACAACACAGATACTTCCTTTTTAGAAAATACAGAAAGATATTGAGTAATTACGATGGTATCGTTTGTTCGCTATATAATGATTTACTATTAAGGAAATTTATCAATAAGAAACCCAAATTAATTTTTGCTGGTCATGGTATAGCTAATCGTAATTACTCATACGATAATCAGATCAAGGGATTCGATTATATATTACTTGCCGGTGAGAAAGAGAAATCCATACGTAAAACTTTAGGACAGTTAGATAACCAGGATTACATAATTTCTGGTTATGTAAAGTATGATATATGTAAAGGCCTAAAAGTGGATAATCCATTCCAGAGTACTAAGCCAATTGTATTCTATAATCCGCATTGGCTTAAGGAATTTTCATCTTATTACGCTCATGGAAATAATATATTAGAACAATTCTCACAACAAGATGAATATAATTTAATCTTTGCTCCGCATAGTCTATTGACTACAAGAAATAGATTTCTAATTCCAGAAATTATGAAGTATCAGAAATATGATAACATCCATATAGATCTCGGCAGCGTAGCATGTCATGATATGACTTATTTGAAATTATCTCATTACTATCTTGGCGATATTAGTAGCCAAGCATTAGAGTTCTTACTACATAAGAAAAGACCCTGTATCTATATTGATGTTAATAGCATCGTTAAGAGCAATTACGAATTTCACACTTGGGAACTTGGCGATGTGATTACCAGTAGCAACGAAATTATACAGGAAATAAAGAGATCAAAATTGCAACATCAAAAGAAATACTCATCAGTACAAAAAGAGGCCATAAAAAAATTATTTCTGCAGTCTGAAAAGTCATCTACTGAGATTGCTGCAAATGGTATTTATAATTACATTTCGGAATCGTAACCCTATATGAAAAAAGTCCTAATCATATCTTACTATTGGCCACCATGTGGAGGCATCGGTGTTCTGCGCTGTCTTAAGATCGCCAAGTACCTTAGACAGTTTGGCTGGGAACCCATAATTTTTACAGCAGATAACGCAGACTATCCTTCTATAGATAAGACTAATTATAAAGACATACATCCTGAAACAGTTATACTTCGACAGAAAATATGGGAACCATATAAAATCTATAGAACGATAACTGGAAAAGACAAAAACGCCAATGTCAATAATGTCTTTTACACTAAGGAAGAAAAAGCTGGATTAGTACATAAGCTTTCAGTATGGATCAGAAGTAATTTTTTCATCCCAGATGCACGATGTTTTTGGATTAATCCATCAGTGAAATACTTAACTAACTATCTCGAAAAAAATCCTGTTGATGCAATATTCAGTAATGGACCTCCTCATTCTAATACTCGGATAGCAACCATAATAAAACAGAAAACTGGAATCCCTTGGCTCGCAGATTTCCAAGATCCATGGACGCAGATAGATTACTTTAGCCTATTGAGTCTTACTGATTCTGGTCTAAAGAAACATCAAAAGTTAGAGCAGGAAGCTTTCGCTGCAGCAGATAAGACTACCATTGTTAGTCCTACTTGGAAAGAGGAATTAGAATCTATAGGAGCGAAAAATGTTAGCGTTATACCTTGGGGTTATGATCCTGATGACTATGCCCATTTGATACATAATCCTTCGGATAAGTTTGTGATATCTCATTTAGGCATATTAGGTTATGATCGTAATCCTGATACTTTATTCAAAGTAGTTTCACAATTGATCGATACGAATCCTGAATTTAAACAAAGAGTAAAAATAGCATTGGCCGGGCAAGTTGATTATTCTGTAAGTGAAGTTATAAGGTCTTACGATCTTGAGAATTACGTAGAAATGGCTGGCAATATAGACCGACAATCAGCATTACAAGCTATGAAGGATTCAAGTTTGCTGTTACTATTATTAAACAAACAATCTAATGCTAAAGGCAGAATCCCTGGTAAACTCTTTGAATACTTAGCTGTCAAGAGACCTATTCTATGTATGGGAGATATTGATGGTGACAGTGCCGATATTGTAAAAAAATCAAAGTCTGGCTATGTGTCTTCTTACACAGATGAAAAAGAAATTTCAAATTGCATACTATTAGAATTTTCCAACTTCTTATCAGGGAAAAATCAAGAAAATATTGATTCAGATATTAAGGAATATTCTATCGTTAGCATTACTAATTCTGTAGCTACATATTTAGATGAAATTTGCATACGCCACCAATAGGCAGATTACCTAAGAACAGTTACATTACCAGAAAATTGGCATACCTCATCATTGATATACAATAGCTGGATTAAATATGTGTATGATCCAGCGACAGCGTTTTCATCATTGTAGGTGCCGTTCCACCATGAGTCAAAAGTAGCGAATAATTCATCACTTCGATTATAGACTAAATTTCCCCATCTATCGTAAATAATATATCTGAAAATTTTAACTACTTGACTCTGTTCTGACGGGAATATTTTAAACTCACTATTGACACCAGTTACAATTGCCAATACATTAGGTATGTAAACTGTTTTGTCGATACTGCAATCTATGGTAAATTCTGGATCAGCTGGATCAAGGCATATGCCTCAATCATCTATCTCTGATGTCCCGTTTATTATTCCAGCACAGTCAGTACAAGCTTGATTGTAAGTTGGGTCATCCAGGTCCAAGCAAATCCCACAATCATCTAATTCCGATGTGCCATTGACTACACCAGCGCAATCTGTACAACTCTGATTATACTCTGGATCAGTTGGTTCTACGCATTCGCCGCAATCATCTATCTCCGATATACCATTTACAATACCAGCACAATCTGTACAACTTTGATTATATTCTGGATTAGTTGGCTCTAAACATTCTCCGCAATCATCAAATTCTGCAGTACCATTAGGGGTCCCAGAGCAATCTGCACAACTCTGATTGAAATTTGGATCAGTTGGCTCTAAGCAATCTCCGCAGTCATCTATCTCTGATGCACCATTTACAACACCAGCACAATCTGTACAACTCTGATTATATTCTGGATCAGTTGGCTCTAAGCAGTCTCCACAGTCATCTATCTCTGATGCACCATTTGGTACACCTGCACAATCAATAGGTATAAAATATAATGCACATACCGCATCGATATCAGCACCTGGTGTTGCTCCTGTGCATGGTCTATCGAGTATATCTATTAATTGAACAGCATCAAAGAGTAGTTCACCTTGAGCATAACCTGGTAAAACAGCATCTATATCTATGGAAGAAGTAGCTCCTCCCAAATCAATGAGCTTATAGTAACCATCTCCATAATCTATTAAGCCATTACTAATTAATTCCAATTCTGTTAATATATCCTCAGGCCTCACTAATAATTCCAGTGGTTCTACCAAGGTGCCGACCTCAAATATGAAAATATCATCTTGGTTGTCTCCAGAATTAGACAATAAATTATCTGTGAATCCCAACTTAATAAATCCACCTTCTCCTAAGAATACAAACTCTGGTTCGTCTGTAACAAATCCGTTATAATCGCTAACCCCAAGTGCACCATCAGGAAATACATCACTGACTGCACATCCTGATTCATAATCAAATACTACATCAGCAAAACTTAGCCTATTAGAACAAGTAAGACAACCATCTGTAGGTATCGAAATACAGTCTAAATCCTCACAATCTATAAGTCCATCACCATCATTATCAATGCCGTCTGCGCAAAGTAATGCAGTATTCTCCTGAGAGTAAATTGTTGAAATACAGAGTAACAAAAAAACTAAAAAGACAAATCGCATAATTAAAAGTTACGCTAATTCATAAATAATAAATGACCCAATACTGTTTTTTACGATGATCGATAAAGCTAATAATTAGAAATTATGACAATTAACCATATCCAGATTACAACAAGTTACCGTATATGTATATCTAACCCAAAGTTATTCAATAAAATCATCAACATACAGACTAATCTGCTGATTATCTTGCAGTTACCCGCCTTTCACTCCACTCTATAATAACATCACAGCCTTGAATTCACATATTTGTAATTATTGATATATCTTTGCACTTCAATTTACAACATACAACCATGTACAAAACTATACTTGCACTATCACTTGCGTTTTTAATGTCTTGCGGCAATGCTCCACAAAGACCAGAGCCACTACTCGACCAGAATTATCAACCTACCCCTGTGCAAGGGACTACTGCTGCAGGAACGCCAGCTGGGACTCCACCGCCTGCTACACCTGAGCCGCCTCAGAACGCAGATGGTGTATGGCATTATACATGCCCTACTGGATGTAGTGGAGGTGCAGGATCAGCAACTCCGTGTGCAACATGTGGTACGACATTAGTTCATAATCAATTATATCATAGCAATACACCTACTCCTCAACCTAATATAGTAACTACTGCTCCAGGAGCTGCTGCTGGAGGTGGAACAAATATTAGTCTCGGAGATGGTACATCTATTGCGCCTGTAAGCGGAGTACCTGGTGCAACACAACCTGCTGTCACACCTGCTGCACCTAAAGCTCCAGAGCCTGCTCAGAATGCTGCTGGGGTTTGGCACTATACATGTTCGGATGGATGTGCTGGAGGTGCAGGATCAGCTGTTGCTTGTGCTGGTTGTGGTAAGACACTTGTGCATAACTCCACTTATCACAATTAAGTCTTGAGATCCACTTAGGTAACATAGACCATTATTGTATAACAAGTTTATATTGGTCTTAGAAAATAGTTAACTAATCTATAAATTAACTTAAGTTAAGTATGGAAATTCTTTAATGTAATACCTTCGAGGTAGAATTATAGAATATGATGATCTTAGTACGAATTAGCACCCTAATACTGGGACTAATTTTCCTTATACCAATAGGTATATTCTCGCAAAAATCGGAATCCGACCCAAAATATACTATCAATGGATATATCAAAGATGCCAATAATGGTGAAACACTCATCGGAGCAGCTGCCTACATATCAGAAATATCATCTGGGGCAACAAGTAACGAGTATGGTTTCTACGCCATCAATGTACCAGCAGGCGAGTATACAATAGAATACTCCTATCTCGGCTATGAGACTCAAAAGCTTAAAATTAAGCTGGATCAAGATATTACATTAGATGTAGAATTAGAAACAGAATCTGCAAAGATCGAGGAAGTTATCATTACAGCAGAGCCAGAAGACGAGAATGTGACCAAGGTAGAAATGAGCGTCAATAAATTAGATATAGGCACCATCAAGAAAATGCCAAGTCTACTGGGAGAGGTGGAAATAATTAGAGGCTTACAATTACTTCCTGGCGTCACCTCTGTCGGAGAAGGGGCTTCGGGCTTTAATGTCAGAGGAGGAAGCATAGATCAGAACCTGATACTATTAGATGAGGCACCTATATTTAATTCTTCTCACTTATTTGGATTCTTTTCAGTATTTAATCCAGATGCTGTCAAAGATGTCAAACTATACAAAGGTGGTATTCCGTCGAGATATGGTGGTAGATTATCATCAGTGCTCGATGTCAGGATGAAAGAAGGCAATAACAAAAAATTAGCTATCAATGGAGGAGTCGGTTTTATATTCAGCAGACTGTCTGTAGAAGCTCCTATTATTAAAGATAAGGCCTCATTCATCATTGCTGCTCGTAGGTCATATATAGATATTCTTTCTAAGCCATTCTTACCCGAAGAACAATCTGACTCACGGTTATACTTCTATGATCTCACACTTAAGACCAATTATAAGATAAGTAGTAAGGATCGACTTTTCCTTTCGGGTTACTTAGGTCGAGATAACTTCGTATTCGGTGAGGCGGCTGGATTTAGCTGGGGTAATTCTACTGGCTCATTCAGATGGAATCACTTATTTAGCGAAAAGCTATTTTCTAATGTTACAGCATTCTACAGTGATTATAATTACAAGATAAATTTTGGCGACGATAATCAGAACGGTTTTGACTGGGATGCCAGCATCGTTAATTATAGTGTGAAGCCAGAATTCACATACTTCATGAATCCTGACAACCTAATCAAGTTCGGTGGACAAACTATAATCTATGAATTTCTACCCGGTAATGCCGTCGGAAGAAGTGAAGGAGAAACTCGAGATTTCGGATTACCAAAAAAATATGGTATCGAAAGCGGTCTATACATAGAAAATGAACAAACAATCAATGACAAACTTAGCCTTAACTACGGCTTAAGATGGTCTCACTTTAATTACACTGGAGAAGGTACCGCATACACATATGCTGATGCAGCAGTATTAGGTGGTCGTAAAGAATTGGTATCTACAGAAACATTTGAACAGTGGGAATCTATACAAACCTATAATAACTTCGAACCAAGATTGGCTGCTAAGTATCAGCTTAGTCCATCCAGTTCTGTTAAGTTAAGCTACAATAGAATGGCGCAGTATATACAACTTGTCAGTAACACCACTGCCAGTACTCCGATAGATGTATGGACTCCAGCATCTAACAATATAAGACCACAAATAGCAGACCAAGTAGGCATTGGATATTTTAGAAATATCAAGGACAACACTTACGAGATCAGTACAGAGGTATATTATAAATTAATGGACAACATCGTAGACTATGTAGATAATGCTGACTTAATACTGAATCCTTTCATAGAAGGTGACCTGATCGAAGGTGAAGGCAGAGCCTATGGATTCGAGTTACTCGTTGAGAAAAAGAAAGGTGCCCTGACTGGATGGCTGAGTTACACACTTGCCAAGACAGAAAGGCAAATACCAGGTATTAACAATAACGATTGGTATCCATCTCGGTTTGATCAGACACATAATCTTAGCTTATCAGGGTTCTATGAGCTAAGTAAGAGATGGTCTCTAAGCTCTACTTTCTCATTGATATCTGGATCGCCTATAACCTTTCCGACATCGAGATATGAGCAACAAGGATACGTCGTCCCACATAATAGCCTTGACTCCAGAAATAATGTTAGAATACCTGTGTACCACAGATTAGATATAGGTGCTACACTTAAAGGTAAGGAAAGACCTGATAAGAAATGGTATGGAGAATGGGTATTCTCAGTATATAATGTCTACAACAGAAGAAATCCATTTGCTATATTTTTTGGACCTCAGGGAGATAGCAGACCTCCGACAAGTGGACCAATCAATACAGAAGCTACTAAGCTATCAGTCATTGGTAGTTTTATTCCTTCTGTATCATATAACTTCAAATTCAATTAAGATGAAAAAAATATTCTATTCGTTTATAATACTTTCTACTCTACTGACGTCTTGTGAAGATCCTATAGATGTCAATCTGATAGAGGCTGAGCCATTACTTGTCGTAGATGCATGGCTTAATAATACAGACAGCATTCAGGTAATAAAACTAACGAGTTCACAACCCTACTTTGACAGTACTCCTGCTGCTGGTGTTACCGATGCTGATGTGACAGTTACCAGAGAAGATGGTGAAGTATTTGAGTTTTTACATAATACTGATGGAGAATACACATATGATTTAGGTGGTAGCAGCATAGGAGTTATCGGCCAGTCTTATACACTCGATATAACGAATGGTGATGATCAATTTTCTGCTACAACTATACTTAATAGAACTGCACCTATCGATAGTATACGACAAGAACTTAGAGAGAATGAGATATTTGGAGATGATGGAATCTATTGTGAATTAATGGCACGAGATCCTATCGGACTAGGAGATACTTACTGGATAAAAACATATAAGAATGGAGAATATCTAAACAGAGCATCAGAATTAAACATCGCCTATGATGCAGGTTTTGATTCTGGTGGTGAGGTCGATGGTCTTATTTTTATTACACCTATCAGAGAACTAATTACTCCTTTCGATGATGACCTGTTGCCTATTCCCTGGATAGCGGGAGATGTAATAAAAGTAGAAGTACATTCTATGAGTGAAGACAACTTCTTCTACATGGAGACATTCAGAGACCAACTGGTCAATAGTCAGAATGGTATATTCGCCGAGCCTCTCGCTAATACTGAAGGCAATGTAATAATGACTAATGGAACAAATAATGTATTAGGTACATTTAATGTAGCTGCTGTTTCTGAGATAGAACATGTTATTCAGTAGGTATTATTTAATGTAAGTCAGACCTTATTGAGTAATCATTATCAAGAATCACATTCTAAACTATATTACTATCTCTACGTTGCATTGAAAGTACAAAATCGACAATGACACATCAATATAAAATAGAAGGCATGAGCTGCATGAGCTGTGTAGCTAAGGTAAAATCGGCTATTCTTATTATGCCCGATGTCTTATCGGCTGAGGTCGACAAAGCAACTAATAGTGCAACTATTAAGATGAGTCAGCACATCAGTACGGAAGCTCTACAAAAACAACTACAAGAAAAAGATCCCAAGTACTCGATAACGCCTATGGGAGACCATACCACGTCTGGAAGTTCGGATAACTCTGCTACTGCCCTGGGGCAATACAAGCCTATCTTCTTAATATTCGCCTACATATTATCTGCAACATTAATTATCCAATACCTGGGAGGCAAATTCAATATGATGGAGTGGATGCGGCATTTTATGGCGGGATTCTTTTTGATATTTTCATTTTTCAAGATGCTGGATCTATCAGGATTTGCGGATAGTTATATGAGTTATGATATCTTAGCTAAGCGATGGAAAGGATGGGGATATGTGTATGCATTCGTAGAATTAGGTTTGGGCTTAGCTTACTTAAGTAACTGTTGTCCTTTGGCTACTAATATTACAGCATTCATGGTGATGACCATTTCTATCATAGGTGTATTACAAAGTGTCTTAAATAAAAAGAAAATCCAATGTGCTTGCTTAGGTGCTGTATTTGATTTGCCTATGAGCACTGTGACTATTATCGAGGATGCTCTCATGATAATCATGAGTGGGTATATGATAATATATCAATTAAGCTTATAATTGATGCATACCTGTGGAGAATTAAATCAAATCGTAATTGATTTCTTGAAAAGAATTTGCGATCTCACATTTTATAAATTGAAGTGTATAGTAAAAACACGTCTAATTGCACTCTTACTTTGGATCAAACCATAAGGCATACTTCTCATCTTTCTCACGTAGGTAATTAATGGTTATCTCATCTCCCCCTTGGATATCTTCTAAGGCAATGATATGTATCTCATTATCTCCGTACACTAACTGAAACTCAGCATTAGGGGTGACAGAATGATTATACAATGAGCCATACCCTAATGCTATAGCAGAATTTCCCTTCTCCTCTTCCCACAAAAAATAATAATCATGAAGCAACGTTTTATGAATTTTGAGTGTATCATCTTTAGAGAGTATGATGATTGGACATATTTCTATTATGCTCTTAGCATGTATAACTGATGCGGTATGTACTGCTCTACCTTTACTTATTGTATCCATTAAATATAAATGAGGAGATTGTGTCGTAAGCAATTATTTATGAATTTTATTCTGAGTAATGACATACAAGTTATATCAATATTTTGCTAACTTATTATTGTATTGATAAATAAAAGGAGAAAGTAGACTTGATTAATTTCATTCCACAGCCAACTTTCTCACACTTTATACATGTCTTACTTTATAATACACCATGAAGAAAAGAAAATACCTTCTTGCATTTTTATTAGTTGGATTATTCTATTCCAGTTACAGTCAGGATATTCACTTTTCTAATTACTATTACACACCTCTCTATCTCTCACCTGCTAAGACGGGAGATTTCGCAGGCAATTATAGAGTTGGTGGTGCCATTAGAGATCAGTTCAGTAGTTTCTTCGAGAATCCATATCAGACAGTCTTAGCTTATGTAGATACTAATATAGATTTTGGTTTTGGAGAGAAGCACTGGATCAGTGTCGGTATGAATATACATGCAGATAGAGCCGGAGACTTAAGTTATTCAAACTCTGGAATGCTCGGTAGTATCGCTTATCACCTACCTCTCGATCCTTCTTATAAGACAGTTATCACCGCTGGAGTACAATACGGCGTCACGCAAAGAAATATAAATGGTGACTCCTTCCGATCAGAAGAAACATTAGCTGGCAACAATAATGATCCAGACAAAATGCTCTTAAATGATTTCAACCCCTCGATCAATGATCTCAACGTAGGAATAGATATAAAACGATGGACTTCGAAGACTGCCTACTTTAATGTAGGAATCGCAATGAATCATATCCTTAAGCCAGAATTTAGATTCTCTAGTTCTAACATAGACAATCCTGTAGATCGGAGAATGAATGTATATGCAGAATACTATGTGCAGTCTACTAAGCAGCTGGCTCTGAGACCTATGGTTGTCTATTCTAAAATCTACAATTTCACAAACCTATATGGACAATTCAATGTAGAGTATCGAGTCAATAAGAAATCTTCTACACTCATCAAGGGTGGTCTTGGCTATCGATCAGGTGATGCCTTGCAGATGCTTGCAGGACTTATCTACAAAGGATGGGATGTCGGCTTAGCATATGACATGACAGTCTCTTCTGCAGCAGATTATAATAGTGGCTTCGGAGCCATAGAATTAGGCGTCAAAAAAATATTCATAGTCAATAAAAAACCAAAAGTAAAACCAAAAGCTCTGTGTCCAAGATTATAATTATGTAAAAAAAAAACTCAATCAACTGAATGATACAATTCCATTATAGACTTACCATTACATTAGCACTTACCTTACTGACAATAGGCGGTATCTCATCTCAAGATCTGCATCACAGAAATCAAGATCTACCATGCATACATAAGAACTATAATGTCGCTTTCCATATAGCTGTAGATTCTACTAACAGAGAACCGCTATATAGTAGAAATGAAATAGATAGCATTACAGTCATCCTCAGTAATTTTTTCAGTCCAATATGTGTATCATTTTCTGTGTGTGAATATAATGTGTTAGAAGATGATTACAGTTTAGGAAGAGTCAGAGACCAGCCCCTAACTAAAGAACAACAGTTTGAAGAACTGAAGGTTAGATTTTCTCGCAGACGCCGTATTAATGTTTTTATGCTGGAATACATAGATCTGGAAGATTGTGGCACAAGCACATTTGAAGGAATCCTAACAGAAAAAGACGCCATTATATATACAGAAAAATCTTGCATAGATGATATATCAGGACAAATAGCTCATCATCTGGGACACACTTTTGGGCTCAGTGATACATATGATGCATTTTCTATCGAACTGGTAGATGGCAGTAATTGCGCAACTACAGCAGATCGATTATGTGATACCCCAGCAGATCCCTATTTGCAAACATTCATAAGTCCAGAAGATAGGCTTCTACTTGATCAAAAACTAATCAGTGATACATATTTTAACGCTGCTTGCGAATTCTTAAACGAAATAAGAGATCCTAATGGTGAATTCTACCAACCGGATATGGGCAATATCATGTCAGCCTATCCATGTAAGTGTGGATTTACGAACTCGCAGTATGAGCTAATGGCAGAAACTATTCTTAGATCAAATATCAACCACTTTTGATTATGAATGTAGCAAAGAATATTTTCCGCCTACTCGTAATATGCACTTGCATAATCACAAGCGAGTCACTCTATAGTCAGACGGCAAGCGTCACCTCTGGTTGCTCAGAACTTAAGGTCGAATTTACAGCACCATCAGCTTCCAGTTATTATTGGATTTTTGGAGATGGAGGTGTATCAGACTTACAGAATCCAGTGCATAGTTATATACAATCTGGAGATTTTACAGTGCAGCTCTTCGATATGGAAAACGGCACACAAGTCGGTAATGATATCATAATCACAGTCTATCCTCCCATAGAGTATGAGGTGAGTGCAGATACAAGATTCGGCTGTGCACCACTGACTGTCGACTTCTCCAGTCAGATCACCATACACCCTGATATAGATGTCCAAGATATCGTATGGACATTCGGAGATGGGGCCAGTGCTTCAGGCCAGGATGCTACATACACATATAGGGAAAGCGGTACCTACACCGTATCTCTTAAGGTCATCACAACAGATAATGTCAAATGCGATGAACCTATTATACTAACTGATTACATCACTGTAGAAGGCAACAAGACAAGTTTTAGAATTAATAAAGATGCAGACTGTGATGTACCAGCAGATTTTGTATTTACCAATACTACAGATGCTCAGGAGGGATCGACATACAGTTGGGATTTTGATAACGGTGAGACAGATAATGCAGAAGGACCACATCAGATCACATACAATGCCGCAGGGTTATATACCATCACACTGACGACAACGACACCCAGTGGCTGTGTCACGACTTCCAGAAGAAATATTAATATAGGTTCTCCAGTAATTGTCACTTCATTTCCGGATACCATATGTATCGGAGAATCGGTGAGGCTGATACAGTCCACAATTGCAGATAGTTTTTATTGGGAAGTCACAGATATCGGAATGGACATTTTTGAATTTGGAGACCAAGAGAATGATAAGAATCCTACTGTAGAATTTGCCACATCTGGGATAAAAGAATTTACACTAACCGCTATAGCAGAGGATGGATGTGAGTCGATGGCTCAACTTAGTGTTTTTGTTTCTCAGCCAAATTCAGAATATACATTAGGCCCTGATATCTCATGTACAGACGATATATATATCACATATACAGCTAACGATCCTAATCATATGAGCTATACATTTAATAATGATGTTAACGGAGATGGCGGAAATATAGTCAGTAGTCAGTTCAGAGATTCAACATTATATGTACAACCAGAAAGAGATGAGTACTATATCAATTATCGAGATTCAACGACTACAAGACTTATCGTAACTACCGCTGCTGGATGTAAAGACACGACAGAAAATCGCTTCTTTCTGCAGAAACCAGAGGCATTTTTTATTCCAGATATTGTAGGTGGTTGTATACCTTTTGATGTTACTTTTTCTGATCAGAGCTTCTCAGAAGAACCGATTGCCATTAGAGCATGGGACTTTGGAGATGGAGAAACTGGCTTCTTTACAGCAGATGACACATTGATTACACATACATATACAACGGCAGGTCTACACAATGTTGTGCTCAATATTACGGATGTGGAAGGCTGCAGAGATTTCAGTAGAGAAGTACAAATTGTAGCCATAGATAAGGATACGATAGAGGTTCCTGCAATACCAGCTATTGGCAATATTGACCTAACCATCTGTGTGGCAGATACAATCTTCGGTTCTGTATCTACAGATCAGACTAATCTTAATATCCATATAGAATCAGACGAGGGCAGATTCGACCATTGTTGGAGATCCAGGGAATTTGCCCACCCCTATCAGTATCCAGGAGTCTACCCTATTAATTTTACTGTTGAGTTTTTTAATATTTATATCGATTCGTTCCAAACAAACTTAGAAGTCAATGTCATCGGATCTCGCTCAGAAATCGGTTACAAGATAGAATGCGATGATCCCTACACCATATTACTCAATAGCGACAAGAGCATCAATGCGGATACTTATGCCTGGTACATCGAAGATAAGATCGCTTCCGACCAGCCTGCATTTTCATACACATTCCCAGACACAGGGGATTATATGATCTATCTGGAGACAGAAGAGTCTGGTGTAGATTGCTTACACACTGACAGCACATTAGTACACATCAGAGATATTAATGCAGTGATCGACTTACCAGAAGTTGGATGTGCCACTTCACCTACTTTATTAGATGCTTCGCTTTCTCAAGATGTGCATGATGACTGTCATACAGGATACCTATGGGAATTTGAGAATCATCGTCCGCGAGAAGTTGGAGAAGATAGCTTGTACCATACACTCTCACCTGGATTCCAGATAATTAAGCTAACCACTGAAGACATTAATGGCTGTATCGATACAGCATTTGCGACCATATCAGTATATGATATCGAGGCAGATTTTGTTGGAGATACATTGATCTGCTTACCATTAGAAGTAGATTTCACCGATCTATCTATGGCCGATACTACGCTTGTGTCATGGGAGTGGGACTTCGGGGGTGGGTCATCAACAGAAATTAATCCCAGTTATATATTTGATGTCATAGATTATGACACACTGTACTTAGAAGATACTATAACAGTCGGACTGCGTATAGAAGATGTCATAGGTTGCATAGACACAGTAGAATATCTGATCACCACTTATGATATAATATCAGATATTACGATGGATGACGGGCCAGAAATATGCCAAGGAGAGTCAATTACTTTTTCTGCATCAGATTATAATATCGGTGGCTCATTCTTAAATTATAATTGGGAATTTGAGAATAATGGAACCAGCGAGAGCCAGAACCCAGAGGTCACATATGACGAAGGAGGACTACAGAATGTGAGATTGACATTTACTGAAAATGCCACGGGTTGTAGAGGATTCATAGATACACTAATAGATGTAACGCCTACACCAATTCCTAATTTCAGTACAATATATGATGATGAGGAATTTATTTGTTTCCCGGAGCAAATAGAATTTACTAATAATTCGATGCCTGATGAGCAAGTACTATATAGTTGGAATTTTGGAAATGGAGCTGAGTCTAATCTTACTGATCCTATAATTCCTTTTGATAAAGGTATCTATGAGGTGCAGCTTATTGTGAGAACTTTTGATGGATGTAGAGACACGATCTCTAAGACATATGAGCTTGTAGGACCAGAAGGTAGCTTTGCATTAGACAAAGATGAAATCTGCCCTGGAGAAGAAATCACATTGACTTTGATAGATCCAGTAGATATCACATCTTACACTTGGGATTTCGGTGACGGTACGCAAGTAGATGACCAGACACCTGTATCGCATATCTATGATCCACAATCAAGCATTACATCATTCTCTCCTACCCTAATATTGCGGTCTGATGATACAGGTTGTGAGAGAGTCCAGGATATACCGATCATGCTTTCTTCTATCAATGCTGACTTTGCAGATTCTACTGGCATCTGTCCTGGTGAGTTATCACTCTTTAGCAACTTTGTAAATCCACAGACGATACGATGGGAAATAGATGGGCAGGTCCTTGAAGACACTTCTAACCCATCCGTTACGATTAATTCTACAAGTGATAGTGTAACCGTAAGCTTACTCGTCACAGATGTCAATGGATGCATGGTAGAGAGACAGCGTAATGTTGCTAATCCTGATATGGAACAAAATAGCCTACAATTCCCTAATGTATTTTCTCCTAATGGAGACCTGATTAATCCAAGCTTCAATATCGTATATAATGACAAGGAAATAGAAGAAAGGGCCAGTGTAACTACATTTAGAGTCTATAACCGATGGGGAGAACTACTCTATGATAATAACAATCCACTAGGCGGATGGAATGGAAATTATAATGGAGAAGTTGTACCGCCAGATGTCTATGCTTATTATATAGAAGTCTCTATAGAGGGATGTAATAATCGAAGTCGTAAGGGGAATGTTACTGTGATTAAGTAGAGATATTTAGAAATTTTAATTTGTCTTATTTGTCTTTCTGGATAGTTGGATTATTACTTTCTTTCAGGATATCTATTACTCATCCTGGATCTTCTTGATAAAGCTTTCTTGTTAATATTGGGGATATACATCAATTAGATTTGTCATAATTTTTTGTAAAAACCATGCTAAATTTGATCAGGCTATTATACCATTTACACATCTGAGTGTCTCAAATATTGCGCTGAAATTAGTTGAGTTCAGCGTTAAAGAAAACTTGCCTTTTAGTAGGCAAGCAAGCTCGCCATTACCTGTGCCGCCTATGGCGGTAACTACGGCTATGGACCAACTAACCACTATTATGGTTCGCTCTATTCGAGCACTATCATACTCGCTTCGTCTACAACGAAATCATTCGCTTGTGCCTTGATCATGTCGAATTTAATTCAGAATATTTACAGCACACTTTATAATGTAAATGTTACTGCTCGTTGTCCGTGCAATACTTGCAGGCCTGCACATAATGTATGTAATCTCGCTGAGATTATTATTTTATACTCCTGATAATCCTTAACTCAACTACAAAATTGATTTTCCATTTTTTTTGAATTTCAAGTCCTCATACTGTATTTAGTTCCTGTATTTTCTGTCTCGCTTTCGCCACCATCTTATCCACATGCTCTACGTACAAAATAGGAATATTAAGTAAGTCGTCAGTAAGCTGTAGATTCAGATTAGATATTCTGATTCTTAGTTCTGGATTATATCTGTTTTTGTAGACTGAGAGACTCTTAGCTTTAGTCTCTGCACCTGACTTAACCTCTATGGGTATGACAATACCATCCTGCTCT
>ENA-ORXT01003718-ORXT01003718.1-marine-metagenome-genome-assembly--contig:-NODE-3718-length-16495-cov-9.825801_pt1 | contig 16495 bp, 16 predicted proteins | sample MGYA00237868_ERZ511482 | MGnify/ENA metagenome assembly ERZ511482 | reverse complement strand
TGCGAGATCAGCGTCTTGATCGTGATGACCTCGCCGACTTCGGCGGATTTGGGCACTTTCACGCGGGGTTTGATCTTTGCCATGTCTTTATACTCCCTTGAGGGCAATTTGCGATATGTCGGGGCGGTTTCGCTGCCTCTCGCTTACGCTCGAACGCGAAGCCCGCCACGTCGGGTTTGGCTTATCGCAATTTGCCTAACCGCCGCAGCCGCCGATGGTCACCTTCACGGGGCGAACATCTTTATGGAACGTGCCGTCCTTCATGCGCGCGACGGCGACGACGTTCTGCGTCGTGGCGAGGCGCACGCGGGTGGAGGCCGATGCCTCGGCGCTGAATTTCGAGAACTTGAAGGTCGCGACGCCGGGATTGGGGTTGCCGTCGGCGAAGATGATGATCTCCTCGACCATGTCGTCGCCTTCCATCGCGCTGTCGACCGACACCTCGATCGGCACGGTATTGCCGTTCTCGGCGATCTCGGGCGCGGTCACCGTGATGGTGCCTTCCACGACGTCGGCCCCGCCGGTGAAGGCGGCGATGGCGTCGTCGGTGGCCGAGGCGAAGGCGACCGTCGCGCCGCCCATCGTGGCGAGGACCGCGGCCCCCGCGCCGAGGCCCAGTGCCCCCCGTCTGCTGACGATTGCCGTCATGGTCGACCTCCCTTCAATTCTTCGCGAATCAGTCTTTTCATATTCATGTAATACGATACGACCATGATACGCGCTTGTAAAGCGCCGCTCATGCTAGGCGAAACAACTCCTTGAGCGGCGTCGCGATGGAGCCGCGCACCATCCATTGCAGCACCATCCACGACCCCGCCGCCATGCCCGCCATCGCGACCGGCGCGCTGTAGGCGAGGGCCGAGGCCGCCGTCAGGCCCTGCCCGATGGTGCAGCCGAAGGCGAGCACGCCGCCGATGCCCATCAGCACCGCGCCGAGGAACTGCCGCTTGAAGGTGCCCGCGTCGTCGCAGGCCTGCCACCGGAACGTCCCGCTCGCCAGCGCGCCCGCCGCACCCCCCGCGATCACGCCCAGCACCGCGCCGATGCCGAAACCCTGCCCGCCCGTGGGGCCGGTCATGAAGGCGATGACGCTTTCGCCCAGCGGCAGGACGTAGGAATGGCTCGTCGCGCCCGCGCCCGAGAACCCGGCCCGCGCCTCGATCCCCGTGGCCAGCCAGCCCGAGGCGATGGCCAGCCCGATCACCGCGCCCCACGCCACGAAGCGCCGCTCCGCCCGAAAGGTCCGGTCGCGCAGCACGAGGACCGCCAGCGCCAGCGCCGCCGCGATGCCCACCAGCGCGACCGGCAGGCCGGTCATCCCCGCGACCGCATGGGCGAACCCGCCCGGCGCGCGCACCGCCGCATCATCGTATGCGGGCAGCAGCCAGTCGCCCAGAACCCCGCGCGCCATCGAGTAGCCGCTGACCCCCACGACCCCGGCGACGAACAGGCCGCCCAGATCGCCGCTCCCCGCCCGGGCCAGCGCCCCGAAAGCGCAGGTTCCGACCAGGGCCATCCCGATGCCGAACAGGAACGACCCCGCCGCGACCGAGAGCAGCGGGAGGGGGTTCATCAGGAGGGGCGCGGCGGTCAGGTTCACGATACCCGCACCCGACAGCGCGAAGAGCAGGCCCATGGCGACCGCCAGCCCGAGGAACGCCATGCGCATCCGCCGCGAATCGCCGCCCAGCACCACGTCCTCGATCGCGCCGTGGGTGCAGAACCGCCCCGCCTGCGACGCCATCCCCAGCAAGCCGCCGCCGAAGAACCCCGCGAGGGGCAGGAACCACGTGTCGATCATGGGGCGGCCCTCCGGTTCGCAGCACTCAACAGAAAAGTTCGTAGAGGACGCCGACCATCCTCACCACGCGCTCGTCCTTGATGGAATAGTAGATCGCCTTGCCCTCGCGCCGCGTCTCGACATAGCCTTCCAGCCGCAGGCGCATGAGCTGCTGCGACACCGCCGGCTGACGCATCGAAAGCAGGTTTTCCAGTTCCGACACCGATTTTTCGCCGGTGGTGAGATGGCACAGGATCAGCAGGCGCACGTCGTGGCCGAGCGCCTTGAGGAACTCGCTCGCCTCCTTGGCGCATTCGGCCATCTGGTCGAACGACGCGTCGTCTCCGGGAAAAGCGGCAAGGGTCACGGGCATATCCATTCAAACTATGCAGCCGATCCTATCGCACAGCGCCCGCGAAGTCGAAGCCGACGGAAAAAGTCCATCGGCTTCGTGATATCTCGACTCAGCCGAAGATGTCCTTCGTCATCGCCTCGTACCAGCCGAAACCCTCGGCGGCGGTGGCCGCGCGGGTGGCGTCGTCGGCGTTCAGTTCCGAGATGAAGCCTTCGGTCTTCTCGATCTTGTCCTCGCCCGCCTTGTAGTCGGCGCCGACCTTGATGCCGTAATCCGTGCCGACGAGGCTCCAGCAGGTGTTGCGGAAGCGGGGCGGGAAGGCTTTCTTGTCCGTCATCGCGGCCATGACGGCCTGCGCGCAGGCCTTCGCCTGGCTGTTGGCCGAGAACCCGGATTTGGGCATGTCGCCATTGGCGCAGGCGTCGCCGAGCACGTGCACGCCCGGAACCAGCGTCGATTCAAGGGTCACGGGGTCGATGCTCGCCCAGTCGCCGTCACCGGTCAGGCCCGAATCCACGGCGATGCGGCCCGCCTTCTGCGCGGGGATGAAGTTGAGGACGTCGGCCTCGAAGACCTCGTCATCCGCCGTCGTCACGCTGCGCGCCCTGGCATCCACCACCGGCAGCGCGCCGCCCGTGAACTCGCCGCCGACCCATTCGATCATCCCCGGGTAGAGCCGGTTCCACGCTTCCGCGAAGAGCGCCTGCTTGGAATGCTTGGTCTTGGGGTCGAGGATCAGGACCTTGGCCGTCGGATTGTTCTGCGTCAGCCATCCGGCGACCATCGACGCGCGCTCGTAGGGGCCGGGGGGGCAGCGATACGGGTTGGGCGGGGCCGCGATGACGACCGTGCCGCCCTCGTCCATCGCCATGATCTGCTGCTTGAGCATCAGGAGCTGATTGCCGGACTTGTAGGCATGCGGCACCATCGTCTCGGCGATGTTCTCGTCGAAACCCTCGTACATGTCGTACTTGAAGTCGATCCCCGGCGCGACGACCGCGCGGTCGTAGGGGAGGGACGAGCCGTCGGACAGGGTGACGGCGCCGTTCCCCACCGATTCGGCGTTGGCGTGGACGACATTCACACCGTATTCGCGCTTCATCGTCTCGTAGTTATGGGCGAGGCGGTCGTAATCCCAGTGATCGCCCAGGTAGAGGTTGGAGAAATAGCAGGTCATGTAGACCGGGTTGCGCTCGACCAGCGTCACGTCGACCGCGCCCTGCGCCGCCTGCGCCACGTATTTCGCCACCGTCGCGCCGCCCGTGCCGCCGCCGACGATGACCAGTTTCGGATTGGCCGCGCGGGCGATATTGGGCGCGAACACCGTCGCCGCCCCTGCCGCGAGGCCCAGCTTCATCGTGTCTCGTCTCGAAAACGTCATCGGGGATTCTCCTTCAATCTGTCGTCGCGTGAAGTGCGAAATGGGCGGCCAGCGCCGCCAGTTCCTCGCCGCCCAGCGAGCGGGCGACATTGGCCATCGCCTTGTTGTCGCGCATTTCGGCCGCATATTCGGCCATGGCGAGGCGGAAGTAGCCGGGGGCGATGCCGTCGATGCCGGGCACCGCCGCCGTGCCGCCCGCGATGTGGCAGGAGGTGCATTCCTGCGCGAGATAGGCGCCGTAATCGGGGTCGCCCGGGTCGCCGGACGGGGCAAGGGTCGCGAGGTGGTCGGCGATGCGCAGGGCGACGACGTAGGGATCGTCATCCGCTTCGACCGGCAGCGCCGTCCCGTCTTCGAGCCACGCGACGGGGGCCGCATCCGACTTCGTCACCGCCGCGATGCCCATCACCGCCAGTTCCTCGCGCAACTCCTCCGCACCCTCGCCCGGCGCGACCGTCACGACCCCGTCGAACGCGGCGGCGGGGGTCGCCTCTTCCGCCGCGACCGGCGCGAGCCATCCCGCCGTCGCCAGCAGGAATGCCGCACCGGATCGCATCGTCCTGACCTTCGCCCGCATCAGTTGCGGACGGAAGGCGTCTCGACCGGCAGGCCCTGACCGCGATAGCCGAGGTAGAGTTCCAGCGCGAGGAACTCGTCCCCGCCCTTGCTGAACGGTTCGGCGCGGATGTTCTTCATGCAGCCCGAGAACCGGCGATGCAGCGAGCCGACGCCCTGCCACTTGAAGCGGTAGGTCGGGAAACCGTTCGTCTGGCCCTGGCTCAGGTGATCGGCGCGGATGTACTGGCCGTAGTAATCCTCGTGGCAGTTGGAACAGGCCATGTCGAGCTGACCGTAGCGCTCGTAGTAGATCTCCTCGCCCTTGGCGAAATGATCCGCCGCCTCGCCCTCGATCGAGACATTGACCGGCTCGCCCCGGTCGACGTTGCGCACGAGGATGGTCATGCCGAGCATCTCGGGCTTGTCGTATTTCCACGCTTCCGCGCCCATGTTCTCGGTGCGGCAATGGTTGATCTGGTTCTCGATATTCGTGAGGACCATCTTGCCGTCGCGCTCGACCATCTTGGGGTATGTCGAGCCGACCCCGGCCATGCCGTCCTCGACGTCTTCATGGCACGAGGCACAGCTCTTGCCCTCGGACCCGTCGACCGTCTCCCACAGCTCCGCGCCCTCGTCGAGGAGCAGGTAGCCGGGGTTCTCGAAATCGTCGGCCTGGAGCGACTGCGTCTCGATCGAGCGGAACTCGTAGCCGGAGATGATCTCGTCCAGCGGATGATCCTCCGCATCCGGCTCGACGAAGGCGTAGCTGTCGCGCAGTTCGGCGGCGGCGTAGCCTCCGACGGCCATGAAACCGGCCACCGCCGCAAGGGTTATGAGTTTCTTCATCGGTGCGATCCTTTCCGGCTCATTCGTCTCTGAGGGTCTGCAGGTAGGCGACGATATCCTCGACCTCCTGCGCCGTCAGGATGGTCCCGGCGAACTTCTCCGGCACGCGGTTGAGGCCGCTGGTGCGGTAGAAGGCGGGCATGATCGTGTAGGGATTCGCGGCCTTGGAATTGACCACCTGCGCGCGCAGTTCGGCGGCGGTGTAGACCTCGCCCACGCCGTCGAGGGGCGGGCCGACCTCGCCGTGGAACTGCTGCTCGTCGAGCAGTTCGGTGACGAGGTGACAGGCGAGGCAGTTGCCCGCCTTGCGCCCGACGAAGGCGGCCTTGCCGCGCGCGGGGTCGCCCGCCTCGCCGGTCAGGGACGCCTCGATCGTGCCGTCGACGATCTCGACATCGCCGGGCGCGACCTCGCCCGCCTGACTGGCGGTCGCGAGGGTCAGCGCCATGATTCCGGGTATCGCGTATTTCAGCACCGTCATTCCTCCCATGCATTCACGGCGCTTCACGCGCCTGTCATTGGTCTACAGTGTTGTCTGGACAGATTGAAGAATTCAAGTCTTTATATGTGTTCGGTCGTGATTAGCCGTCGAAAGGTGCCCCATGCAGCCCCGTTTTCTTCCCGCATTCCTTGCAATCGCCCTCCCCTGCCTGCCCGTCACGGCGCAGGAGAACGCGACCGAACTGGTGATGTTCGACCAGACGCATTGCGAGTGGTGCGAGCAGTGGGACGAGGATATCGGCGGCATCTACGCGAAGACGGACGAGGGCCGCGCCGCGCCATTGCGCCGGGTCGACATCCATGGCGAGCGGCCCGATGACCTGACGGGGATTCGCGGCGTCGCCTTTACCCCGACCTTCGTGCTGGTGAAGGATGGCGAGGAAGCGGGGCGCATCGCGGGCTATCCGGGGCCGGATTTCTTCTGGCCGATGCTGGAGAAACTGCTGGAGGACGCTATTCCGCCAGAGACCGACTGACCAGCAAGGCGCCGAGCAGACGCGCGACCGGGGCGTGGTCGTCGGTGAGGGTCATGGCGCCGACCGCCTCGATCATCCCTTGGGTGGGCACGCGGACCCAGTCGCGGGCGGTGCCGTCGGTGGCGGCCAAGCGGTCGGTCCCCGTCGCGCGGTCGCTCGCCACGATGACCCAGGTCGTGCGCGCCTCGCCCGGTTGCAGGGTCGCGGCGTCGAGCCACATTTCCACATGCTCGAAGCGGCGCCGGAGCGTGTGGGCCAAAGAGGTGGCGAATCGGGGCTGGCGCAATCGGTCGACCACGTTGATCGCGTAGAAGCCTCCCGGTGTCAGGCGGTCCGCGACGAGTGCGTGGAACTCGTCCGTCACCAAGTGGGGCGGCACGGAGACGTCGGCGAAGGCATCCGCGACGATGGCGTCGAACCGCTCGCCGGGGGGCAGTCCCGTCAGTACCACGCGCCCGTCCCCGTGGCGGATATCGTGGCGCGCGGGGTCGAGCCACAGGCGATCCGCCGCCAGCGCCGTGACGGCCCGGTCGACTTCGGCCACCATGCGCGGGCCGCCCCAGCCCTTCGCCCCCCACGCACGCGGCAGGGTATAGGCCCCGCCGCCGAGGAAGAACGCGCGGGGCGGGCCGTCTACGCCGAAACGCGCTTCGGCGATGCGGTCGATCAGGGCCAGATACGGGCTGGCGAGGCGGGTCGGGTCGGCCTCGTAGTTCACGCCATGGGCGAGGTGGTCGAGGGCCAGCACCCGCGCGCCGTCCGGCAAGGTGTCGACCCGCAGGCAGAACGACCCGCTCTCGCGCTCGCAGGGCGACGTCGCGCGGACCATGCTTCCGGCTCCGACGGTGGCGAGCAGGACCGCGCCCGCCGCGATGGCCGCGACCCCCGCCCGACGTGCAAAGAAGAGAACGGCAAGGAGCGCGTAGACCCCCGCGATGATCGCGACCGTCAGGAAGGAGCCGAGCAGGGGGATCAGCACCAGCCCGCCCCCCATCGTCCCGAGGATCGCGCCCCCCGCTCCGAGGGCGAACATGCGCCCCAGCACCCGCCCGTCGCCACCCGTATCGCTCCGCAGCGCCAGCACCGTGGCCAGCGGCGCGACGGTTCCCGCGAAGAGGCTCGGCAATCCGAAGACCAGCCCGGCGATGACCACCGCCCCCCAGACCGGCCCGCCACTCGCCAGCGCGCCCCCCGACACCATGCGCAGCAGTGGCACGGTGGCGAGGCTGAACGCCGCCGCCAGCGCCAGCGACCACGCCAGCGCGCGCACGGGCGCGGCCCCCGGCGCGTCGGCCAGCCTGCCCCCGATCCAGTGGCCGAGCGTCAGCCCGGCCAGCACGACCGAGATCACCGCCGTCCAGCTGTAGAGCGACATCCCCACATAGGGCGCGATCATGCGCCCCGCCGCGATTTCCAGCGCCATCGAACAGGCCGACGCCCCCGCCACCGCCGCACCGAGACGCCACGGTCTTAGCAAGGTGTCAGTGCTCAATCGCCGGTCCCGTCGCTCCGCGCCTCGATCATGCGGGCGTGGTAGCGCTGGAACGGCTCGTCGGTCTCGTACACGCCGTCGCGGATGAATCGGAACATGTCGAGCGTCGTCCCCTTGCCGAAGGCGCCGGGCAGGGTCTGGACGGTGGCGTCCTTCACGTCCGCGCCCTCCTCCGGTTCTTCCTCCAGAAAGAAGATCGTCGGCGTGAAGACCACGCCCCATTTGCGCGCCGCGTCCTTCTCCGTCAGTGTCTCGCCGTCCAGATCGACGACCTCCTCGTCGCCGTAGAGGTTGTACTGCACGACCATGAAGTTCTCGCCGATATACTCCGCCACGTCGTCTTGCGAGAAAACCTCCTCGTGCAGCTTCTTGCAGTAGATGCACCCGCGCTGCTCGAAGATGATGGCGAGGCGCTTGCCTTCGTCCGCGGCGGTCTCGATATCCTCGGCCACGTCCTTGAAGGTGAGCGCCATCCAGTCGGTCTTGTGCAGCCCGTCCTCGCCGACTTCGGCAGTAACAGTCCCCGCGTACAGAACCGCGAGCATAGCGATGATCCAGCGCATGATCTCTCTCCTTATCCTATCGTTCCGAGCCACGGCATCGCCTCCAGCAACCGCCACGACAGCGTGGCGAATCCGCCGGTGATGAACAGGATGCCGACGAGGACCAAGAGGCCCCCGATGATCTTTTCGAGGGTGCCCATATGCCGCCGGAATCGCGCGACGAAGCGCATGAACGGCCCCATGAACAGCGCGGCCACCACGAAGGGCGCGCCCATCCCGAGCGCATAGGCGCCCAGCAGGGTCGCCCCGCCCCAACTCGACCCCGACTGCGCGGCGGTGAAGAGGATCGCGGCCAGCACCGGCCCCACGCAGGGCGTCCACCCGAAGCCGAAGGCCAGCCCCACGGCATAGGCGCCGGGCAGGCCGACGGGGCGCGTCTCCACCTGCACCCGCGCCTCGCGGTTGAAGAGGCCGATTCGGAAGACGCCGAGGAAATGCAGCCCCATGAGGACGATCACCACCCCCGCGATCTTGGACAATGTGCCCAGATGCTCCGCGACGAACTGCCCCAGTGCGGAAGCCGTCGCCCCCAGACTGACGAACACGGTGGCGAAGCCGAGCGCGAAGACCAGCGCCGTCAGCGTTACCCGCCGCCGCGCCTCGCCCGACGGTTCGGCGTCTCCGCCCGATATCTCGGCCAGCGAGACGCCCGCGATCCATGCCAGATAGGGCGGCACGAGGGGCAGCACGCAGGGCGACAGGAAGGACAGCAGCCCCGCCAGCATCGCCCCGAGATACGAGACATCCATCATCCCCGTCCTCCCCGTCGAAGTATTCCCGTCATTTTGACGTAAAAAATGCCCGCGAAGCAAGGCCGGCGCGGGGTTTTCGGGATTCGGGTTAGCAGGTCGACAAGGCATTGCCTGTACCGTCCGGCCCATGAATGCGAAAGACGCCCTTTCCCTTGCGCCGCGCCCCCCCGCACCGTTGCGGATGCCGGCCCGGAAGCGCACGGTCGCGGCCTCCATGCCGAACCGCTCGCCGGTTCTCGACGCGGTCGACCGCCTGCTCGGCGGGGCGAAGCGGCGGCATCTGGGGGCGGTGATGATCGCCCTCGCCTGTATCGAGGCGGTCCTCGTCGCCAACTTTCTCGTCATGCTCTTCCCGGAGAATTTCCCGTACCGGTTCAGCGTGATGGCGTTCCTGACGGCCCTGATCGTCGGGGCGCCCATGATGCTCTTCACGCTCGACGCCCTGCATCGGCTGGAGCGGGCCAGGCGGGCCGCGCGGGCGCAGGCCGTCCTGCTCGACGACAGCAACCGGGAACTCACGGGCGCCAAGGCCGCCCTGCTCGTCCGGGCCGACGATCTCGACCGCGCGCGGATCGTGGCCGAGCAGGCGAACGCCGCGAAATCGCATTTCCTCGCCGACATGAGCCACGAACTGCGCACGCCGCTCAACGCGGTGCTGGGCTTTTCCGAGATGAACGCGCGGCAGGAAGCGCTGTTCGGCGGCTTCGACCCCGACCGCACGACGCAATACGCGCGCGCGGTCCACGAATCGGGGACGCAGCTCCTCTCGCTCGTCAACGACCTGCTCGATCTGGCGCGGATCGAGGCGGGGCATGCCGACCTGACGCCCGAGCCGGTCGCGGTCGGCCCGCTCGTCGCCGACGTGGCGCGCAGCCTGATGCCCACGGCGTCGAAGCGGCGCCAGACCATCGAGACCCGGATGGCGGACGCACCGGAAACCGTCCACGCCGATCCCCGCGCCATCCGCCAGATCCTCGGCAACCTCGCCTCCAACGCGCTCAAGTATTCGGACGAGGGCCAGCGGATCGTCCTCTCGGCGACGGGGGACGGGGCGGGCGGCACCGTCTTCGCGGTTACGGACGAGGGGATCGGGATGACGCGGGACGAGATCGCCATCGTCCTCGACCCGTTCATCCGCCTGTCCAAGAGCCATATCGCGCGGGGCGAGAGTTGCGGCCTCGGGCTGTCCATCGTCGACGCGCTGGTCACGCTGCACGGCGCCACCCTGACGCTGGAGAGCGAGAAGGGGGTCGGCACCACGGCGCGGGTCCGCTTCGTGCCGGGGGCGTGATCCGGGCGCTCACCCGTACCGGGGCAGGTCCGAATAATCGGCGTCGGGCACGATGCGCAGGGGCAATACGTCGCTCGACACGGTGACGACCAGCGACGGGTCGCAGCGCAGGCACGCCCCGGCATCCAGCCCGTCGACCGTGAAGGTGCAGACCTGCACCCGCAATCCGCCGACCTCGGGCAGCTTGAACATCGACTGGTAGACGATGTCGCGGGTGTCGAACTGTCCCGCCGTCTCGGCCAGCACGTTGTCGTCGCGGTCGACCATGGTGATGTTGCGCCCGCATCGCCCGACGATGGGCTTGGAGACATAGCCGCGCGCCGCCAGCCCCTCCGTCACCTCGAAATGCGCCTCCAGCAGCCACGGATCGTCGGGGTAGAGCGACCACAGGACCGGCAGGATCGCCTTGTTCGACGGGATGAGGGTCCAGAGCGGCTCGAACACCATCACGTCGGGGTTGAGCAGCACGTCGATCAGGCGCGGGGGGCCGTCGTGGCGCGTGGCCTCGCCGGTATCGCCGCCGGCATCGAGAAACGCGTCCTCGTCCACCGCCTCGTCGCGCAGCTGGTCGAGCGCGGTTTCCCACGCCCAGGTCTTCCACACCCAGTCGATGCGCTCGCCATCGGCATCCACCACCCGGCCCGCCGCGTCCCAGTCCAGACCCGCCATCCCGGTGATGATCTTGCAGCGCACCCCTGCCGCTTCGGCGGCGGCGAGCATGTGGAGCGCGTGGTACTCCTCCTCCGGATCGTCGTCCTTGAGGATGTGCAGCGCGCCTTCCACATGGCTGTCGCGCCATGCCTGGGTGAAGGCCGCCGCCAGCCGCGCGCCGGGGTCCGCCCCCGCCGTCACGCCATGCGCCGCCGCCCACGCCCCCTGCGCCCGCGCCGTCTCGAAATGACAGGACGCGCTGTCGACGTTGTATTCGTAGACCTTCAGCCCCGCCGGCGTCATCGCGAAATCGAAGCGTCCGGTGATGACATGCGTGCGCCGGTTCTCCCAGCTTCGCAGCAGGCGCGGGAGGAGCGCGTCGGGCAGGCCGAACCGCGCCAGCAACGCCGGGTCGGCCAGCACGTGGGCCGTGGCGCGCATGAACATGGCGTGCAGCTCGTTGGTCGCGCGCCGCGTCTCGGCCCGCGCCGTCTCGCTCATGGTGAAGTAGCGGCCCCGGTCCTCGTCCCGCGTGGCGAGGCGGTGGCCCTTCGACGCCGCGACGAAAGCGGCATTGGCGGGGTCGCCCTCGTCCAGCCACGGCCCGTCCACCGGATCGACGCGCCCGGCGCGCAGGGCAAAGAGCGCGGGGTCGGCGGGCTGGTCGATCACGGCGTCGGTTGCGTCTGCCGTCTGGAGCATCCAGCCGAGGATCTCGCTATCGGCATAGGTGCAGCGCAGCGTGACCGCGCCGTCCGCGCCGCGCTCCATCGGCAGGGCGCGGGACCACGGGCGACCCTCGGGCCAGACGCGCTCCTCGACGTTCTGCTCGACGATGCGGACCTCCGCATCCGTCACCTCGGTCACGACGGCGACATGCCCCGTCGTCTCGAACTCTCCGGCGGCGGCCCAGATGACCAGCGCGCCGGGTTCGGGCGCGCGGATCGACCCGTTGCGGAAGGCATGGAGCGGCAGTTTCTCGCCCGTCCCCTGCACCGTGACGCGGCGCAGGCGGAAGATGTCGTAGGCCATCGCGATATCGGCGAAGACGTATCCGTGCGCCTCGTACATCCAGCGCCGGGCCAGCTCCACGCATTGCCACTTGTGGCCCATGTAGACGCCGTTCACCTGACTGCGAAACGCCGAGCGGTCGGGATATCGCGCTTCGTCCAGCCGGTCGTAATTGGACGAATACACCCGCGTTCCACCCGGCGCGATGCCGAGCAGGGCGCCGAAGGGTTCGTCCCGGTCCGTATGGGGGGCGCGCGTCATCTGGGGCATGGCTCCATCGGTGGCGGGAGCGACAAGCCCCCGCGAAGGCGCGCATTTTCGGGCCGAACGGAGCCGGGCGCAAGGGGAATGAGAGGGGGTCGGGCTATTCCTCAACCCGGTTCGAGTCTCCAGATCGGTCCCGACCATCGCTGGCCATCGCCCTCGATCTTCCGATGAGTGTATCCGGTCATCGACGGGACGACTGCGCGCCAGAATCTTTGGGCGGGCGGATTGTAATCGGCCACGGCGATTTCCCAGACCGCGCGGTCGCGTCGGACGATCTCCGACGCCGCGCGCGTTCCCACCCCGGTGCGCCTGTATTTGCGCAGGACGAAGAACTCGGCGATGCCCCGGTCCATCTCCATCCCCGAAGCCGACCACCCGTTCACCAGGGCGAACCCGACCAGACGATGCCCGACGCGGAACAGCAGGGCTTCGCGGTCGGCGTCTTCCCAATAGCTGTCGAAATGCTCGTAACTGAACACGCCGTCATCCCCGATCAGGCCGTTCGGCCCGGCAGCACCGGCCAGCCCCGAAAAGTCGTGCAGATAGAGTTGCAGCAATCGCCCGATAACGGGCTTTTCCGCATGCGTTGCAGTGGTGACGGTCGGGGCGGGGAGAAGGTCGGACATGGGAGACCGTAACACGAATCGTCCACATCCCGCGACTGGTTCGCGCTGGAAATCTCACGGCAGGGAACCCGCTTCTTGATCTATCTTAAGATCGCCGGGCGGGATGCCGCAGGCCGGAACAAAGGATGCGCGGGAGGTTTATGCAGCCAGCGGCCCGCACATCGCCCGCCGTCCCCAGCGACAGGAACCCGCCATGCCCCGCGATCTCGGTCAGGCTTCCAGCGATTTCTTCGGTCCCCTCCGCCCCGAACCGGGCGACGCGGTCATTCATATCGATTACGGGCTGGGGTTGTTCGAGGGGGTCGACTCGGTCGAGATCGACGGGCAGGCGCACGAGGTCGCGCGGCTCGCCTATGCGAACGGCGACACCGTGATGGTGCCGCAGGCCGAGTTCGGGTCGATGTGGCGCTATGGCCGGGGCATCGGGGTGGAACCCGACACGCTGAAGGGGTCGGACTGGGAAGCGCGGCGCGATGCGGCGCTGGAGGAGGTCGAAACGGTGGCGAGGGCGGTGGTCGAGCGGGCCACGGCGCGGCGCGCGCGCAAGGCCGAGCCGCTGGTGCCCGATGCGACCCGCTACGCCGCGCTCTGCGATGCGTTCGGCCACGCCCCCACGCCGGGTCAGGCGGCGGCGTTCTCGGCGGTGGAGGAGGATCTCGGCTCGGGCCGCGCGATGGATCGCATTCTCTTGGGCGATGTCGGCTTTGGCAAGACCGAGGTGATCGCCCGCGCCGCCGGTTTCGCTGCCCTCGCAGGGCGTCAGGTCGCCATCGCCGTGCCGACCACGGTGCTCAGCCGCCAGCACGTCGCCACGCTGGGACCCCGGCTGGAGGCGGCGGGGTTGAGCGTGCGCGAGTATTCGAGCAACCTGTCGGACAAGGAGCGCCGCGCGGTGAAGGCGGGGCTGGCGGACGGGTCGGTCGACGTGGTCATCGGCACCCACGGGCTGACGGCAAAGGGCGTGCGCTTCGACCGTCTGGGCCTCGTCATCGTGGACGAGGAGCACAAGTTCGGGGCCAAGCGCAAGGCGATGCTGGCGCGGATGTGCGAGGGGAACAACCGCCTCGTCACCACCGCGACCCCCATCCCCCGCGTCCTCACCGCCGCCGAAGTCGGGCTGCTCGACCTGTCCGTGCTGTCCGACGCCCCCGCCGGGCGCAAGCCGGTCGAGACGCGCGTGATGCCCTTCGACGCCGCCGATATCGCCCGCGCGCTGAACACCGAGGGCGAGGCGGGGGGGCGCAGCTACGTCATCTGCCCGCGCATCAAGGATATCGAGCGGGTGCGCGCCTTGCTCGCCGACGGGTGCCCGGATCTCACCGTCGCGGTCGCCCATGGCCGGATGAAGAATGCGGAGATCGACGCGGCGATGAGCGCGTTTTCGGGCGGCGAGGTCGATATCCTGCTCGCGACGGCATTGGTCGAGAACGGGCTGGATATCCGCGACGCGAACACGATGGTCGTCCTCGATTCCGACCGCTTCGGCCTGACGCAGCTGCACCAGTTGCGCGGGCGCATCGGGCGGGGGGAGCGTCAGGCGCATCTGCTCGTCTGCCATCCCGAAGGGCGCGAGGCGAGCGAGGCGGCGGAGGCGCGGCTGGCGGTATTGGAGGATATCTCGCGCCCCGGCGCGGGGTTCGACATCGCCATGGCCGACCGCAACCGGCGGGGCGGCGGCGACATTCTGGGCGAGGACCAGTCGGGGCATCTCTCGGCGCTCGGGCCGGGGTATTACCGCCATCTGCTGCGCAAGGCGATGATGGAGCGGCGGGTGAAGGAGGTCGCGGACGTGGCCCCGATTCACGAAGGCCCGGCCCATACGCCCCCCGCTCAGGAACGCGCCAGCGCCGCATGAAGCGGCAGGCCCGCCAGCGCCGCCCGGTCCAGCGCCAGCGACGTGGCGGTGCCGAAGGCGGCCAGCGCGCCGATGCCCGCGGCGGCGGCCTTCTCGACCAGTTCGAAGGAGAGCCGCGAGGTCATCAGCGCGAAATGGTCGCCGAAATCGACGCCCCCCGCCATGCCCGCCCCGATCAGCTTGTCGAGCGCATTGTGCCGCCCCACGTCCTCGCGCACCAGCACGACGCCGCCATCCGCATCGCAGAGCGCCGCCGCATGCGTCCCCCGCGTCGCCCGGCCCAGCACCTGATGCCCCGGCATCGCGGCCCGGGCGCGGGCCAGCGCCGCCGCGTCGAGCGTCAGGGGACGGGCGATGCGCGGGATCGGCCCGCCGAGCGCCTCCAACGTCTCCATCCCGCACAATCCGCAGGCGCTTTCGGTGATGCGCGACCGGGCGCGGGCCTGCACCGCCCTTGCCCCCGCCCCGGTCACGCGCATCCGCACGATCCAGCCGACGGGATGACGGTGCAGCATGATGTCGCGGATCTCGGCCATCTCCGACACCAGCCCTTCGGCCCGCGCGAAGCCGATCACGTAGTCTTCGAGATCGCCCGGCGTGGCCATCATCACCGCGATTCCGATGCCGTTGATCTCGATCGAGACGGGAATCTCGACCGGCGCGCTGCCCTGCGCCGGGACCGTCATCGCCTCGCGGAACGCGCCCGCGCCCATGTCGCCGCCATCCATCCGCGCGTCTCCCCGTACCCGGTCCGTTGCCAATCCGTGCCCGAAACCTAACTCGAACGGTCACAGTGTCGAGCGCCCGTCGCCCCCGAGAGGAATCCCGCCCATGTCCACCGACAAGCACGACCCCGCCGGCCACGACCCCGGCACGCCCGAGTATACCGATGCGAGCGGCGGGTGGGGGTCGCTGCAAGGCGTCGCGCGCCTCTTCGGCAAGGACCCCAGCCCCGAAGCGCTCAAGGCCCTGCGCCGTCTGAACAAGCCCGGCGGCGTCATGTGCACCGCCTGCGCCTGGACCAAGCCCGCCGACCCGCACCCTCTGGAGTTCTGCGAGAACGGGGCGAAGGCGACGTTCTGGGAGATGACGGGCGACGAGGCGGGGCTGGATTTCTTCGTCGAGAACAGCGTCACCGCCCTGCGCGACCGCTCCGATTACGACCTCGAACGCGAGGGGCGGCTGGTCCACCCCATGCGCTACGACCCTGCGAGCGACCGTTACGTCCCGGTTGAATGGGAGGAGGCGTTCACGGCCATCGGCGCGGCGCTTAACGCGATGGACCCTAAGGAAGCGGTATTCTACTCCTCGGGTCATGCGGGGCTTGAGGCGTCCTATCTCTACCAGCTCTTCGCGCGGATGTACGGCAACAACAACCTGCCGCAATCGTCCAACATGTGCCACGAGACCACGTCGGTCGGCCTGTCCGAGCTGATCGGCTCGCCCGTCGGCACCTGCGTCATGGAGGATTTCGACACCTGCGACGCGATCTTCTTCTTCGGCCAGAATACCGGCACCAACAGCCCGCGTTTCCTGCGCCCGCTGGCCGAGGCGTCCAAGCGCGGCTGCGAGATCGTCACGTTCAACCCCGTGCGCGAGCGGGGGTTGATCGAGTTCGTCGATCCGCAAAGCCCCGTGCAGATGACGGTGGGCAAGCCGACCCCCGTCTCGAAGCATTACTTTCAGGTGCGCCCCGGCGGCGACATCGCGGCGGTGGTGGGGATGATGAAACTCATCCTCGACGCGGAGGACGCGGCCCCCGGTACCGTGCTGGACCGGGAGTTCATCGACGAACATACCGAAGGTTTCGACGAGACGATTGCCGCCATCCGCGCGATGGAGTGGGACGATATCGTCGCCACCAGCGGGTTGACCCGCGAAATGATCGGGGATGCGGCGGACGTGTACCTGCGCGCGAAACACGTCATCTGCATCTACGGCATGGGCCTGACGCAGCATGTGGGCGGGTTCCAGAATCTCGGCATGCTGGTCAACCTGCTGATGCTCGGCGGGCATATCGGGCGGCCCGGCGCGGGCATCTCCCCCGTGCGCGGCCATTCCAACGTGCAGGGCCAGCGCACGGTCGGCAT
>ENA-ORXT01003716-ORXT01003716.1-marine-metagenome-genome-assembly--contig:-NODE-3716-length-16500-cov-4.130122_pt1 | contig 16500 bp, 18 predicted proteins | sample MGYA00237868_ERZ511482 | MGnify/ENA metagenome assembly ERZ511482 | reverse complement strand
TCCGTCGGCGGCGTGGACTGCCCGATCGTGGGGCGGGTGTCGATGGATTCGATCGCGCTCGACCTGCGCGCGGCTCCGGCCGCTCGTCTCGGTGACGAGGTCGAGCTCTGGGGGCCGAGCCGCTCGATCGACGCGCTCGCGGACGCGGCGCGCACGTTCCTCGCGGGCGCGGTGGACGGTGCGCTCGACGCCGCCACGCGCGAGCGGTTCGGAATCGAGACGCCGCGCGCGCTCGTCGGCGGAGTGGCGAGCGGGGACCGTTTCGTGCACGCCCCGGGGGACGCCGAGGACATCCGGGCACGACTCCCCGAGGCACGCTGCGTCGAGATGGAGGGGGCCGCCGTGGCGCAGGTCTGTCACGCGTTCGAGGTCGCGTTCTCGATCTGCCGAACGGTGTCCGACGCGGCGGACGAGCAGGCGCCGGTCGACTTCGCCGGTTTCATCGACGAGGTGGCCCGTCTCTACGCGCTCGGCATCGTCGAGAACTGGCTGATCGAGCGGGCGGCGGGGGAAGCTGCCGACAACACGCGAGCGAGGGAGAACGTCTCATGAGGATTCTGTCGGAACGCGGACGCGTCCGGGCACTCGGCGTCGTCGGGCTCGGTCGCATCGGCAAGCTCGTCGCTGACCGTGCCAAGGCTTTCGGCATGCGGATCGTGGCGTACGACCCGTTCGTGTCCGACGAGCGAGCCAAGAAGATGGGCGTCGAATTGCTCGCTCTCGATCAACTCGTTGCCGAGTCTGATTTCCTGACCGTGCACCTTCCGAAGACACCCGAGACGCTCGGCTTGATCAACCGGGATCTGCTCCTCAAGGCCAAGCCGTCGCTGCGGGTCATCAACGTGGCGCGGGGCGGCATCGTCCACGAGCAAGACCTCGCCGACTGTGTACGCGACGGCGTCATCGCCGGTGCAGCACTCGATGTGTTCTCCACCGAGCCGATGACCGAGTCGCCGCTGTTCGGGCTCGACAGCATCATCGTCACACCTCACCTCGGTGCGAGCACCAACGAGGCGCAGGACAAGGCTGGCGACACGATTGCCACGATGGTCGAGTTGGCCCTCGCTGGTGACTTCGTCCCGTTCGCCGTCAACGTCGACGCTGCCGAAGCGAACGAGACGCTTCGTCCGTACTTGCCGCTGGCCGAGCGCCTCGGCGGCCTGTTCGTGGCGCTGAACGGCTCGGTGCCGGCCACACTCGAGATCTGCACGGAGGGAGAGATTGCGGGCTACGACACTCGCATCCTGGAACTCGCTGTCCTCAAGGGCTTCTTCGGGGCGATCTCCGACGAGCCGGTCACGTACGTGAATGCGCCGCAACTCACGAAGGATCACGGCCTCGAGGTGCGTGAGGTCAACTGCGCAACCGCAGCGGATTACGTCAACCTGCTGACGCTGCGCGGCGGTGAGCACTCGATTTCCGGCACGCTCGCTGGCCCTCGCTCCGAGCAGCGCATTGTCAACATCGACGGGACGCCCTTCGATGTTCCGCCGGCCGATCACATGGTCGTCATCAGCAACGACGACAGGCCCGGCGTCATCGGCACGGTCGGCACCTTGCTCGGCGACGCCGACGTCAACATTGCTGACATGGACGTGGCTCGTGTCGAGGGTTCTGGAACGGCCGTCATGCTGATTGCTCCGACAGCGCAAGTCCCCGTCGACACCCTCGAAGCACTCCGTGGTGCGCCGGGCATCCTCGAGGTCAAGACGCTCTGAAGACCGCGACGCCGTCCATCGGCGGCGTGCGACGCCGAGATGAGGTCGGTCAGCAGCAGGTGTGTTCGAGCGAGTCGGCGCCGAATGTACGTACGGCCATCCAGCCTGCGACGGCTGCGATCGTGAGTCCGGCGACCGGATCGGCCCACCACCAGTCGAACGCTGCGTTCGCGACGAGACCGACCAGCAGCGCTGCCGACAGCATCGTGCAGACGTTTGTCTGTGCGGCTTCGGCGAGAGCGGCCTGGGAGCCGAGTGCCAGCGCCAGTCGTCGCTTTGCCGCTGCCAGCACCGGCATCACGACGAGCGAGAGCGCAGCGACTGCGATGCCGAGCGTCGACGCTTCGGGCTCGTGGCGATTGACGAGGTCGATGGTGGCCGAAATCATCACGTAGCTGGCCAGCGCTGCGAACGACCATGCCACGAGGCGCCGGGCCCGGTCGTCGGCGCCGAGTTTGCATCCGTGGCGTTGTTCCTGGCGCAGACGCCAGGTCAAGACGAGCGCCGCCGACACCTCGATCCCGGAGTCGAGGCCGAAGGCAATCAGGCCGACTGAGGACGCAGCGACGCCGGCGGCGATTGCGATGATCCCTTCCACGGCGTTCCAATAGATCGTGAGACGGTTGAGGAGCGTGGCGCGGTGCACGATCTCAGCGCGTGTCTTCGGCTGGGTTGTATCCACATCGAGGCTCATGTCACGCCCCGGCGGCTCGGCGACGACAGGTGGTCGTCGCACGACGCCAGCGTGTCGGCGACGGTGAGCAGCGCCCGAAGGGCATCCGCCAACTGACTCGAGATCAGTTCGTAGTGGAAGTGGCGTCCGACTCGTTCGGCGCGCACGAGTCCGCAGCCGCGCAAGCAAGTGAGGTGGTTCGACAGGTTCGAGCGTGACGTGCCGATCGCATCGGCGAGATCGCTGGGGCAGTGCGGTCCGTCGAGGAGTCGAACCAACACCGAACGACGGACCGGGTCGGCGAGAGCCAGTCCAATGCGGTCGAGTCCGTCGGTCAGAGCGTCCTCAGCGACGGCGGACTCGACAAGCGAGTCGGTGTCTGCCAACAGTTCAGTCATGACTGAAGTATAACAATGATTCAGTCATGACTGAACCGTTTCAACGCGTGATCGTGATGGCCCTGACGTGATTCCTGCGGATGCCTCCAGGAAAGCGCGCCCTGGCCATCGGGCCGGGTCCGGCTCAGACCGGGCAGACGGAGCAGCGGCCGTACACGTCGACAGCATGGTGGAGCGCCTCGAACCGACCGTTTTCGGCGATGCTGTCGAACGCTCGACTCAGTGCTCGTTCGAGCTCGACAGGGAGCGTGAAGTCCTCCACCGTCCCGCACGAACCGCACACCAGGTGGTGATGGTGTCCAATCAGTTCCTCGGCAAGCTCGAAATGGGCGTCGACGCCGGAGTGCACGAGACGGCGAACGACGCCCGCTTCTTCCAGGAGTGCGAGGTTTCGGTAAGCGGAGCTCTGTGGCATGCCCGACGCGAGATTCATGAGTTCGACGAGTGTCACCGGCCGGTCGACGCGACGAAGCACTGTCACGAGTTGGCGGCGGCGCATCGTGTAGCGCAATGCGTGCTCAGCGAGCCGGTCGGTGACGAGTCGGTCGAAGATCGCCGTCTCTGTGGTCCTGTCGGGATGGCGAGTTCCATCAGACGACACCACCTGACCATAGTCGTTCCGGTTCTCATTACCAGTCGATTCGGCTGGTATCGGGGCGCTGTTCGCCGTGAACGAACCGCTCGATCGTGCGCGCTGGTCACTCAGCCGGCGGCGAACACCTCCCGACGGGACCGCATCGAGCAGAGCCAGACCCAGTGCGGCTTGTCAGTGCTCGTCCCAGTGACCATCGTGGAGCGCGTGACGGTGTCCGTCGTGGATGTAGTCGACGTGGTCGCCGTGCTGAACCGACTCGTGCCCGCAGTCGGGTCCGTGTTGGTGCTCGTGAGTGTCGTGCGTGATGCACTGGTCCGGTCCGTTGCACTCGTCCCAGTGGCCGTCGTGTTCGCGGTGGATGTGGCCGTCGTGGATGTAGTCGACGTGTTCGCCGTGGACGACGCTGGCGTGGCCGCAATCCGGTCCGTGCTGGTGATCGTGCTCGGTGTGGATGCGATGTTCGGTTGCGGTGGTCATGGTTGGACTCCCTGAATGTTTGGTGGTTGTGGTGGTGGTACTGGTCGTGGCGGTACTGGCGGTGGCTCGCTGAGTCAACGATGTTCGTTCGCATGGGCGATTGCGTCGCCCGCGATGTGGCTGACGTGATGATCTGCGAGCGTGTAGCGGTTCTCTTTGCCCACCCTCGTCGCCCTGACCAGCCGGGCGGCTCGTAGGACTTGAAGGTGTTGGGACACAGTTGGCTGAGCAGTGCCGAGTGCGTCGACGAGTTCGTGGACGCATCGATCGCGATCGGTGAGTTCTGCGACGATCTGCAGCCTGCCCGGATGAGCCAGTGCTTTCAGTAGCGCAGCGGCGTCTTCGTACGAGGGTCCGTTTGAGGGGGCGTCGACGCACTGCCGAGGCTCGGTTGAGCTCATAGTGGAATAATACTATGCGAATATGTGAATATCAACGTTTCGACGACTCGTGAGGCTTCGCTACATTGTGTGCAATGGCTCCGACAACTGAACTCGACCGCGTCGTTGCCGACCGCTTGGCACAGCACGACATGCGCTACACGAACGGACGTCGAGCAATCGTGGCCGCCTTACGTGCCATCGGTGCTCCGGTGACGTTGCCGGACCTGCTTGCGTTCTCTGGTGAAGTCACGCAGAGTTCCGCTTATCGCAACCTGTCGCTGATGCAAGCGGCTGGAGTTGTACGCCGTCTCGTTCACGGTGCCGACCACGCCCACTTCGAACTTGCAGAGGAGTTGACCGAGCACCACCACCACCTGATCTGCGAGAAGTGCGGCACTGTGGAGGACTTCACCCTCGACGAAGAACTCGAGCAGCTCCTCGACGCTGCGTTTGATCGGGTGGCCAACGCCGCCGCTGCGACGACCTCGAGTCACCTGATCGACGTGTTCGTCGTGTGCTCCGACTGCGCTGCGGCGGTCGCCTGACTGTCGTACTGGCCGACTACCCAGGACCCGCTGCAAACTCGTGTCGGATTCGGGCGTCAGTGATGGTGATCGTCATCGACGGCGACCGACCCGTCACCGAGTTCCAACACCCGCCCGCGGTACGCCTTTCTCAGATTGTCCGGCCGAAGCACCTCAGCGGGAGAACCGACAGCCACGACTGATCCGTTCATCATCACGACTTGGTCTGCCCGCTTTGCCTCATCGAGGTCATGGGTCGCCACGATCACCGTGCGGCCCGATGCCCGGTCGTCGTCGATTGCCCGGCGAATGGTCTGCTCCGACGCGAGGTCGAGGCCTGCTATCGGTTCGTCGAGGAGGAGGATGTCTGCGTCCTGGGCCAGGCCTTGGGCGATGAAAACACGCTGACGTTGCCCGCCCGACATGTCGGCGAGATGTCGATTGGCCAAGTCGGCGACGCCGAGACGCTCCATGACTTCTTCGACGATGCGACGATCCTGGCGGTGCATTCGGCGGAGCGCGCCGCCTCGACGTGCCAGCTGCACGACCTCACGAGCGGTCACCAGCAGGTGCTCGGAGGTATTCTGGGATTGCAGGACATACGCGACGCGGGTGCTGTTCGAGCTCGAACCTTTCGCAGCGGGCTGCGGTATGACAACGGAGCCAGCTGATGGGCGCAGCAGGCCTGCAATCGCATGCAGCATCGTCGATTTCCCCGAGCCGTTCGGGCCCACGAGAGCGGTGTAGCCGGGATCGATCTCCAACTGCTCGACGTCGAGGACCGTCGCTCCGCCACGTTCGACGCGCACGCCTGAGAACGTGATGGGCGCCGCAATGCCGAGTGGGGTCACCGAACGCTGTTGCGTGGTCGTCGCACCGTCGACCTTCGTCACGTCTCGAGGGCCTGCGTCGACGTTGGAATCGGATCGAGGGGACTTGAGCACCGGAGTTGCCGTTCTTGGAGTGGTTCCCATAACCTCTGAGGCTATGGGAAGAGTTCTCAATACTATCCGTAAAAGTGGCCGACTCCTGAGTGTTGCGGTGCTGGTCACCGCAGCAGCAGCGTGCGGCTCAGACGATACCGAAGGATCTGACAGTGCAGCAGCCAACTCATCTGAGGCGTCGACCGATGCCTCGGGCGAGCGGGCGCAAATTGTCGTCACGACGAACATCTTGGGCGACGTGGTGACCGCAGCAGTCGGGGATCAAGCCGACGTCGAAGTGATCATGCCGCTCGGGTCCGACCCGCACGACTTCGCTCCGTCAGCGCGCCAAGCGGAGTCGATGGAGAACGCCGACCTGCTGATCGTGAATGGCGCCGGGTTCGAAGAAGGCATGCTCGACATCATCGAGAACGTCTCGGACTCGGGAACCGAGGTCTTTTCGTTCGCAGAGCAGATCGATCTGATCGAGTTCACCGGCGAGCATCATGACGAGCACGGCGACGAGCACTCTGATGAGGAGCACGACGACCATGGCGACGAGCACTCTGATGAGGAGCACGACGAGCATGGCGACGAGCACTCTGATGAGGAGCACGACGAGCACTCTGATGAGGAGCACGACGACGACAAGCACTCCGACGACGATCATGATGATCACGGCCACGAGGACGGCGACGATCCCCACATCTGGACGGACCCGACTCGCATCATGACTGCCGTCGAGTCGCTCGAACCGGCCATTGCCGGCCTGGCGGGCGTCGACGGGGATGCGCTCGCATCATCGTTCGACGTCTACCTCGCAGAATTGGCTGCCCTCGATTCGGCCATGGAGGACGCCCTGGCAACGGTTCCCGAAGACGGACGAGTCCTCGTGACCAACCACGCCGTGTTCGGTTACTTCGCCGAAAGGTTCGACTTCGAGGTCGTCGGTGCCGTCGTCCCGTCGCTGACAACGAACGCCGAGCCGTCAGCCTCCGACATCGACGATCTCGTTGGCGTGATCGAGGACGAGGGCATCGACGCAATCTTCGGTGAGACGACCCGGTCGACAAACCTCGCTGCTGCGATCGCCGAGGAAGTCGACGGCGACATCGAGGTCGTCGTGCTGTTCTCCGAGAGTCTCGGCGAAGAGGGATCCGGTGCCGAGACCTACATCGGGATGATGCAGAGCAACGCAGAGCTGATTGCCGGCGCACTGTCCTGATCCGAAAACGCCAGACTGGAGCGCGATGATCGACTTCTTCCTCGACGCCTTCGGCTCGCAGATCACTCGCCGAGCGCTGCTCGGGGGCCTGCTGACGGCGACGATGACGTCGCTGATCGGCACGTGGGTCGTCATTCGTGGACTGGCATTCTTCGGTGATGCGATGGCGCACGGAGTGCTTCCGGGCATCGCTCTCGCTGTGGTGTGGGGTTTCAACCTCACCGTCGGTGCAGCGGTGAGCGCATTGGTGATGGTGCTCGGTGTCAACCTGATTCACCGCACGACAAAGCTGTCCGACGACACCGGCATCGGATTGCTGTTCGTCGGCATGCTCGCCCTCGGCGTCGTGATCATCAGCCGGCAGAACACGTTTGCCGGAGACCTGAACGGGTTTCTGTTCGGTGACGTCCTCGGAGTTCGCCGAGGTGAGCTCGTGCTCGGGGCGGTCGCGCTGGTCATCACCGTGCTCGGTGTCGTCGTCGGCCACCGGCCGTTCCTTGCCCTGTCGATCGACGCAGACAAGGCCGCAACGCTCGGCTTGCGACCCAAACTGGCGCACGTGGCGATGCTGATCCTGCTGTCGCTCACCGTCGTCGCGAGCTTTCGAGTGGTGGGAACACTGCTCGTGTTCGGGTTCCTCGTCGCCCCGCCGGCGACGGCAGTGTTGCTCGTCCGCCGGGTACCGATTGCAATGGGCGTGGCAGTCGTCTTCGGCTGGCTGGCGGTCGTTCTCGGTCTCGCTGTCAGCTACCACGCCGACACAGCGGCGTCAGCGACCGTTGCCGGAGTCGCGGTCGGCCAGTTCTTCGTCATTCTCGCCGCAACGGAAGTCCTCCGTATGGCGAGCGGACGTCGACGCGGAGTCCTCCCGATGAACGTCGACGGGGTCACAGCGGGCTCGACATGATCAGAGTCGTGGTGCTCACATAGATCGCACAGCGCGACCGTGCCGGATCGACCACGGCGTCTCATCAGGCGCTCGCGTCATGGGTCTGTCCGCTGACTGCCAACGCTGCCCAGCGGGCCGCGCGCAGGCACGAACGTCGCGTCGTGCGAGCTCGCCGTCTCCGTCGGAACTCGGTGATGCGCCGAACGGTCCCGGGCGTAGTTTCAGTCTGATTTTCTGTCTCGTGATGCCGAGTGACCCGGGAAATTGGTTACCGTTCCCACTATGACTCGATCGCATCGCTCCCTTGTTCTGCCACTGGCGCTCGCTGCTGCTCTCGGCGTGTCGGCGTGTGGGGCTGAAGCTGATCCGGCTGCCGACGATGCAGCCACGACTGAAGAGATCGCTGCAGACACAGCCGAACAAGCGGCTGAGGTTCCAGCAGTCGAGGACGACGATCACGACGACGACGACGAGGATCACGAGGATCACGACGACGACGACGATCACGACGGCGACGAGGATCACGAGGATCACGAGGATCACGACGATCACGACGGCGACAAGGATCACGAGGATCACGACGATCACGACGGCGACGAGGATCACGAGGATCACGACGATCACGACGGCGACGAGGATCACGACGATCACGACGATCACGACGGCGACAAGGATCACGATGATCACGATGATCACGATGACCACGATGATCACGCCGGCGGCTTGGGTGCCCACGAACACGGAACGGCAGAACTGTCGGTTGCGTGGATCGGCACCGAAGTAGCGATCGATCTGATCAGCCCGACCTTCAACGTGTTCGGCTTCGAGTACGAGCCCACCACCGACGACGACATCGCCATCGAGGCCGACCGGACCGAAGTGATCTCTGACGCCGGCATCATGGCCATCAACAGCGAAGCCGGTTGCACACTCGTGGAGCCTGCAGAGACCGAAGTGGAACGCGAAGGAAGCCATTCCGAGATCACCGTGTCGTGGGTCTTCTCGTGCGAAAACCCCGACGCCATCGAGCAGATCGACGCCTCGGAACTCTTCGCCGCGTTCCCGAACTTCGAAGACGTCGACGCTCAATGGATCTCCGAGTCGGATCAGTCAGCAGACGAGCTCACACCGGCGTCGACGACACTCTCGCTGCGAACGTGACCGTGCGGGTTCGGGGGGCAGAGAGTCGAGGGGAGAGTCGAGAGGTAGAGGGTCGAGAGATCATCGCCCTCGAGGGGGTGAGGTTCCGGTGGCCGGGGAACACCTCAGACACCGTCTCGATCGACGAACTCCACCTCGACGCTGGCGAGCACCTGTTCGTGCGCGGGGCCAGCGGCAGCGGCAAGACCACGCTGCTCAACCTGCTGTGCGGCGTTCACACGCCATCGAGTGGCACTCTCCGGCTGCTCGGCACGGACCTCGCCACACTGTCGCCGGGTCGACGCGATCAGTTCCGCGCCGATCACATCGGCGTCGTGTTCCAGCAGTTCAACCTGCTGCCATACCTTTCGACCGTGGAGAACGTGACACTGGCATGCTCTTTCTCGGGGCGGAAGAGACGCCGCGCTGGCGAGGCCGACGACGTCAAGGCCAGCGCTCGTGAGCTGTTGGCCGCCCTGAACCTCGACCCCGAGTTGCACAGCGCTCCTGTGAGCAAGCTGAGTGTCGGACAGCAGCAACGGGTTGCGGTCGCCAGAGCCCTCATCGGCGGCCCCGAGATCCTCATCGCCGACGAACCGACGTCAGCACTCGATGCCAACAACCGGGATCGCTTCATGGAGCTGTTGTTCCGCGAGGCGGAGGCCAAGGGGTGCACGTTGATTTTCGTGAGCCACGACCCGCAACTCGCCGAGCGCTTCGATCGAACGATCGAACTCGATTCGGCCGATGTCGATGTCGATCTCGATGTCGATGTCGACACAGACCCAGTGAGTGGCCGGTGACACTCCTGCTCATCGCGCTGAAGAGCGCGCGTTTCCGCAGGACCAGCTTGATCCTGACGGTGGTCACGATCGCAATCAGCGCAACGCTGCTCCTCGGCGTCGACAAGATCCGTAAGGAATCACGCGAGAGCCTCTTCAGCACGGTCTCTCAGACGGACCTCATCGTCGGCGCGAGGAGCTCGCCGACCAACCTGCTTCTCTACAGCGTGTTTCGCGTCGGCAACGCGACGAACAACGTGAGCTGGGAGACCTACGAGGAGATCGCCGGGCAAGACGAGGTCGCGTGGACGATACCCATCTCCCTCGGTGACTCCCACCGGGGCTTCCGTGTGATGGGTACGTCGACCGACTATTTCGATTTCTACCGCTACGGCAACAAGAAGCCGCTCGCTCTGGAATCGGGCGACCGCTTCGAGGGCGTGTACGACACGGTGTTGGGCGCAGACGTCGCCCGCGAGCTCGGCTACGAGATCGGCGACGAGATCATCGTCTCCCACGGCATCACGACAGCGGACTTCGCCGCGCACGACGACAAGCCGTTCACCGTGGTGGGTATCTTCGACCGGACCGGGACGCCGGTCGATCGCACGGTCCACGTGAGCCTGGCCGGCATCGAGGCGATCCATGTCGACTTCCAGGACGGCGGTCGGACGGGCGTGCGACTCGATGCCGAGCAGGCATTGCAGTTCGACCTGACACCGACATCGATCACGGCGTTCATGGTGGGCCTGGAGAACCGCGCCCAGACGTTCCAAGTGCAGCGCCAGATCAACGACTACCAGGCTGAACCGATGTCGGCGATCCTGCCCGGTGCCACGCTGTCGGAATTCTGGCGGACCATCTCACCGGTGGAACAACTGTTGTTCGTGATCTCCGGGTTCGCGCTGGTCGCAGGGCTGCTCGGGATGTTGACCACCATTCTCTCGACGCTCAACGAGCGGCGCCGCGAGATCGCCGTACTGCGTGCGATCGGGGCGCACGCAAGACACGTCGTGATGCTGATCGTTTTGGAAACTCTCTTGGTCGTCACAGCGGGATGCGCCCTCGGTGTGGCCATGCTGTACGGACTGATGGCTGTCGCTCGCCCAATCGTGGCGCGTCGCTTCGGCGTCGACCTCGCCGCGACCTGGTTGGACACCACGCAGCTGGGTATTCTTGGTGGCGTCGTCGGAGGTGCAGTTCTCGTCGCTCTGATACCAGGTTTCATCGCGTACCGCCGTTCCATCCAGGACGGCCTCGCACTCAAGGTCTAGGACTTCAATGCAAGCAGGAACATACATGGGTACTCGACGTCGGAGTCGAACAGCGTTGCCGGGAGCACTCGTCGCGCTCTCCCTCGTGGCGACGGCGTGCGGGCCGGCCGGCGACGGTCCTGCCGCAGAGAGTGCTGCCGAGATCGAGTCCGTGCTGCCGGTCGACACCCTGTCCCCGCCACTTGTGCGGACCGAGACCTCGGCGCCCGTCGAGGCCGGTGCCGGGAACGACATCGCGGCACCGGTCGAGGCCGATTCCGGGAGCATCATTGCGGTGCCGGTCGAGGCCGAAACATACATCGAACCGCCGAGCGATCTCGTGACTCCTGAGTACGGCGACTCGCTCGATGATTGGCATGCGGCCGACGCGACGTCGGCCAACCGACCGGCAGTCGAGGTACGCCCGGGCTTCCGCAGCGTCGAATGGGAGGAACTCGTCCCGCCCGGTTTCTCGAGCGATGAGATCTACGAGAAGTACAAAGATCGGCTGTTGGATCTCAAGCCAGGTTCTCCCAAAGTCGACGAACTGTACGACGAGATGAACGACGAGTACAACCGTGGTTCGGTCAATGCGGCCTTGGACAGCGAGGACATCCAACTCGCTGGTTTCGTGGCGCCGTTGACCTATGACGGTGACACGATCACGGAGTTCTTGCTCGTTCCGTACTTCGGTGCGTGTATCCACGTGCCGCCGCCCCCAACCAATCAGACGGTCATCGTCACACTCGCTGATGGCGAAGGACTCACGCTCGACGAGTCGTGGGGCGCAGTGTGGGTCGCCGGCACGATGACTGCGGCGTCGACTGACACCGGCCTTGCGACTGCGGGCTACTCGATCTCTGACGCAGAGTTCGGCGTCTACGAAAATCAGTAGACGTTCACTCGTCCGAGCCGCCATTCGTCATGAGCAGCGGCTGCGCCGTTCGCTGAGCTTCGGCACGGGCTGCTGCGGCGAAGTCGGCGCCGCTGCTCGCATAGAGGACAGCTCGCGACGAGCTGACGATCAAGCCCTGCGACACTGCGTCGGCGCCGTGTTCGACCACCGTTGCGGCATCGCCACCCTGTGCGCCGACTCCAGGCACGAGGAATGGAACGTCAGGTGCCACTGCGCGAACTTCGGCGAGTTCGGCGGGGTAGGTGGCGCCGACGACAAGGCCACAGTCTCCGAGTTGCGACCACTCGGTCGCGACACGCTCGGCGACATGCATGTAGACCGGTTTGCCGCCGTGCTCAGGAGCGGTGACCAGCGACTGGAAGTCGTCGCCGCCGGGGTTGCTCGTTCGGCACAGGGCGATCACGCCACCGCTGTCGTCGTCCGCAGCGCTGGCGTGCGCGAAGAACGGCTCGATCGAGTCAGTGCCCAAGTACGGGTTGACCGTGACTGCATGTGCGCCGTACCGGCCGAAGGCCTCGCGGGCGTAGTGCTCGGCGGTCGAGCCGATGTCGCCGCGTTTCGCGTCGAGGATCAGCGTGACATCGGGGTACTGCTCGCGGATGTGTCGACAGACCCGTTCGAGTGCCGACTCGGCGCGTTGGCTTGCGAAGTATGCGATCTGAGGTTTGAACGCACACACCAGATCGGCAGTGGCGTCGACAATGGCGATGCAGAACCGCTCGATCGCATCAGGTGCACCATCGAGTGGCGCAGGCATCCGGGTCGGGTCGGGGTCGAGCCCGACGCACAACATCGACGAGTTCGTCGCCCACGATCGTTCGAGCTGTGCGTGAAATCCCACAGCAGCGAATGTACTCCCGGTGTCACAGATGGTGCCAGGCACCATCTGTAACAGTGCTCGGGCTCGGATCACTCGACGGTGATTGCTGCCGTCGGGCACATGTCGGCGGCCTCGTTCACCTTGTCGGCGAGCTCGGGTCCGGGTGATTCCTGCAGGATGTAGAGGTAGCCGTCCGTGCGAACCTCGAAGACTTCGGGGCAGACCTGCATGCAGGCGCCGGTTGATGCGCAGTTGTCGAAGTCGACGGTGACTTTCATGTGGTTCCTCTGTCCTCTGGCCGGTTCTGGCCGGTGTTCTGAATTGAATGATGTTCGGGCTGATGACCGCGATTGTCAGGCTTTGGCCTGACGGTAGCCGTCGGTGACAGCGGCTTCCGGCGTCGGGTAACAGCGTTCCGGATTGGTCCGTTCGTAGAAACGGCCGGTCGGGACGTGGAAGATCTTGGAGTTGCCGTTGGCCTTGATCGGATGTGTGATCGGACATGCGCCGTCGGCGTCGGGCGCAACCCATCCGCCGGTGTCTGCTGTGGACAACGTCGGGGACGGCTTCGTGGCCGTCTCGGCATCGAGCGGCGGCCACTCCGGCGGCGTCGGTGGTGAAGGCGGGGTGTTGCGATCGCTCCACCAGGACCATACGCCGCCACCGACGGCGCCGATCAGCAACAACCAGAGCGAGCGCCGGAGCGTCGTGACCACGAACGACATACCCCCACCGTAGCCGCCCCGGCCAGATCGAGCAGCCAAGCCCGCCCAGATCAGGCGTGCCCGGAGCAGACCGGCGCTGACTCTTTCACCGGCGCTGACTGTCTCACCGGCGCTGGCGTTCGAATGCTGCGAGCACGGCGCGCAGCGATGCGGTGGTGATGTTCGGGTCGGCACCGATGCCCCACCGCACGTTGCTGTTTCCATCGACGGTCTCGACATAGGCGACTGCGCGGGCGTCGGAGCCCTGACCGATGGCGTGCTCGGCGTAGTCGAGGACATCGAAGTCGCCAGCGACCGACGTGGCGAACTGCGACACGAGTGCAGCAACGAACGCCTCGACGGGACCGTCGCCCTGACCGCTGAACGAGTGAGCTTCGCCGTCGACGTCGAGTTGCACCTGAATCGATGTCGCTCCGGTGTCGTCGTCGTTCGAGACGGTGTGCAGTTCGTGGCTGCGCAGTCGCATCTTGGGTGTCGACGGCATGTACTCGGTCTGGAAGGCGTCCCACATCACGCCGGGCCCGATCTCGGTACCGGTGTCTTCGGTGATGTTCTGGATCGTCTTGGAGAACTCGATCTGGAGCCGCCGGGGCAAGTCGAAGCCGTGCTCGGTCTTCATCACGTACGCAACGCCGCCCTTCCCTGACTGACTGTTGACGCGAATGACCGCCTCGTAGGTGCGCCCGACATGGTTGGGGTCGATGGGCAGGTAGGGAACGGCGAAATGTGCGTACTCGCCAGTCGTCTCGTCGCGGCTCGCGTCGAGCGCGTCGATGCCCTTCTTGATGGCGTCCTGATGGCTGCCGGAGAACGCGGTGTAGACCAGGTCGCCGACGTACGGATGGCGTGGGCTGACCGGCAGCCGATTGCAGTACTCGGTGGTCCGGCGCAATGCGTCGATGTCGGAGATGTCCAGTTGGGGGTCGACGCCGTTCATGAACAGATTCATCGCCAAGTTCACGACGTCGACGTTGCCGGTCCGTTCGCCGTTGCCGAACAGGGTGCCCTCGACACGATCGGCACCCGCCATCACGCCGATCTCCGCAGCGGCCACCGCACAGCCGCGATCGTTGTGGGGGTGCAGCGACACGAGCACCGAGGTGCGGTCCTTGATCGTTCGGCCGAACCATTCGATGACGTCGCCGTACACGTTGGGCGAGTAGCACTCGACGGTCGCTGGCAGGTTGAGGATGATCGGATCGTCGGCCGTGGGCGCAATGACGTCCATCACCGCTTCGCAGACCTCGATGGCGTAGTCGGGTTCGGTGAGCGTGAAGCTCTCCGGGCTGTATTCGTAGCGGATCTCGGTGGGGGACCCGTTGGAGCGCGCCGGCAGCAGCGCTTGGTGCTCCTTGCACAGCGTTGCACCAGTCACGGCGATGTCTTTGATGCCCGCCCGATCGAGGTTGAACACGACCTCGCGCTGCAGCGGGTTGGTCGAGTTGTAGAAGTGGACGATGGCGCGCGGCGCGCCGCGCAGGCCCTCGTACGTCCGCTCGATCAGCTCAGGCCGGCACTGGACCAGAACTTGGATCCACACGTCGTCCGGAATCAGGTCGTCTTCGATGAGTTGACGCAGGAAGTCGAAGTCCGGTTGGCTCGCTGACGGGAAGCCGATCTCGATTTCCTTGAAACCCATCTTCACGAGTTCGGTGAACATCCGCAGTTTGCGGGCGGGGTCCATCGGGTCGATGAGCGCCTGGTTGCCGTCGCGCAGGTCGACCGAGCACCACAGTGGTGCAGTCGTGATGACCTTGTCGGGCCACGTGCGGTCGCCGAGCGTGATCGGGATGAACGGCGAATACTTGTCGAAAGGCATTCGGGCCGGAGTGACTGATTGTGGGGGCATCTGGTTCTGAGGGGGCATCGGGTTCTGAGGGGGCATCGGGTTCTCCGTGAGTGAGGGGCGTCACAGCCGAGGCAACGCAAAACGAGGGTGAAAAAGACACGTGCCCCCGGCCTGGGGGCGGGGGCAACGGGCGAACGCATCAACGGCGATTCGCCCTACCTAAGAAGCAGCAGCAACGAGCGTTGCAATCTCGGCATGTGTTGCACCGTACCAGGTGCGCCGACCACGTGGAAGCTCGAAACGGCTCGCGACCTTTCCGCCACCCGAGCGTCCACAGAACGTGAGGATTCGGCGGCGCCGGGTGAGAGTCTCACGAAAGTCTCAAGTACGGGTCGATTGTGGCCGATGCAAGACTACGCAGCGGTGACACCAGCGACCGCAGCAACAGAACGAACGCAGAGGACGATCAGATGACTGCAACAGAACGAAGGTCGGGACGAGCGCGTGTGGCAGCAGGGTTGCTCCTTGTCGTCGGTCTCTTGCCGGTCGGCATCGATGGAGGCGTCGGCGGACGCCCTGCCGCAGCCGAGCTGATCCAGACCTTCACCCCGCCTGCGTTCGTGACGAACACGACCGGTGCCATCGACATCGTCGGCAACGCCGTGATGACCTGCGGTACGTCCGCAGCATGCGTGAGTGCGCTCGCCGGCACCAACAACAGCGGCAACGGCAGCTTCACCATGATCGATCTCGATGCCGACAACGGAGTGCTTCCGGCAGCGGCGGCGAATCAGACCGTCAACTCGTCCGCCGCAGTGTGGGCGCCGCCAGCGGGCAGCACGGTTCTCTACGCGAGCCTGCACTGGAGCAGCCAGTCCAACGCCGCCAACCGGAATCAGATGAGCTTTCTGCCGCCAGGAGCGGCGTCGTACCAGACCGTCACCGGCGCCGTGGCCAACGCTGGCTCGCTCTACCAGACCTCGGCCGACGTCACCTCGATCGTTCAAGCCGCAGGCCCGGGCACCTACTGGGGTGGCAATGTCGCAAACACCGAGGGCCGCAACCGCTATGCCGCCTGGTCGCTCGTGGTCGTGTACGAGAACCCGACGTTGCCGACCCGCAACCTGGCTGTGTACGACGGATTCGGTCGGGTGACAAGCAGTTTCCGACAGCTCGACGTGCCGATCTCAGGCTTCCTCACGCCGCCGTTCGGTGCAGTCAACGCCGAAATCGGCGTCGTCGCCTACGAAGGTGACCGCAACATTGGGGG
>ENA-ORXT01003714-ORXT01003714.1-marine-metagenome-genome-assembly--contig:-NODE-3714-length-16509-cov-4.636441_pt1 | contig 16509 bp, 17 predicted proteins | sample MGYA00237868_ERZ511482 | MGnify/ENA metagenome assembly ERZ511482 | reverse complement strand
ATCATGAGTGATTAGTTTTACATTATGTTTACTGTGTTTTTTGATGCCATCGACCCAAGCTTTATGCGAACCCGAGTAGAAAGGCTCGATTAAATAAACGGTTTTTGAATCGGAAGAATTCATGGATTAACTATAATCCTGTGGTATCAGTGTTTTGCTAAATTCATGCGAAACATAAAGAGTGCCAAGGTTTACGTCTAAAACCTCTAAACAAATTTATTAGAAAAGTTAATGGGACTCAAACTTAAAGTCTAGGTCCCATTAAATTAATTTGTATAATTTATTCGAATGCAATCAGATGCAGTTGCTTGATCTTTCCTCATCAAAATTTATTCCGTTTTGCTCATATTCAAAATATATTGCAGAGACACAATCGTTCTCTCTGTCGTATTCGTTTGCTGTAAATGCTGAGTTGATTATTTGTGAGTCATCATTTATGTATAGACCATAGCCGAGGCCTCCTTCGACTCGGAGTGTCTCTACTTGACCGGTATCTCTCACTACGTCATAGAAATAAACATTTTTAGATGAGTAGCCATTCTCGTCGGCCTCTTGAGTATCTAGAATTACTACTACCTCTGTTGTGTCATCATTTGGATCAAGTTCTCCATAGATAACTTCAGAAACTTCGTATGTGTTTGAATCGTGACATCCATCTGTGACAGTTCCTTTGCCATCTTTAACTGTTACGCTTGAGTCACATTCAAGAGGGTACTCAAAATTCTCAAAATCAATACTGGTAATGTCACTCGTTGATTCTTGAGGGTTTGACTCGTCGCTATCTTTAGCGTCGTCGATCTTTTCTTCTATTTCGGATAATGACTCGTCGATTATTTCTTCTATCTCGTCTGTTGATGTTTCTTGGCTTGTTTCGGTTACACAGCTTGTTGTTAGCAATGCTAATAGTGTGATAGTGGATAGAATTAGTTTGTTCATTGTTGTTCTTTCTTGGTTGTTCAAGAACTTTATGTTCAGCTATCGGTTTTTCCTTTCGTTTGATTTAGTTATTAACTAAAATGAAATATAATTTGTCTGGTGCAATATTTATATTTTGATCGATAATTTACTTAATAGTTGTGAAATAACGGCTAGTTTTAATGATTATGTCTGAACCAATAAATAAGTACTCTTCACGTATCACCCAGCCTGCTAGTCAAGGGGCTTCGCAGGCCATGTTGCATGCTGCTGGGTTGTCTAAAGAAGATTTTGACAAAGCCCAAGTTGGTATTGCCTCATGCTGGTACGAGGGTAATCCTTGTAACATGCATTTATCTGATCTTGCTTCTCGGGTAAAAGATGGTGTAGTTGATACAGATCTTATTGGAATGAGATTTAATACAATTGGTGTTTCTGATGGAATGTCTATGGGTACCGATGGTATGAGCTATTCGCTGCAGAGTCGAGATTTAATAGCTGACTCTATCGAAACTGTAGTTAACGCACAATGGTACGACGGTCTTGTAACATTACCTGGTTGCGACAAAAACATGCCTGGTGTTGTTATGGCAATGGGAAGATTAGACCGACCCGCAATTATGGTTTATGGCGGTACTATCGAACCAGGTTGTGCAACTGTTGGTGGAGAAGAACAAAAATTAGACATTGTTTCAGCATTCCAAAGCTACGGACAGAAATTAGCAGGAACAATAACTGAAGAAGAACGCCAAGAAATAGTAGCCAAATCTTGTCCTGGGGCTGGAGCTTGCGGAGGCATGTATACGGCTAACACTATGGCAACTGCTATTGAAATTATGGGACTCAGCTTGCCATATTCTTCTTCAACTCCGGCTTTAGACGACGCTAAAAATGATGAGTGTTTCAGAGCTGGCCGAGCTATGAGGCTTCTGCTTGAAAAAGATTTAACGCCTCGCAAAATTGTTACTCGTGCTTCGTTAGAGAATGCAATGATTATTACTATGGCCCTTGGTGGCTCAACTAACGCAGTGCTGCACCTTATAGCGATTGCGGCTTCATTTGAGCTAGAGCTTGGGATTGATGATTGGTTAAAGGTTGCAGACCGTGTTCCGCTTTTGGCAGATCTTAAACCTTCAGGTAAATATGTCATGCAAGAACTTCACGAAGTAGGGGGAGTGCCAGCTGTTGTAAAATATTTGTTGTCAGAGAATTTGCTAGATGGAACTCAGATGACGGTTACTGGAAAAACTTTGGAAGAAAACGTAGCAGATTGTGAAGGTTTGGCGGACACTCAAACAATTGTCGCAAAGCTTGGTTCTGCAATTAAAGAACGTGGCCATATTAGTATTCTTCGAGGAAACCTGGCTCCCGAAGGTGCTGTTGGAAAAATCACTGGTAAGCAAGGTCTTGAATTTACCGGCCCTGCCAGAGTGTTCGATTCAGAAGAAGATATGATTACTGGTCTTGAGCAGGGGAAAATAAAATCTGGTGATGTTATTATTATTCGCTTTGAAGGCCCTAAGGGTGGGCCGGGTATGCCAGAGATGCTTACTCCTACAAGTGCACTAGCTGGGGCGGGCTTCTTAGACGATGTTGCACTTATAACAGATGGCCGTTTTTCTGGTGGCAGTCATGGTTTTATTATTGGCCATGTGGTGCCAGAAGCCCAAGAGGGTGGACCAATAGCATTGGTTCAAGATGGAGACATAATAACGATTGATGATGTTACACACTCTATAAATGTTGATATTTCAGATGATGAAATGAAAGCTCGAAGAAATGCTTGGAATGCACCTGAGCTTAAAACTAATTCTGGTGTTCTTTATAAATACACCAAGCTAGTTTCAGATGCGAGCAACGGCTGTGTGACTGATAAATAGAATTTTATCGGGCGCTCCTCGGAGTTAACCACCTTGGGCAGAACTCTTCGCTCATGTTTGTTGATACTTCTGTTGATACTCTAGATGCTTCATTCAATTTTTGCTTATCCTGTAAAAGGGTTTCATTAGCTTCGTCGAAACTTATGGATGGTTCTGATAATTGGAGCAAGAAAGCTTTCTCTTCGAGATTTAGGCTTGCAACTTCAGAGTAATCTAATACAAATTTTTCAAGAGATTTGAAAATCAGTTTTGTGTTATCAGTCTGAAAAATTTCATGAAGTTTATTATACAAAAGTCTATTAATAAATTTGCTAATGTTATCAGTCGGAAATTTTGAAAATATTTTGACGATCGCTTTATAACACTGAATATTATGCGGGATTGCTTCAAGAGAATAGTCTTCTAGGTTTAGAATTGGTCTTAGGTTTCCAGGTAAATCTGGAATGCTTATAGCCGAGATCCCAACTGGCCAACCTGGTTCCTTTAATACATTAATCGGTTTATTTTTCTCAGTGTAGTCTCTGTATAGCCTTACAAAAGTTGGAACCTCAGGAAAAGAATCCGGCCATAGTAACTCTTGTGTTCTGTCTGATTCTCCTAACTGGAGTGAGGCTTCTTGAATAGTTTCAACTAATTTTATATTAAGTTTTATATCCTCTAAATCTGAAAAAAAATGAATTAAACCTACATAGTAATCTTGATCTGAAGGTCCTCTAACCATCAAGGCCTGACCAATATGGTGGTTTTTTGATTGAGTTAAGAATTGAGATATTTTTATTTGTTTAGTCTGGCTACTTGTTTCCCACCAAACATTAATGCATCTTACTAGATGTTCGGAGTTTGCTATTTGGACGATGGCCCATGAATCAAACAAAGTCCATTTTAGCCATGGTCTTAAATCTTTAGGAAGATACTCGCCTCTTTGAACGCCCACATATGTAAGTGTATCGAGCTAAATCAATGCTGACTAATCTAGTTAGGCCGCAATTAGTATATTTTGATATCTAGCGCAGCCAAGGAATACTTCGGTCAAGAAGATCGTGCTCAATCAGCTTTGCCCGAAGAGGTATTTTGTCGTTAATGCCGCCTGCTTCGTGGATTCCCCAGAAATCTGCTTCGTTCGGTCCGTCACCAATTAATTGTTTCTGAACGCTTGTTAAAGATTTCCAGTAATCTGAGTTTTTATCGACTGGCATCGGGTCAAGTTGGCGAATCCAGCGATGAGTGAACCCCATAAAGAAAATCTTTCGAGTGATTTCTGAACGGTTGTCACTTCTATCGTGCCACATTCTTCTATCAAATAGAAATGCATCTCCGGCTTCTGCTGTAAGTTGCACGGCGCCTTCAGGTTGTGGTCCACCCGGATCTTGTCTTGCAAGCGAGTTATTAAGGTGGCTTCCTGGAATAAACATTGTCCCACCTCGACCCTCTACCGACATATCAGAAAGCACGAGAGCAACTTTTACAGAGAATTGTGGTCGAGGCATATAGTAGCCGTGAGTTTCTTCAAGAGTTTCAGCATCAGAGTTTTGCCTCCAACCATCTTGGTGCCAGCTCCACACTTGCTTAGTTTCTCTATCTCCAAGGGGTGGGTTAACATCTAAATGGTTGTGGTGAGTCTGGATGTTCCAGCCTAATAAACCCCAGATCCATCTGAAGGTTCCATCAGTTTCAAGTAGTTCAGTGAAAGTTTTATTTCTTACAGCGGCACCTTGTAGATGTAGCCAATCGTTAGCTAAAAGATTTCCTGCGGCTTCTTCTTCTTCATATACACTATCTACAACCTTGTTTACTTCTTCTAGGCGGTCTTTGTTAAGTGCATTTTTTACAACAACATAACCTTGATCGTGGAATAGTTGTCTTTCTTCTTTAGTTAAAGGTTCCCATTTAGGTTTAGCTTCAACTGTCACAATCTTATCTTGCTTTAAATCCATGTCTGTGTTATCCCCATACGCCTAGAGTTCAATATTCCTATCAGTTTACATGAAATTGGTAGAGACCATACTGCATGAACACAGAGGTTGGCAACAATTCTGTGAGTTCTGGTTATGAGTAATAGTGCTAGCCCTAGTTTGAGCATTGCATTTGGAATTAAAACTCAACTTGAGGGGTTAGTTATATAAGCTATTCCTAAACTTATATGAAATTTTCAAACCAAAAAATCCGAATTAGCTTAGCAGGCGTGCTTTCAGTTCTGGTTGCCTTAGCTTCTGGAGAGTTTGTAGCTGCGATTTTTTCGCCCAGACCGGGCCCTGTTTTTGCTGTGGCAAATAGGGTTATCGATTTAGCTCCTACTTGGTTTGTGGATTTTGGAAAAACATTATTCAATTTAAATGACAAACCTGCTTTGATTCTTGGGACGATATTAATTACTTGTTTAATAGGAATTCTAATTGCAAATTTATTTCTGAATAATAAAAGCTCAGGAGTTATTTTCATAACAGTTTTTGGCTTGATAAGTTTTTTCTCTATTGGCGTTGATGCTCAGGCAGGTTGGGTCTTTGCATTTTTCATAAGTCTGTTTACTGGAGTGGTTGCATTTTTTGCACTTAAAGCGAGTCTTCGGTTAGCAGCTTATGAAAATAGCGAGTCTGATATAGCTGAAGAAGATATCGAAGATGAATTTGTTTCTGAGTTAGAACTCACAGATCGTCGTAGATTTATTGTTATGTCAGCTGGTGCAACATTTTTTGCTTTGAGTGCCAGCTGGACTGCAAAAGCTGTAAGGGCTTTGGCTTCGATTTCCGAGTATAGGGCTACAATTTTTCTTCGTAAACCAAAAGATAACTCTACTGAGTTAGAAGTAGCCGATGCGGTTGAAAGCAGCATTAACCAAACCCCAGGTATTTCCCCAGTTGTGATGCCGAATGATAATTTTTATAAAATTGACACAACCACAATAACGCCACAGGTTGATCCTAGAGAATGGGAACTAAAAATCACTGGAATGGTTGATAAAGATTTAACGTACTCCTATGAAGATCTACTTGATCGCTCAATCACAGACGTTCCAGTAACCCTATCTTGTGTGTCAAATCCGATTGGAGATTCTTTAGTAGGCAATGCTGTTTGGCAAGGCGTACCTTTATCTGAGCTATTAGATGAGGCTGGGGTTCAAGTAGGAGCATCTCAAATCGCAAGTAGGTCAGTTGATGGTTGGACCTGTGGCTTTCCAACTGAAGTAGCCTTTGACGGCAGGAATGCATTAGTTGCGGTAGGTATGAATGGTGAACCTCTGCCAATAGATCATGGGTTTCCGGCGCGGCTCGTAGTTTCTGGCCTGTATGGCTATGTCTCAGCTACTAAGTGGTTGAGTGAAATTTTCTTAACAACTTGGGAAGGTTTCGATGGTTTTTGGATGCAGGAAAATCGAGGCTGGTCAAAGTTAGGACCTGTAAAAACTCAGTCAAGGATAGATACTCCTTTTATTGGTGAGAAGGTTACTTCAGGTGAAGAAATTGTTATAGCGGGTGTTGCCTGGGCCCCAAATACGGGAATAACTAAAGTTGAAGTTCAGACTGACTTAGGGGATTGGGTAGAAGCTGATTTAGGCGAGTCTCTTGGTAAGGATTCTTGGCTTCAATGGCGTACTAAATGGACTCCAACAGAAGCTGGTCAAAAAATAATCAAGGTTCGAGCCACCGATGCCTCTGGGGCAACACAAACCAGCGAGTCAACGCCCGTTCGCCCAGACGGAGCAACCGGACATCATACAATATTTATAGAAGCTGTATAGACTAATTGTTCTCATCTGAGTTCTTTGAATAAGAGATTAAGTTGACTTGTCTATTAAATATTTTACACACCAATTTTTGTATAATCTGACTGGATCCTCATGCATTCTTTCTGAAAGTAACAGACAATAGTAGGTGTGATATAAATCGATGATTTCTGGGCTTAATTTGTATAAGTCATCTGCTTGCGATTTAATCATTTCAGCTTCTTGTTTTGATAACCCTCCAAGTTCGGCTTGCGAAAAGGCAATTATTGGATCAATTCGCCAATCTCCAATTAGTGAACGATTACTAAAATCTATTATTGTGTTCAACCGGCCATTGACATCGATGATCACATTTCCTGGAAAGTAATCTCCATGAACTAAATATCGTTCAGGATCTGGTAGTTCTGATACCTGTTCCTGCCATGAATTTAAAATGTTCTTAAAATTAGGAACATCTTCTAAAAAATGTTTATAGGAAGTTTGGAGTGACTTTTCAACTCTGCATAAAAGGTACTCTGGCCAACTATTTTTTTGGAGAGGCTCAGCACCTATTATCTCTCCATAAAATGTTTTATCTATTACTTCAATATCTTTGATAGCTCCAGATGCTTGGGTAAATTCTTCTAAAGCAGTTATTCTTTGTTCACCTTTTAGAAATGATATTGCTTGTTCTAAATTGTTGTCAAGTTTGTTCTCTACTGAAAACAGATGACCATCGTGTGTGCCGAAGTCGAAAATTTTTGGAAGATCAAATGAAGTTTTTGAACTATCCGATGTCTGATAAAATTTCATTAATGAATCAACGTATTCAATTGAAGTTTCTGGTCTGTAGATTCTCAGAATATTGGTTGCGTCAACTTCAAATACTCTTGATCCTGAGCCTTGGCCTAATAGTTGTTCTTCAGTTAGTCCGAACTTTTTGAGGACTGCTTTGCCATAATTTGGTGGTGAATAACCCATTGGTGTAATCCTAGTAGGCTTGTACTGAATCGGTCTTTGGTAATCTGAACTTAATATTGTTTTTGGTTAGGCAGCTAATGTTTGGGTTTCGCATTATTTGAATGTTTTTCATACTGGTTTATAAATTGATAAGCTAAGATGGTATGTGTTGCAAACGAGCCCCGTTCGTCTAGCGGCCTAGGACGCTGGCTTCTCATGCCAGTAGCACGGGTTCAAATCCCGTACGGGGTGCTCATAAAAATAATTGGAAGTTCAATTAGCTGTATTGCATCATAATTTGGCTTTCTGTTGATGTTTCATCTTGGTTTCATTGTCTGTTCTCTATGTGTCAGATAAATAAATTCGCCTATTGTGAAAAGGTGATGAATAACCCGGGTGTGCCTTCAAATCAATTTCAACAACAGAATTTTAATCCTGCTCCTATTGGTCAGAATTATAATCCTACTCAACAGAGTCGTCTGGCAATTAAAGGCGTGCTTGCGCAAATCGGAGTGGGGATTGTTTCCTTGGTTTCGATTTTCAGGGCGATTGCTTCATTTCGTAGAGCTAGAATAATTGATGATCCTGGGAGAATGCTTGCTCTAAGTTTCGATGAAGTTGATTCTTACGACAATATGGTTATTTTTTCGTTTGTCGCTTTTTTATTATGCTTTATATTTGCGATGATCGTATTTATTGTTTGGTTCTATAGTGCATACAAAAACTTAGCCAGCTTCGGGGCTAGAAACATGGGTGCTGGTTGGGCTATAGGTTCATGGTTCATTCCATTTGCAAGCTATGTGATGCCAATTCTCATTGGTAAAGAATTATGGGATAAAAGCCAACCCCAGGCCCAGCAGAATCCTACAGTCCCTTTTATGTGGTGGTTTTTTTGGGTTGCTAGCAGTTTTGTTAACATTTTAGCTTTTTTTGTTGTCGATGTGAATGATTTGTCTTCGACCCCTGATTATATGATTTGTGTATCTGCTTTGCTTCTGGTTGTTTCGGGAGTATTTGGGATTCTGTTTGTCCAAAAAATTACAAAAATGCAGGATGCAAGATTATCGAGTCAGTTTGGTGGGCACAATCCTCAGCAATTTAACCAGCAATATCCAAATCAGCAGATGCAGCAGCAGCCACAGTTTGTGCAACAGCAATATCCAGATCAGCAGCAAATTGGGCAGCAACAATATCCACAGAACCAGCAGATGCATCCCCAGTACCCGCAGTCCCAGCCTCCTCAGAATCAGACGGTTGTTCAACCTCAGAATCAAACGAACAATCAACAAGGTTTCTATCCACCTGATCAACCGAACTAGAACATCAGGAAGCGTTTTCCTGCAGGACATAATTTGTTTCTACCGAATGAGTGCCACACATTGCATCCCAGACTGGTCACCTTTTAAAAATTATGCTCTTACTACTATTGTTTTTGCAAATTTGTCGAATGGCGTCTGTCTTTTTTCATCAGCAAAGATCATAATCACTAAAGCAATGAAAAGTATCAATGAAAGAACTTGAAGAGTTGATTCAACCCAAAAACCAATGTTTCCGCTTTTGTAAAGCAGTAATGAAGCAAAAGCAGGAATAAACATTGATGGCACCTCCATTGTTCTTCTTAGAGCTGATTTGTTGTCAAGGTCGTTTCCGTCCTGCTTGACGACTTTTATACTTACCACTTTTTTTCCAATTGTTGCTCCAGAGTTTTTTAAAAAAAAGTAGTTATAAGCCCAAACAACTATAAAAAAGATTACGTTTATGATTAAGTTTGTTGTAATTAGACTTTCATCGGCATCCTCAAACCCTTGTTCAGTAGCAAGGGCACTAAAATCCAGATTTGATATCCAATAAATCATGAATGGAATTAATAAGATAAATGCAGGGATAACTAGGACCAATACATCAACGATCCGGGCCCTAACCTCTGCCAAGGGCTAGCAAGCTGTCCTGCTTGGGAAATAAAGCCAGGGTTTTGTTGTTGCGGTTCACTAGCCCAGGATGCTCCATCCCAGTATCGAACAGTGTTCGCTGGGTCTCCTTGGGCGTAATACCACCCTGCTGGATAAGAATATGATTGTTGTGGTTGCATCCGTTCCCCTTTAACACCCAAATTCATAATAGGTTAGAAATCGTTTGTTTAGATGCCAGGGTCATTGATTAGTTGGATTGTAATTTGCGAATTTTAGATCAATTTTCACGAGTTACTGTGCTTTGATGCTTGCACTGATAAGTTGGGGTTAGAGTTAATTGGAGTGGCCTTGGTTCCTGGTTTACAATTCGAAAAAGCCTTGTGGGCTGATGGGCCTGAGTTTGTAGTTGGCATTGATGAAGTGGGGCGTGGATCTTGGGCTGGTCCTTTAACTGTCGGGGCAGCAGTAATTCCTAAAGTCAAACGTATATATAAGGTACGTGATTCCAAAAAGATTCCCGAGCAAAAACGTGAAGCTATGTTCGACCGAGTCGTCAATTGGTGTTTGTATTCTTCGGTTGGTCATGCCTCTCACGAAGAATGTGATGAGTTGGGAATGTCTGCTGCACAGAAGCTAGCGGCTAAACGTGCACTTGATAATTTGGGAATAGTTCCAGATGCTGTATTGCTTGATGGAAAGTGGAATTTTGTTGATCATCCGAATGTGACGACGATAATAAAAGGCGATAATAAATCGCTCTCAATTGCAGCGGCCTCGATAATTGCCAAAGTTACCAGAGACAGAATAATGAGAAGTCTTAGTGAATCTTTTCCTGGCTATGATTTTGCAAGCAATAAGGGCTATCCGAGTCCTAAACATCGTAAGTTCTTGTCTGAGAACGGCCCTACTACCATTCATAGGGTTTCATGGGCGTTTATGGACTCAGTTGCTGGATAATTGAATAACTTATTCTTAAAGTAGAGTGGATTTATGAAGTACAGTTTTTTTGATGATTATTCCGAAGGCTCAGCACCAGAAATCTTAGAGTTCTTACAAGAAAACAATGATGGTTTCCAAACTGGTTATTGTAAAGACGATTACTGTTCTCAAGCAGCTGAACGTATCCGAAGCTTCTTTGATCTGCCAAATGCCGACGTACACTTTCTTCCAAACGGAACTATATGTAACGTAGTTGGATTAGCTTCGATGCTTAGATCCTTTGAAGGCATTATTTCTGTTGACGGTGGGCATATAAATACTCATGAGTCAGGTGCAATTGAAGCTGCTGGTTTCAAGATCCTGAGTGTTCCAGCTGCTGATGGTAAATTAACACCCGAACTAATTCGCTCTCAGTTCTATGAAGTAAATGAGCACACAGTTGTTCCTAAAGTAGTTTACATCTCTCAATCAACCGAGTTAGGAACATTATATTCTGCTGAAGAAATCAGAGCTATAACAGCGTGTGCAAAAGAATACGATATGTACACATATCTCGATGGAGCTCGTTTAGCAATTGCTCTAACTTCTTCAGTATCAAAGTGTGATGTGGAAGAGTTCTCATCTTTAGGGCTAGATATGTTCTACCTTGGTGGCACTAAAAATGGTGGAATATACGGAGAAGCAATAGTGATTCTTAATCCTGATCTTAAATATAGTTTCCGAAATCATATTAAACAGCGTGGTGCTTTGATGGCCAAAGGCCGATTCATGGGGCTTCAATTTATGAGATTTTTTGATACTGATAACTTATGGATGGAACTTGGCAAACATGCGAATAGTCAAGCTGAAAAACTTTATTCAGAATTAAAGAATTTGGGTATTAAATTTGATCAGCCATTTCAGAGCAATCAAATTTTCCCGATTCTTCCAAATCGAATCATTTCAGAACTAGGGAAGAGTGTTGGCTTTTACAGATGGGCTGAAATTGATGATAGTAATTCCCAGATTCGCTTCGTCACTTCATGGGCAACATCTGATGATCAAATAGACACTCTTATAAAAGTAATCGAAGACCTGATTGATTAATATGAGTTCAAAAGATATGGCTTTTCAAAACAATATTTTGGATCTGACTAGTGAATGGTTGAGCAGAGGCGGCCATTGTAAGAAGAAAGATCTCAAATATTTTATTGAGGAGCTACAAAAGCTTGTCATGTCAGAAGATTTTCAGGAACTATCAACCAATACAGATCCAAAAAAATTGAAATTTGGACTTAACAAGTTATCAACTTCGATAAAGCAAAGAAAAATATTTTCCAAAGACATCAATGTCTTTGGTGGAATCCTTTGTGAGGTGCTTCAATTATCGGGCAACCAAGCCTTTATAAATGCTGTATCTGCTGTAGGAAATAGTTCATCAACCCCTCCTATAAAAACCAAAATCGAGTCGGACACTCAGGTAAGAATGTGTCGATAGTCAGTGTCTATATTTTAGTAAAAAAAGATTGAGGTGCAGGTCGTTTAGACCCACACCTCAATACTAATTAATTAACTAGAGTCTGTTACTCTTCGCTTGCATTTCTGTCACTTGAATCTGTTTCAACATTTTCTGTATCATCTTCAACAGGTCCAGAGTTTGCTGCTAAATCTGAAGGATCAATTTCTTCATTTACTTGCGCTTTAGCAATTGCAGTATTGCCGTCAGCTCCAAGAAGTGTCAAGCCATCTATACCAACTGACCATGATTCAACTGTTGGGAGAAAATCAATAAACTCGGTAAAGTCTGTTGAGTCTTCACATTCAGCTTCAGTAATTGAAATATCGGTTATTGAAACTTCGTTAACAAGAATTTCATCCTCAGCTGAATCAGAATCAAGTTCTTCATCCTCCATGATGTAAGTTGTTGTGGCTAGATCACTATTAACTTCAGAATCGTCGTCCATTGCTTCAGCTTCTGGATCAATTGCGGTTTCAGGATCTATTGAATCTTCTGGATCAATCTCAGAATCATCTTCAACCTCAGGTAATGCCCACGCACCTGTGTAAGTATTGCACCCAGCATTACCAGCAACTGAGAAACTATCCTCATCACTAGTAAACAGTATTGTTGCTGGAGCGTCTGATTCCAGCTTCTCACCACCAATAACTATGTGATCAAGTTCCCACGTTGAAGCTGAAAGAGCAAACTGGCTACTGCCTGAATTGCTATTTCCTTCTATAGTAGGATCTACTGTTTTTTCTTCATTGTTGTCTGTGCAAGCGGCAGCTCCCATTGTTAGGGCTAAACCAATTGCTAATAGTCTCTTTTGCATATCTCTCTCCTTATTTGCGAAGCATCGACTTGTAGTAACCCGATGCCAGTGACTAATGCATTAGACGGCTGTGTTTCTAGATCTATCCCTGCTTTGTTGTCTTTCATCTTTTCGCGTCTCTTCCGTAGTCTCTTCGAAATATTTGTAGCAGTTTCTTAATGTTGAACTGGGTCAGATGATTTATTCTCGAACTGGCTTGTTAAAGTTTTCACTAGATTAGTTCAGCAATTCAAGGTTTTGTATTTTGGAAGCTAAGATTTTATCAAATGTTAAAAGTCTGGTGCTGGCGATATTTGCTTCAGCCGCAAGTATCTCATCTTCTAGACTTGCTTTAGGAAATTCTAAGTAGTGAAATAATGCTAAATCTAGGAGCTCTTTTTCGAACTTAATATTTTCGATTCTGCTTAAAGTTCTAATTGCTAGGTTTATATCATGTCGTTCAAGCTCGTAGTATCTTTCTAGAACAAACGCAATTTCAGCCAAAGCAATAGTTGGGATTATGCATAGTGTGTCTTTGAGAAGACTTAAGACAAGTTTTTTTGTTTTGGAATGTCGCCTAGTAGTAGTCTTAAAACTATATTTGTGTCTAGACGTGGTGCGGGTTTGATCATTTCTTTGATGCACGTGTTTTATAGAAAGTGCTGATGTCTTCTAAAGGTTTTTTATTTTTTATTTTTGGTTTTAGATAGTCATGTAATTCATCAAGACTTTTAGGTACTTTGAGCAGGGGTCTTGTGTAAAGCGGCAGGCTGGGTCTTAGATGAGGGGGGGTGGAGTCCTGAGTTTTAAGAGAAAGGTTCCTATGTTGTCACTTTTAGAATAAAAGTGGTTAACCTGGGAAGCTGTAATAAAATCCTTTTCGCCCTAGACCTGAGGCTGACAGTTCGCTGTTGTAATTCCTAAGTAGGCGATCGTTTCACTCTTGTGGTTAGCCTTGTGCTTTCAATAAAGGTGTTGATCGGTGAGAAGGCCGACAACAACCTAGAAATTGAAAGGAGGGTGAATGGAAAACCCAAGACCAGAAAAGGTCGCCGCAGTTAAAGAAGTTAAAGATCGATTTGATTCTGCAACTTCTGTGATGGTAACCGAATATCGTGGTTTAAGCGTAGAAGCCTTATCGGAACTACGTAAATCGCTTCGTGAATCTGGCGGATACTACAAGGTATATAAAAATACTTTGGTACGCCGTGCAGTTGACGAAGCTGGTTTAGATATGGCCGAGCATTTGCTAGGTCCAACAGCTTTAACTTTTACAGAGAATAAGCCTGATGGATCAGAAGGCGATGTTGTATCTGTAGCTAAAACTTTACGAGATTTTGGTAAGACTCACCCAGAGCTTGTTATCAAGGCAGGTTACTTCGAAGGAAACATTATTGATGCTGACACAATTCATAAGTTAGCTGATATTGAACCTCGTGAAGTATTGCTTGCTAAGTTTGCAGGTCTATTGGCTGCGCCTATGTCTAAATTTGCTGGATTGCTTCAAGCATTACCACGCGATTTTGCATATGGACTCCAAGCACTCATTGAAAAAGGTGGAGCTCCTGGAGCTCCAGTATCAGAAGCTCCAGTCGAAGAGGAAGCACCAGTTGAAGAATCAACTCCCGCTGAACCTGAAGTAGAAGCTGAATCAAAAGATGTAGCGCAAGAAACTAAAGAAGAGTCACCTGACGACTCAAATACCGAAGCAGAAGCGAATGCCTCTAAAGAGGTTGACGCTGAAGCTGAAACTACTCAGGAAGAACCTGCTGTAGAAGAAACTGAAACAAAAGACGAAAAGGAATAATAACAATGGCAACAAAAACAAAAGACGAAATATTAGAAGCAATAGCAAGTATGAGCGTACTTGAACTTTCTGAACTACTTAAAGAGTTCGAAGAGAAGTTCGATGTGTCTGCTGCGGCTCCAGTGGCAGTTGCTGCTGCTGGTCCAGCTGGTGGTGAAGAAGCTGCTGAAAAGACAGAGTTCGACGTAATGCTTACAGCTGCAGGAGATAAGAAGATTGGCGTAATTAAAGCCGTTCGTGAATTAACAAGTCTTGGGCTTAAAGAAGCTAAAGACTTAGTTGAAAAAGCTCCTACTGCAGTTCTTGAAGGTGCATCTAAAGATGACGCTGAAGCAGCAAAAGCTAAAATTGAAACTGCTGGTGGTTCAGTAGAACTTAAGTAATTAAGACTAAAAACTTAAATCTGTTGATGGCCCTTGGAATTTATTCTGAGGGCCATTTTCTTATTTTGGGCTATGTTCTGGTTTTGGTGTTTGGTTAGTTTAAATAGCGAATGGTTAGCCTTTGGCTGCTAATCCCGCCACTCTATTGCCTTGTTCTTCCTGGTCGTCTGCTCTTAATGGATCATGTTTTTAGGTGTATTTTTGGTTTGAGCTGGTTGAGTGTGGTGCTTACGGATTTGTTGTTTGGGTTGTCTTGCCTTTATCTCTTTCCTACTGTTCATGGGCTGTATAAGTTTGTCACATGGAAGTAAGTAAACTTCTTTTCATTTAACAGGCGGTAGAAATGTATAAAAAAGTTATAACGGTTGGGCTTATCGGTTTAATGGGGCCTTTCACTGGGGCTGCAGCTTTTGCTCAAGATTTTACGGTTAATGATGATGGGTGGGTAGAAACTTCTGGTGGTACTACGTTTAATCCTGAGTTGTATGCGGATACTGATTGGCATAGAGATACATATACTCCCGCCGTCCAAGCCGCTGAAAACTCTGTTCAAAATATTACAAACTCTGGTCAAGATGTGATTATTACTTCTTCTGCGGTAAATTCGATTCCCGTAACCCCAGATCAAGCTGATACTTCTGCATTAATTGATGAATGGGGTTTCAACCCTATGCTGTATGAAGATAGCGATCCAAATTCTTGGTATCAAACTGATTTCTTGCCTTGGTATAGCGACGAATATATACCACAATCAATAGTTGCCCCACAGATAGAAGTTGTTGATCCTGTTGAAGAAGCTCCAGTAGATGTTGCCGTTGTTGCTCCGGTTGAAGTAATCGAGCCTGAGGTTTTTGTTCCAGAGGCTGAAGTTGTTGTGGCAGAAACTCCAGTAGTTGAGGCTGAGCCTGATTCAAATCTTCCCGATATTGAAGTGGCAGCTGGTGTGTTTGCTAATCCATCAACAAATGAAGTAACAGTTACTACAGAAAAAGAAGAGTCTGTTGAGACTGAATATGTTAGTGGTGCTCCAACTACAGATGAGTTTACTGTTGCCATTGTTATCCCTAAGGATGAATCTGATGCCCCTATGTTCAACGAGGCCGTTGAGCCAAATGCCCCTATGTTGGCCCTGTATTAAGAAACGTGTCACCAGGTGCAAAGTAAAATTTGAACTACTTTTTTGACAGTGATATCTGTAGAATATTCTAGTATAGACCAGGATTTGCATTGCATTGACTGAGCTTTACTTCTTGTGGATATAGAATAGTTTGATTATCAGATTCCAACAAATATAAATATCGTGAAGCCAAAGAAAGAAATGGGTTTAGTTTTTATTGCCCGGGTGCGTTTCCGTGTCTAGGGTCCGATGTTTGTAGAATACCTTTGAGAGGTGGTTCAGTAACTGCGTCTGGTTCCTCTTTGACTTCAGCGAATGCTGTAACTAGTTCTGCCAGTTGGCTGGCAAAAAAGAATGGATCTTGGGAGAGTCTGGTCCCGAGTCGTCCCAGGGAACTTATCTTGCGAGTCTGGCCCAAGCTTTCTGAAGGTCTTCCTGCGTCTTCAAGATATACATTGAAGGAGAATTGTCTTAATAATACTTTGATAATCCGTTTGGCGATATCTGGTTGTGTCGCATTCGATGCTGGAATTCCTTCAGACATGAAGTACCTTAAAATTACAGCATGATTAAACGCATCATAAGTTCCAACATTTTCTATTTCTTC
>ENA-ORXT01003713-ORXT01003713.1-marine-metagenome-genome-assembly--contig:-NODE-3713-length-16511-cov-6.626080_pt1 | contig 16511 bp, 10 predicted proteins | sample MGYA00237868_ERZ511482 | MGnify/ENA metagenome assembly ERZ511482 | reverse complement strand
ATCCTCGCCAACGGCAGGAAGTGGTACTGCGGCGGCGAGCCGTACATTCCGGTCGAGTTCTCGGTGGCGGCGTACCGCTTCGGCCATTCGATGGTGCCGATCAGCGTGCAGTTCCAGAAGAACGCGCCGCCTTCGACCTGTTTGGCGACGTCTCTCGCCTCCCGCCCCAGCCGCCAAGTCGCTGGCGAGCTGCAACCTGCGGCGCAGCAACCAGTTCCTGCTCCCTGCCGCTCAGCGGGTCGCCGAGTACAAGGCGATCGATCGGCGAGATCCTGGCCTCGACCCAGTCGATCTGACCGGCGCCGTCTCGGCGGACTCAGTTCAGGCCGTCGACGGCGATCCGGAGGACCTCGAGACTTTCGGCGAAGGTCACGGGGTTCAGGCGTCGGTTGTCGAGTTCGATGAGCACTTCGGCACCCGATTCGTCGGTGTAGATCACCAACGACATGTCCCGGTCGGGGCCGTTGTAGCTCACGACCGCACCACCCGACGCGAAGATCTGGTCGGTGTCCTCGATCTGCCACTCGGCCCAGGGAACCTCACCTTGACCGTTCCAGACCTCGATGTCGACCGGATTCTTCACGAAGATGCCAATGTCCAGATCGCCGTCGACGACGTCGTAGAAGTTGCAGTACTGCTGGTTGCCGTCGTCATCGACGAAGCCACCCTCGTCGTCCAGGCTGATCGGCGCACGGCTGATCGCCTCGCCGATCGCGTCGACGTCGATGTCCTCGCACTCACCGAAACCGTCCACGAAACTCTCGAGCGACGGCACCTCCCCGGCGAAGAATGCATCCGCTGCCGCGTCGAGGTCTTCCTCGCGGACGTCGGCGTCGTAGTCGGACTGAACCCCGTCGAGCACATCGCCAAGGATCTCAGCGGTGTCGCTGGTGTACAGCTGGACACCGTCGATCTCGTCGCCGATCGGTCCAATCACACTGAACCACGCGACGAAGCGTCCGCGCGAAGCAATTGCTGAGACGCCCTTGACGTCATCACCTTCCAAGATGTCGCCGTAGTCGGTCAGCACTCGCAGATCGAAGGCGCTGTATCCCTTGTCGATGGAGTCACTGCGCTGGGCAATCGGGTACGAGAAGTCGCTGTTCGCTGCCTCGAGGTTGTCGTCGACGCGCGCGTTGATGAAGTCGAGCGCCTCGTCTGTCGATCCTCGATCGCCGACGACGATGCTCACCCGGTTGCCACCACTCGTGTCGGCGACACACTGCAGCATCGATTCGTAGCTCGCCGTCATCCACTCACCGATCGTCTCCTCGAGAAGGGTGTCGAACGGGAGGTCATCGCAGCCAGCGATGCCGTCGGGTAGCGCTCGCAGCTCGTCGCTCGGCGTCATGTCGGCAACGAGGTCGGGGAGCACCGATGCCATCTTCGACACGTCGGCCTCGGGCCAGTTCAAGCCGGTGCCCATCTTGCGGGCCTCGAAGATCACCTCGGCGCCGTCGTTCCGCGCCCGCACGAACGTGAACAATCCCTGCGTGTGGCCAGCGTCATCACCGAGTTCGGGAAGCGGTTCGAGGGCGTCGGCGTCGGCGAAGACGAGCTGATACTTCTCGCCGTCGAGGTCGGGACTGAAGATCAGTTGACCGAGTTGGGCGTTCCTGTTGGCCTCGGCATAGATGGAGCACATGCGGTACGGCGAGACCGGCGGTGCGTCGTCGGTGACGACGACTGGTTCGTCCACGACGGTGGCAATCAGGTCGACGTCGAGCGACCTGCACGACTCAAGCGGTTGACCGGCGAGCCGGCCGATGCCCGCTTCTGCAGCGCCCTCGGACGTTGTGTCTGATCCGGGTGCCTCGGTCGCCACGGGGTCGGTGGCGGCCACCTCGACGTCGGTCGATTCGCTCGTTTCGGACGCCGACACCTCCACAGGCTGCGACTCCTGCTCGGGTGCTGACTCCTGTACGGGCTGCGACTCCGTCGGTTCGACGCCTCCGACCGGACCGGACGTCGTTTCATCGCTGCCCGCACAGGCACTCGCCATCACAGCGAGGGCAACCACCCCAGCCGTGATTGATGTCGGACGTCTCCGGTGACTCGTACTGGTCATCTGGGGTCCTTCTCTCGCATCGAAATCATCGTGGCCGAAGCCGAGCCCGAAAGCAACCGGGTCGCCAGGGTCGGGCGCACGCTAGCGAGATGAAGCGCTGCATCGGTGCGTCCATCTCGCCGTCGATCATCACTTGTCCAGCATCGGCTGGCCTGTGCTGGCCGATGAGCGTCGCGCGAGTACCCAACTCCCGCTTGACCACGTCGTCGCCGCCGCGAGCGGTGATACTGGTGACGTGTCCACATCGTCGTCACACTCTCACGGCCCGCTGACGGGCGTGCGGGTTCTCGAACTCGGCAACTTCATCGCCGGGCCGTTCGCCGGGCAATTGTTCGGTGACTACGGCGCCGAGGTGATCAAGGTCGAGTCGGCCGACGGCGGCGACCCGATGCGGCGATGGGGTGTTGCCGTCGATGGCGACAGCCTCTGGTGGCCCACCATTGCCCGCAACAAACAGTCGGTCGTCGCTGACTTGAAAAATGTTACTGACCTGGCCATGGTGCAGAACCTGGCCGCCGAGTGCGACGTCGTGCTCGAGAACTTCCGACCGGGGACGCTCGCCAAGTTCGGTCTCGATCACGCCACGCTCTCGATCGCCAATCCTCGGGTGATCGTCACCCACGTGTCGGGCTTCGGACAGACCGGGCCACGGTCGTCCGAGGCCGGGTTCGGCTCGATCGGTGAAGCAATCGGCGGGATCCGCCACACGACCGGCGACGCCGACCGGCCTCCGGCGCGCGCCGGTATCAGCCTCGGCGATTCACTCGCCGCGCTGTTCGCCGTGATCGGCACACTTGCGGCGTTGCACGAACGCTCGACGAGCGGCAGGGGCCAGGAAGTCGACGTCGCGATCTATGAGGCAGTCGCAGCATTGATGGAGTCATCGCTGGCCGACTTCGACGTGGCGGACGTACTCCGCACCAGGTCAGGGGGAACGCTGCCCGGTGTTGCTCCGTCGAATGCGTATCCGACGCGGGACGGTTCCGACGTGCTGATCGCCGCAAACGCCGATGCGGTGTTCACCCGGCTGTGTGCTGCCATGGGCCAGCGAGAGATGGCCGATGATCCGCAGTGGTCGACACACGCTGCGCGCGGGGAACGCGAACATCAACTCGACGGTCTGGTGGCCGATTGGACCAAGGGCATCGACAGCGCCGATCTGCTCGAGTTGCTGCGCGAGCACAGCGTCCCGGCGGGGCGGGTGTACACCGCAGCCGACATGCTGACCGACGAGCACTACGTGGCGCGCGACATGATCCATCGACTGACGTCACGCGCCGGGATCGACACCGCCATGTTGGGCGTCGTGCCGAAGTTCAGCCGAACACCCGGATCGATTCGCGACGTCGGCCCGGACCTCGGCGAACACACCGATCAGTATCGGTAGGTGTTACAGATGGTGCCAGGCACCATCTGTAACACCATCTAGAAGTCTTCGTCGAAGCCGACTTCGCCTTCGATGCCGGTCTGATAGCTCGACACGGTGCGCTCGAAGAAGTTCGACAGGCCCTGGACGTCTTGGAGTTCCATGAAGCTGAACGGGTTCTTCGAACCGAACTCGGCGTGGTAACCGAGCAAGGCAAGGCGGGTGTCGGCGACGTACTGGAGGTACTCGAGGGTGTCGCCGAGGCTCATGCCCGGCACACCCTCGGTGAGCACGTCAGCAGCGAATTGGTACTCGCACTCGACGGCTTCGCGCAGCATTTCACGGATGTCGGCTTCGAGTGCGTCGTCGAACAGTTCGGGCTCTTCGTTACGAACCGTGTTGACGACTTCGAGGGCGAAGTTCATGTGGCACGACTCGTCGCGGAACACCCAGTTGGTGCCGTCGGCGAGACCATTGAGCAGGCCCTTGGAGCGCAGGAAGTAGACGTACGCGAACGCCGCGAAGAAGAACAGGCCCTCGATGCAGGTGGCGAAACAGATCAGGTTGAGCAGGAACTGCTTGCGCTGAGCCGGTGTCTCGATGGTGGTGACGTCTTGGATCTGGTCCATCCACTTGAAACAGAAGTCAGCCTTGGCCTTGATCGACGGAATGTTCTCGACAGCAGCGAACGCAGCCTCGCGCTCCTTCATGTCGGGGATGTAGTTGTCGAGCAGGGTCAAGTAGAACTGGACGTGCAAGGCTTCTTCGTACAACTGGCGCGAGAGGTACATGCGTGCCTCGGGGCTGTTGATGTGGCTGTACAGGTTGAGCACGAGGTTGTTCGAGACAATGCTGTCGCCGGTCGCGAAGAACGCAACGAGACGGCTGACCATGTGCTTCTCAGCTGGCAGCAACTTGCGGTCGAGGTCGACCAGGTCGTCGGAGAAGTCGATCTCGTCGACGGTCCAGGTGTTCTTGATGGCGTCTTTGTACATGTCGAAGAACACCGGGTAGCGCATCGGCCGCAACGTCAGGTCGAAGCCGGGGTCCAAGATGTGCTTGGCACGCTTCGCAGCGACAGGTGCTGGAGCTTGGGCTTCGATGCCTTGGAAGGGCTCGTTCAGAATTGGATCGATCAGGGCCATCAGTTGCATGCCTCGCAGGATTCGGGGTTCTCGAGGCTGCAGGCGAGTGCTTCCTCTTCGGTGAAGGTGGGTGTGGGTTGTCCGCCGCCTGACGGACCGCTCGGGGGCGTCGGCGTCGGCGCAGGGGCTGCAGCAGTCGAAGTCGACTTGTTGATCTTCGTGGCGGGCCGGCTGCGCAGGTAGTAGGTGGTCTTGAGACCGGACTTCCATGCGTGCAGGTACATCGAGGAGAGCTTGCCGATGGTCGGCGTCTCCATGAACAGGTTGAGCGACTGGCTCTGGTCGATGAAGGCGCCGCGCTCGGCACCCATGTCGATGAGCTGGCGCTGCGGGATCTCCCACGCAGTGCGGTACACCTCGCGCAGTTCGGCAGGGATCCGCTCGACGTCTTGGACCGAACCCTCGGACTGCTTGATCTCATTGATCATGTGCTCGTCCCACAGGCCGCGGCGCTGCAGTTCGCTCACGAGGTAGCGGTTGATCTGCATGAACTCGCCCGAGAGCGTCTCACGCTTGAACAGGTTGGACACCTGCGGCTCGATGCACTCGTAGCAACCGGCGATCGAGGCAATCGTGGCGGTCGGCGCAATGGCGATCACGAGGCTGTTGCGCAACCCGTGCTCTTTGACTCGGCCACGCAGCGTGTCCCAGTCGAGCTCGGCGGGCGGGACGATCTTCACGCCACTCTTGCGGCTGCCTTCGTCCCAGAGGTCGAACTGCAGGTCGCCCTGTGCGGCACGGGTGCCTTCGAAGGACTCGTGCGGGCCGCTCTCGACAGCCAGTTCGGTTGACGCCCACAGTGCGTGGAAGTAGATGTGCGCACTGATCCGCTTGCTGAGTTCCTTGGCAGCGGGCGAATCGAACGGCAGGCCCTTCTTGAAGAAGACGTCCTGCAGCCCCATCATTCCGAGACCGACGGGGCGCCACTTGTTATTCGAGAACTTGGCCTCGGGTGTGGGGTAGTAGTTGATGTCGATGACCCGGTCGAGGAACGGCACGACCTGGCGCACGACACGGCCGAGACGCTCGAAGTCGAACACCATCTCACCGGATGAGTCCGGAGCGACGTAGGAGCCGAGGTTGAGCGAGCCGAGGTTGCAGACCGCCGTGTTGGCTTGGTCGGTCACTTCGAGGATCTCGGTGCACAGGTTGGAGAGGTGCACGACACGGGGCGTTCCGTCGTCGTTGAGCGCACCGGTTTGATTGCACTTCTCGTTCGATGCGTCCTTGAAGGTCATCCAGCCGTTGCCGGTCTGGGCGAGGGTGCGCATCATCTTCGTGTACAGCGCTCGGGCCGGGACCTGCTTTTCGTAGAGGCCTGCTTCTTCGGCGGCGGTGTAAGCCCGCTCGAAGTCATCGCCGAACTTGTCGGTGAGGTCCGGGACCTTCTTCGGGTCGAAGAGGCTCCACTGCCAGTCCTTCTCGACACGTTCCATGAAGAGGTCGGGAACCCAGTTGGCGATGTTCAGGTTGTGCGTGCGACGGGCGTGGTCGCCGGTGTTGTCGCGCAGTTCGAGGAAGTCCTCGACGTCGGCGTGCCAGGACTCGAGGTACACGCACGCAGCGCCCTTGCGACGGCCACCCTGGTTGACGGCTGCAACCGATGAGTCGAGCGTGCGCAGCCACGGGACGATGCCGTTGGACAGGCCGTTCGTGCCCTGGATGAGACTGTTCTTTGCCCGCACCCGATGCCAGGCGACACCGATGCCGCCGGCAAACTTGGAGAGCTTGGCGATGTCGGTGTAGCGCTTGTAAATACCTTCGAGGCTGTCCTCGGGCGAGTCGAGCAGGTAGCAGCTCGACATCTGGCTGTGCGTGGTACCAGAGTTGAACAGTGTCGGGCTCGACGGCAGGTACCCCAGCGACGACATCAGGTCGTAGAACTTGACGGCCGCATCGACGCCACCGTCCAGTTCGGCGGACTTGACGCCATGTTGGTCAGTGCTGCCGGCGACGAGGCCGCAGGCGACACGAAGCATGAAGTACTGCGGGGTCTCGATGACGTCGCGCCGTTCGGGGTGACGGAGCAGGTAGCGGTCATAGACGGTGCGCAGACCGAAGAACTCGAAGAGGCGGTCGCGGTCGGAGTTGATTGCGGCGTTGAGTTCGGGAGCGTTGGCTTCGACGAAGGCGAGGACTTCGTCGGAGACGATGCCCTGTTCGTGGGAGATCTTGATCGACTCGGAGAACCACGGGATGTTCTGGTTGCGGACTTCTTTGTCGATGACCGTGGCCAGCAGTCGTGCGGCGAGCTTGGAGTAGTTGGGCTCTTCGACGATGAGGCCTGCTGCGGTGCGGATCGACAGGTTGTCGAGTTCGCCGGTGCTGGCGCCATCGGCAAGTGCCGAGATGGTGCGCGTGGCGACGCGCATTGGATCGACTCCGAGCAGACCCTCAGATGCTCGGGCGATCGCGTTGACGATCTTGTTCAGGTCGACTGGTTCGAGCTGACCGTTGCGTTTCATGACGCGCATGCCACCTCCCGTCGGGGTGTTGGCCGTGGCGGCGCCCGCCGAGTCGACCGGGGCCGACTTGGCGGCGTCGGTCAGCGTGGGGGCCTGCAGGGCCCCCGTTTCATCCGTTCCGCCGGCTCCCGTGCCCGTCGCAGTCGGATTCTCTTGTGTTTTCCCAACATTGTCTTCAATCAGTGTCACCGGCTACTCCGTCTCGGTTCATTGCGTTGTGTGCGTCGATTTACTTGCGTTTTCAGGGTTTCAGCGACTGAACGGCACCAATTGATGCAGCGCCGCTTCTCGATACAGCACCACTTGATGTCGTGGCCGCCGGCTCGATTTACCCACTCTCGGCACCACATCTTGTGGTTACGAGTCCGTAATTACATCAGTGCAACCCGGGGGTGTCAACGTTAGGGAGAGCGAATCGCCAGAATTCTGACGGCGAATCGCGAAGCCCCTGCTCAGGCGCTCGCATCTTCGAAGATATCTTGATCGACGCCTCGGGATCGGACCTGCAATCGTGACCACACGCGCGATTCCGACCGCGCAGTGGCGCTGATCACGGCGCCGTCGCGCTCCGCTTCGGCCAACCAGAACGGCTCGACGTCGACGAGTTGGCCCGAATCCAGACGAACGTGATTCTCGCGGAACTCCAGCGTCGTACGCCAACCGTCGCGCTCGAGGGCACGACGATCGATCTGGCGCAGGGTCGAACGGTGCTGGCGACGGCGGCGCAACCCGCGTGGACCAACTGCTGATCTCTTAGGGCGGACCTCCGCTTCTGCCGCTCTGGTCCTGGTCGAGAGGGTTCTGGTCGACAGGGTTCTGGTCGAGAGGGTTCTGGTCGAGAGGGTTCTGGTCGAGACGGTCCTGGTCGAGGGGATGCGAGCCATGGCTCCACTGTGCATGTCGTTGCTTGTGGGCAACAAGGGTCGCAACCATGTGAATTTGGTGTGTGCGGAGGCCGATCTCGCTGTGGGTTGCCTGTGACCAACCTGTGTACGCCTGTGGACGCCGGTCGAAGCCGGACGAAGCCTGGTCACGACCAACCTCGACACCGACTCCGCAACGCCCGAGCATCCAGCGAGCGAGCGGTGTGCTCCTAAGCTGCTCGGCGTGGAGCATCTCGTCGCGTCGCTGATCGGTCTGCGCTCGGCGCTCGGTGACCTCGATGTGTCACTGCCGCTGGCAGACACCGTTGACACGCAGCGAGTCCTCGCCGAACTCGTCGGTCAGATCGACGACTATCTCCTCCCCCGACTGGCTCGCATGGATGCACCGTTGCTCGTCGTGCTCGGCGGATCGACCGGGGCTGGCAAGTCGACGATCACCAACTCCCTCGTCGGCGACGTCGTCTCTCTCGCCGGTGTGCTGCGACCTTCGACGCGGACACCCGTTCTCGTCTGCAACGCAGCAGACAGCGAGTGGTTCCTGCGCGGCGACCTCAGCGCTGCGACCGGCGTGGAGGCCGATGCCGCGTCGCTGGTCGATTCCGGGACCATCCTGCCCGGCCTTGCCCGCAGTACTGGCGACCGCCCGGTCGGTTCAGGTCTCCACGTGGTCCAACACGACCGGGTACCACGAGGACTGGCGTTGCTCGACGCTCCGGACATCGATTCCGTCGAGACCGCCAACCACGAACTCGCTGCCCAATTGCTGGGTGCCGCTGACGTCTGGCTGTTCGTCACGACCGCCTCGCGCTACGCCGACGCCGTGCCTTGGGATTACCTGCGCCGGGCTCGAGATCGTGCCGTTGCGCTCGCGGTCGTCGTCAACCGGATCCCGACGGGCGCTGCTGACGATGTCCTCGTCCACCTCGCCGAGATGCTCGACGAACAGGGACTCGGGGCAATCAGGCTCTTCCCCATCGAGGAGACCGGCGGCGACGCCGAAGGCCGGCTCGAGCTCTCAGACGTGTCCGATCTGCAGGAATGGCTGACTGGACTCGTTGCCGATGACGCGCATCGCGACGAGGTCGTGTGGACCACACTCGAAGGAACGCTCGACTCGATCCCCGCTCGGGTCACGTCGATCGCTGCCGGCGTGGAGGCTCAGGTCGCCGCCATCGATGCGCTGCGCCTCGTCGCGGTCGACCGCTATCACGATGCACTCGGAGCGCTCGACGACGAACTGAGCAACGGCGTGCTGCTGCGTGGCGAGGTACTCGATCGCTGGCGGGAGCATGTCGGGACCAGCGCCTTCATGGACCGCTTGCAGCAGGGAGTCGGTCGATTGCGCAGCAGACTTCGACATCTCGTCACGCGAACGCCGGTGCCGGTGGAGGCCGCGCAGGATCAACTCGAATCGAACCTGTCGACGCTGGTCACCAATCATGCTGACCGTGCAGCGCTCGGCACGGTGACGGAGTGGGAGGCGTCGACGGCTGGTGCCACGGTGCTCGCCACCGCCGAACGGGGCATCGACCGACCCACCCCCGGCTTGGCGGCGCGGCTCGATCGCGAACTCGACGAGTGGCACGACGAGGTCCTGACACTCGTGCAGACCCGTTCGGGCAGCAAGCTCGCCGTGGCTCGAGCGCTGTCGCTGGGGCTCAACGGCGTGGGCGTGGCTCTGATGATCGCCGTGTTCTCCCAGACCGGTGGGTTCACCGGGGCCGAAGCAGGTGTCGCGGCGGGCACGGCAGCGGTCAGCCAGACGCTGCTCACCGCAATCTTCGGGGAGAACGCTGTGCGCGATCTCGTGCGCGACGCCCGCTACAGCCTCCAGCTGCGGTTGGCCGGCCTGTTCGAAGTCGAGCGCAGCCGATTCGACGCGCTGCTCGGACCGCACAGTTCACACGACCAACTCGACGTGCTGCTGGGAGCGCATGAACAGCTCGTTGCCGCGAGTTCCGAGCGCCGGCGATGAACAAGCCTCACAAGTCTGACAACGATCGTTCTGACATGGATCTGTCGGCGAGGGTCGAGGCGCTGCGGCGTGCCATCGACATCGCTGACGGTCGTCTCGATCAGCGGTTGGTCGGCGCTGCGAGTGTGATTGCCGACAAGGTCAGCGACCGGATGGGCCACGGCACGTCGCACACCGTGGTGGCACTCGCTGGTTCGACCGGTGTTGGCAAGTCGTCTCTGTTCAACTCACTCGTGGGCGTCGACGTGTCAGCGGTCGGGGTTCGTCGGCCGACCACCGGAGTCGCCCATGCTGCGGTCTGGGGTGAGGGCGCTGAGTCCCTGCTCGACTGGCTCGGTGTCGGTCGACGGCACCATGTGCACGGAACCGAATCCGACGCTGCGGCGCACCGATCCGGTCTGGTGCTGCTCGACCTGCCCGACTTCGACTCGACCGAGACTTCCAACAGAGCCGAGGTCGATCGGCTGGTCGAGTTGGTCGACGCCATGATCTGGGTCGTCGATCCGCAAAAGTACGCCGATGCTGCGCTCCACGACGGGTATCTGCGTCCGTTGTCAGGCCACGGCGATGTGCTCCGGTTCGTCGTCAACAAGATCGACACGGTCCCCGCTGAGCAGCACCAGATGTTGCTCGAAGACTTTGCCAGGCGGCTCGACGACGACGGCATCCACGGACCTCACGTCATCGCCGCATCGACTGCGAACGGCGACGGGCTCGACTCGATCTCCGCGTTGCTGACCGCGACACTCGCGGAACGGCGAGTGATCGTCGACCGGCTGTCTTCTGATCTGGCCGAAGCGGCGACCGCCTTGAGTGCCAAGTCGACCGGAGCCGACGCCGCCGGTGTCAGCGAGGCGGCTCGACGCGACCTGGTGGAACAGTTGGGCCGAGCGGCTGGAGCGGACGCCGCTGGCGCAGTCGTCGAGCGTCAGCACCGCAAGGACGCGCGGATGGCACTCGGGTGGCCGCTGTTGCGGCTCGGTGAGCGCTTCCGCCGACGACATCCGATCAGTGAACTCCCCCGGGCCAGCGCCAGTGCCGCGGCTCGTTCCGAGATCGAGCTCGCAGTGCGCGATGTTGCTGAGTCGGTCAGTGGATCGGTTGCGGGCGGCCTCGAAGCTCCGTGGCCACACACCCTGCGCTCAGCGGCCGGCGCACACACCGAACCGCTCACCACCAAACTCACTGCGATCACCGATGATGTCGCTCGCGCTGCGACGTCTCGGCCGTCGTGGTGGGCACCGGTCGTTGCACTCCAGCGAGTCTTCACCGCGGCAGCGATCGTCGGAGCGGTCTGGCTGCTCGTGGTCGCCGTCCTCGGCGGATTCTTCCGGCTCGCCACCGATCCACTGCTGATCGACACACCCGGCCTCGATTGGATTCCGCTCCCCAGCCTGCTGGTCCTTGGGGGCCTGGCGCTCGGCTTCATCGCATCGCTCCTGGTCCGGGTCCCCGTCGGCATCTCTGCGCGTCGCCGTGGCGGACTGGTACGACGACGGCTGCTCGATCGCATCGGCGACCTCGCCGACGAGACCGTCTTGGCCGACATCGACGCCGTGCTGGCAGACCGCCGGCGCCTAGCCACGGAACTGGCCATCGTGCGGGGCCGGTGACGGCGAGCTGAACGACTAGAAGTCGGGCAGCAATTCGGCACAGGACGCGAAGGCACTCTGGAGCGCCGGGTTGGCGAGGTCCAGGTCGCCGAAGATCGCTTCGAGGGTCGGGTCAGCGAGGATGTCGGCGGTGGTGATCTCGGGGAACTCGGCGCCTTCGTCACGGGCACAGGCGAAGAACGCGAGCAGTTGGTCGATCTCTGACTCTCCCTCAGGAACGAAGAAGTCCGCGTCGGCGTTGTCCGAGCAGGTCGATCCTTCGTCGGGCACGGCCAGCTCGAGCAGATACGCATCGATGTCGGCTTGGACGCAGTCGATGGTGCCGTAGGCCGTGTGGCCCTCTGCCTCGACGGTGTAGAGGACCGCCGAATCAAGCGACTCCGCCATCTCGACGGACCATTCGTATGGCGTGGCCGGGTCGCCAGAGTTGCCGATGACGACGATCGGCGGGGCGCCCGCAGCCGGGCCGATCTGGAGTGGGTCGGTTGCAGCGACGATGCCGAGGCAGCCGGTCGAGGCACGCAGGAAATCAGCGAAGTAGGTCGACACGTCGGCGGATTCGTCGGAGTCGATCAGCTGCTGGTCGGCATCGGGGCGAGCCGGGTCGTCGGCGCAGTTGATGAAGGAGTTCGCCACCTGGGAGTTGTCGTAGGTGCCGTCCAATTGGCGCCCGACGTACGAGTCGCCGAGCACCTGCAGGAGCGTGCCGTCCTGCTCGGTCTCCGCGGTGTAGAGCGCGGAGACGAGGAACGGCCACGACTCCTTGCTGTACAGCGCTGCGGCCATGGCAAGGCTGAACTCGCCGGGCGTCACGACTCGGTTCGGGTCGTCGGTCGGGAAGGACCCGATTTCGACGATCTCGGCTTCGAGTCCTTCGATCACGTCGAGGGTCGGCCCGATCTCGTTCAGCAAGCAGTCGGGGTCGGCGTCGCATGCTGCGGCGAAGTTCTCGAGTGCCCGGTCGAAGCCGGCACCCTGGTCCTTGGACAGGGCAACGGAATCGCTGGTCGGCTTCACGGCGGCGTCGAGCACGAGCGCCCGGACGTTGTCGGGGAACAGTTCGGCGTAGGTGGCGCCGAGCCGGGTGCCGTAGGAGTAGCCGACGTAGCTGAGCCCGTCGTCGCCGAGCGCCGCACGAAGCAGGTCCATGTCGCGTGCTGCGTTGTTGGTGCCGACGTACTCGGAGAGTTCGATCGTGTCGGCGGTGCAGCTGGCGAGTTGCGCCTCACGGTCGGCAACGAGTTCGACCCAGCCTGCAGCGTCGCCATCGGCGAGCAGCGTGACCTCGTCGTCGAGTTCGTTGTCGCACGTCAGTGCCGTGCTCGCTCCGACACCGCGCGGGTCGAAGCCGACCATGTCGAAGCGGGACGTGATGTCCTGCGACATCGACAAGGGCACGAAGCCAAGGGCCTCGATTCCGGAGCCACCGGGGCCACCCGGGTTGAAGACGAGCGAGCCGATGCGGTCTTCGCTCGGACCGGTCGCCGCGCTGCGGGCGACGGCGATGTCGATCTGCTCGCCGTCCGGTTCGTCGTGGTTCAACGGCACCTGCAACATGGCGCATTCGAGTGGCAGCGCTTGGGTGCCGACGTCTTCACACGACGCCCAGTCCAGCGTCGATTCGGGCGCAGGACCATCATGCTGCACGCTGTCTGTCGGCGTCTCAAAGTCATCGGCGACCGGCTCGCTGTCGACGGACGTCTCTCCGTCGCCGGACGGGTCGGATGCAGATGGGTCGGACGCAGACGACGCCGTGGTGTCGGCGGACTCGGAGTCCTGTACCGAGACGCCCGACGGCGAGCTCGTACAGCTTGCTGCGAGGAGTGCTGCACAGAGCGCAATGGCGGAGGTTCGGGCGATGCGGCGGCGCATGATCATCAACGTATCGCCGTTGCTCGAGCCCGTCCGTTCAGTGCGTTCAGCCCACCCATTTCCGAGTGAACGATGGCGGCGGCCCGGCAGCGATGCGGACTGCGGCTGCTGCGTCGGCAGCGCGCTGTGCGAGCGCGCCGTGGTCGGGCTTCATGAACCCTGCCCGAACGACACCGTCGATGAACTCGAAGAGCGGGGCGAAAAAGCTGGCACCCTCACTGCTCTCAGGAATCACGGCGTGCTCGGCGGTCCGGACGTCGAGAAACGCGATCGGCATGGCCACGATGCCGAGTTGATTCCAAGTGAGCAGCTCGAAGGCTTCTTCGTACGTGCCGAACCCTCCAGGCAGCACGACGACGCCATCGGCGAGCTCGGCCATCCGAGCCTTGCGGGCGTGCATGTCTGTGGTGACTTCCAGATGGGTGAGGCCCTCGTGGCCGACTTCGAGGGCGAGGAGCTGTTCGGTGATGACACCCGTGACCACTCCCCCGCCGGCCAAGACAGCGTCAGCCACGACGCCCATCAGACCAACGTCGCCACCGCCGTACACCAGGCCGTGGCCGCCAGCAGCGATCGCTGCTCCGAGGTCGTTGGCTGCCTCGCGGTAGGCATGATCGGTCCCGCTGCTGGATCCACAGAACACACAGATGGTTGACACGAGTCACATCGTGGCAGCTCGGCACGGATTCACGTCACCCGGTTACCCATGGGTAGTTTTGAGGACCATGACCCTTGCACCGGGAATCGCCACTCCTGACCTGCCCGCCTGCAACGACGCGATCGACCTCGCCGATCGCGTGGTCGGTGCGGCCGTTCGACGCCTCGCTTCGCTCGAGGGTGGGCCCGACACCCATCAGGTGCTCGCCTATGAGATCGCCCACGCCGCATCGGCAGTCGCCACAGCGAAGTCGTTGATCGATTACGGCAACAAGGGCGAGGTCGAAGCCAAGATCTGCTGTGCGTATGCCGCCGACATGCTGCACGATCTCGCCGGCAAGGTGTTGGGCCGCGAAGACGATTGGGGCGTCGAGCGCGACCCGCTCGCCAATGCTCATTCGTTCATGACGCAGTTCCGTGCTGCGGCGTTTCTGGCGTCGCTCGCCGATATGGCCGGCCCGCTGCACCTGTCGAGCGACATGGAGATGGTCGCTGACACCTTCGATGCTTTTGCCCAGAACGTCATTGCACCGCACGCCGAGCACGTGCACCGCGCCAACGCCGACGTGCCGGAAGAGATCATCACCGGGATGGCCGAGCTCGGCGCGTTCGGTCTCAGCGTGCCCGCCGAGTACGGCGGCTACTCCGAGGGTGGCGACGAGGAGTACATCGCCATGGTCGCAGCAACCGAGGCGCTGTCGAAAGCCAGCCTCGGTATCGGCGGCTCGCTGATCACCCGCCCCGAGATCCTCACCCGTGCCCTCGTCAAGGGCGGAACCGAAGAGCAGAAGAAGAAGTGGCTGCCACTCCTCGCCACTGCTGAAGTGATGCCGGCCGTTGCAGTGACCGAGCCCGACTACGGCTCCGACGTCGCCGGCATCAAGGTGATGGCCACTCGTGCCGAGGGCCCGAACGGCGAAGCCGGCTGGGTCATCAACGGCGTGAAGACCTGGTGCACCTTCGGCGCTCGTGCCGATGCGCTCACCCTGCTGGCCCGCACCGACCCCGACCGGTCCAAGACCCATCGGGGGCTCAGCCTCTTCATCGTCCCCAAGCCGCGTGGCGATGCCCACGGGTTCGACTTCGCACAGGAGATCGACGGCAAGTCCACGGGCGGAACCATGACCGGCAGCCCGATCGACACGATCGGCTACCGCGGCATGCACTCCTATGAGATTGCGCTCGAGAACTGGTGGGTGCCAGAGGAAAATCAGATCGGGGGCCCGGAGGGCTTGGGTCGCGGCTTCTACTACCAGATGGCCGGTTTCGAGAACGGCCGCCTCCAGACTGCGGCCCGTGCTGTCGGTGTGATGCAGGCCGCCTACGAGCTGGGCTTGGAGTACGCCGAGAATCGCAAGGTGTTCGGCGAGTCGATCCTCGACTACCAGCTCATTCGGGCCAAGCTCGGACGTATCGCCGTGCTCACCCAGGCCGGCCGCCAGTTCAGCTACGCCGTGGCAACGCTGATGGCCAAAGGCCAGGGGCAGATGGAAGCGTCAATGGTCAAGGCGTATGTCTGCAAGGCAGCCGAGTGGGTCACGCGGGAGTCGATGCAGATCCATGGTGGCATGGGCTACGCCGAGGAGTACGAGATCAGCCGTCTCTTCGTCGACGCTCGTGTGCTGTCGATCTTCGAAGGCGCCGACGAGACGCTGTGCCTCAAGGTCATCGCTCGCCAGTTGATCGCCAATAGCGCGGCCTGAACCTCGGGCCGCCTCAGTCGCGATCGGGACTGGTGATCGGGATGAGCGGGCGAGCGATACCGCGCTGAGTACCCGGGCGGCGACTCGGAGGGGTACACTTTGCCGTGTACGTCACTTTGACGCCCCGACAGAGAGTTCCGGACGATGATCGAACGCAGACCGATGCCCGAGCCCGTGACGTCGGGAGCGGTCTCGAACAGGTTCTGGCAGAGTGGGGTCGACGAACTCGATCTCGACGAACTCGACCTTGCCCGGGCGATGCTCGATCTGGCTCCGTGCTCGATGTATGTCAAGGACGTCAATTTCAGGTTCATCGCGGCAAATCGCCACATGCTCGAACGATTCGGATTCGACAACATCGAGCAACTCCGCGGTCTCGACGATTTCGACATCCACCCTGCCGACAAAGCCGACGTCTACAGAAACAATGATCGTCGAATCATCGAGACGGGCGAAGCAATCCTCGACGCCGACGAGTGGCAGATCGGCCCCGATGGGTCTTCTTCGGTCGTGCGCATCACGACCGTCCCAGTTCGTAGCCGGCGTGGTGAGATCGTTGGACTGTTCGGAGTGTCGACCGACGTCACCGAGCCGACCCGAGTCAGCGAGGCGCTCGCCGACAGCGAAGAACGGTATGCGCTGGCTGCCCGAGCAACGCGCGACGGCATCTGGGACTACAACGTGGCCTCGAGTTCGATGACCATGTCGCCGCGATGCGCCGAGATCTTCGACATGCCGATCGCCATCGGAGCCGTCCCACATG
>ENA-ORXT01003712-ORXT01003712.1-marine-metagenome-genome-assembly--contig:-NODE-3712-length-16511-cov-140.859803_pt1 | contig 16511 bp, 13 predicted proteins | sample MGYA00237868_ERZ511482 | MGnify/ENA metagenome assembly ERZ511482 | reverse complement strand
GGTAGCATTAGTGGTTTAGATCTGCATCTAATTGAAATTTTGGATTTCCATGGAATTCAAATGAAAAATCAGAAAGTTCTTACTTTAGATTTATCAGGTTTAGAAAAGGAGTACGAAATGGAGATTTATGGATTGATAGGTTATGAACTTCTTAAAGAGTATGATATTCTATTTAATTATGAAAAGAATGAGATACAATTAGTAAAACCAGATTACTTCGATACTTTTCAAAAGGAAATGACTCATCTGACTAATCCTACTCGATTACAATTCAGTATGGAAAAGCATCTACCCGTTATAGATTGTTATATAGGACAAAAGAAATTGGCCTTCGCAATAGACTCTGGTGCAGAATCTAATCTTATTGATAAAAGTTTATTTGATCAGCTTTACCACAGCTTAGATGAAATTGCAAGTGATACCTTAACTGGAGCTGGCAAAATCTCAAGAGAAGTACCCACAGGTAGTTTGAAAAGCTTAAAATTTGGAAGTTTAATATTTCCTAATATGCATACAGTATTCAGTGATATCTCTCATCTCAACGAAGGTTACTCTATGAATATTAATGGTATTTTAGGGTATGAGTTTCTTTCAATACAGCCAGTTCTAATTTCATATCTAAGAAAAGAAATAATTTTCTATGATAAATATGCTTTTAAGAAATAAAAATAGGCAAGGAATGAACGGATAGTAACACTTAGCAACAAGTGTCATTGCTGCGTAGCAGATCATGACATTTTTGATTTGTTGCACATTATACCGACGCTTGAACAAGGCTAAGTGTATTTTGCATCAAAGCAGAACTGCTTGCTATGGTATAGCGATGGTGCTATTAAGAGGACGATGTTTGTTTGCTGTGGTAGCTCTCAAAGTTTAACTCGATGGCGACATGCGTCGTGCTGATGGAGGAAGCATGATCCCCATCGTCGCTTCTGATAGCTCGTACATTAATAATACGATTTCATATGGTTCCATTAGTACGTCTGCTGGGATCGATAATGTTGTTCTAAATTTTCGAATAATCTTTGTACTCATTGGTCGCTTTCTGGATTTAATCTCTGATACTCGGCTTTCCAGGCCTATTACTTTTGCTAAGTCTTTTGGGTCATGTCCATATGTATCAATTTGAATTTAATCGCTTCAATTGGGCTGGACCTTGTAATTTTCCAATTGATAATTTCAAAATTGAAAACTTTTGGCCTGTATGAGTTATAACGCGTATTTATCATGATTTAACCACTAAATAATTTACTTGATTTAGTATCATAGCACTAGTTTATTGATCCGGTATTTACGATGTAACAATTATAAATTTTATTGGTAGCCCATGGATAGAGTATTTCAATCATGAACCTGACACGTCACCTACTAAATTAACCTACGGATAACAACTCCAGAGATTAATAAACCCCTTAAATAAAGAATCACAATATATTTTTCATTAGATTAGATAAAGTAGGTATATAGTAATATCACTTTAGGGTCATCTGAAAAGGACATATCTGTTAGTCATTTACTTTCCTCTGTTTCAGCTTCACCGATAGGGAGCAATAAATTAAGGCAATTGATTGCATTGCTACTATGAAAAAATTTGAGATGAAGGAAATATTAGAAACAGTACAATTGGAATTTGATCAAAGCTCTTTTCTTATTGAATTAGTCAGGCACACTAACGATAGAAAGTATATTGAGATTAATCAGACTATTTATGAAAATAAGGCTGACGATAACTTAATTAAAATAAACCCATCAGTATTGGGTGAGTTAATAGAAGTCCTTCTAAATTATAAAGATAAAATTAGCGATGAACGGACTAAGGATAGCAATCGCACATGGGATGAGAAAAAAAGGAAAATTCAGAGACGATACTTAAAAGGTATTCCAATTAAGGATTTGGTTTTGCAATTTGGATACAGTAAGAATTTTATTGAGACGATATTACGAAATAGTGGGATTGAAATTGTTTCTAATAGGCTTCCAAAAACATCAAGGCGAAGAAAGAAAAGTTGAGAATTTATAAAGGCTGTATAGTGGATTAAGCCCTAAGTAAGCAAGCGATCATAAAGGGGTGCCTAATTCTATAGATATTAATTTTGATTATAATGAACTTCAATTCTCTAAGGGCATTATGTTGCTATCGGAAGATGAGAATGTAGACTATACTTTTTATCGAAAGTTATGCTAAACTCGGAGGCTTGGGTTAGTATAATAATCGTTTTTTCATGTTGCGAATCACTGAGCAGGTCTAAGATGAGACGAGCCGTCTTGGGACTCAGGTATTCTATAGGCTCTTCAACGATCAGTATAGGTTTTTCGGTAAGCAGGGCGCGACAATATTGCAATAATTTCTGTTGGCCAGAATTAAGATTAGATCCCAGATCTCCGATTCGATCGTGTAGCTTTAAATGATCTTTGATTTGTTCATGACGTTGTAGATAGGCCAATAGCTTAGCAGCTCTTTTTTTTCGCTCGGTATTTCTGCTGTACACTATGGCCTCGTAGACATCCTTACCGTACAGAGGATAATCATTGGATACTACCGCTATGTTTTTCCGAATGGTTTTCTCTGAGAGTTTACTATAATTGGTTCCATCTACCATAACGTTTCCTTTTTGCGGCGCTATGGTCTTTAGAAGAAGTTTGACAAATGTCGACTTGCCAGAACCTGTAGGTCCATAAATATGGGTCGTAGTTTTCGGGGGAATTTCCATATTTATATTTTCAAATACGGGCTTAGTCGAGCCAGCATAGCTATACTGTACATCTTCGAAATAAATAGTCTTGTTACCCATGTCAAGACTTTCAAATGGCAGTTCATTTTCCTTTGGTAATTCGAATATAGCGATCAATTTCTTCAGTGAGATACTGCCCAATTTCCACGTGATACTCACCCGCAGTGTGCGCCTCAAGACGGGGAGTATCCCCAGAATAAGCAATATGACGACTAATAGGGATCCCCCACCGATCCTATTCTCGTCGGCAGGCGACTTAAGCACATACACCATGATGCTGCCGAGTAGCCCGTAGGTAATAGCTGGGATGCTGGCCTGCATGAGGGCGACCGTACCAGCGTATTTTTTTCCAATGCGATATAACTTTTCTGATCGTTTACGATACCGCTTGTTTTCAGGAGTGTACTTGTTAAATATCTTGAGACTCGCTATGGCCCTCAAGCGAGTGCTGACGAAGGAGAGCATCCCTGATCTGCGGTCACGCCTCTCCAAAGATTGCTCATATAGCAATTTATTTATCCACCATAGTAGTAAAGATGCTAAGGCTATAAAGCCGACGATAATGACTGCCAGCATCATATTCATATAGGCGATTACGGCAAATACAATGACTAAAAGCAATACATCTTGTACAAAGCGCAGGACGCCATTTTTGATATAATTCTGGATGCTTTTCAAATCTCCGCTAAAGCGCAAAAGGTATTTTCCGATGCCTTTCTCATCATATACGGGCATAGCTATTTGGAGCTGAGCCTCAAATAGTCGCTCCCGAAACGACTTGGCAAACTGCTCCCCGACTAATGCTATGGCGTACCGATTTCCATATTCGAAAATAAAACGAAGACCTACCAAGCAGAAAAAAAGCAGCAGAAAGGCAGTATGGTCGGCAGCATCCATATATGGAATGAAGCTAAACGCCTTCAGCCTATGGGAAGAAAACCCAAAAGCAAATTCATAAAATTTCCCAATACTGATAGGGATCATTATGGTAAATAAATTATAGAAAATGCCCGCTATTAACGCCAAGCTTACAAGCAGCCGCTGAGCGCTAATAAAACTCCATATCAATTTCCATTTTGATTTATACATATTTTACTTAAAGTATTTAAATCCCCAGATTCTATTGGTCTATAAACCGAACTGTGCCGCGTTCGGGCATCCATGCACATTCTTCTCGCTTACCAAACCAAGTATACCGATACTTAGCTATAAGATTATAGATAGCATCGCGCATGGGACGTGGTATTATCCCGAATAGCTGAATTAAAGACCATGGAAATCTCAGATTTCCTAAGATTTTTAGTGCTGCTCCACTTCTTTCGTACAGCACCCCATCTTCGATGAGCACGATGGATGATAAGTTACTCTTGTATTCATATTGCTCTAGCAATCTCTTAGCACTTTCGGACTGAAGTGATGCAAATTGATAGGCTTCCGTCCGCTCCTTGTCTATAACAAACTTGACCCAGGCATTACATAGATTGCATACTCCATCGAATAAAATGATTTGATCATGGTATTTTTCTGAGCCAGTATTAATTTCCTGTCCTGGTGGCAGTCTCTTCTTGGCAAGATCAAACCATTTTTCAGGCTCAAAGAAAGATAGAAACATGAGTCCTGACATTTGATAACGAAAGCGAATACCCATAATAAAGAATATACCCCAGTGCATACCCAATGCAAGTATTGCCCAATACTTACCCCAAGGACGTTTAAGAAGTGCTATAGGCGCTCCTAATTCTATGATGAAGGTGAGGATACCCATGCTTAAAAATAACCAAGTGTGCTCATATATTATATCGAACAGAGGCGCTGTCTCTGCGCCCAAGACAGATTTTCGTAATGCATCTACGGCAATTTGGGAGCGCATGGCACTGCCATTAGCCCACTCCCATGACAAATCACCCGCTACCTTAGCGATACCAGAAAGGAGATAGCTACTGACGGTCACGGCACAGATCAGCATTATTGGCCAGCCGTATTGCCAACTGTCTGTACTTGCCACATGAGTATCTCGTTTTTTCTTCCACGCATCTAGCGACCAAGCATCCGCTGAAGCCACCAGCCCTAAGATGACGATATGCAACACTAAGATATTACGGTTATGGTAGATCATCGACCATGAGTTCCGATAAGTGAAAAAGAGGAAAGTGAATACTGCAAAAGCTGGTCCCGTAATCCTAAATTTCCATCCAGCAATAAATAGTACGTTCAATACGATCATTGCTATCAAAACCCACTGAAAGAGCTCTGCACTAATCGGCTGCTGCATACCACTCAGTACCCCGATCGGTTCAAAGGCATCGACATTAAGTACCATACGTCTTAGCATGTCGAATCTAGATACTAAATACCACAGGATAAATCCACCTGTTGCTATGCGCAGTAAAGCCAAGCGTTTTGGACTTACTTTGGCCATCCAGCGATCTTGAATATAGTTTATCATCTGTGGTGCTTTTTAATTATTAATAGAATAAACTGACCATGCATCGAGTCGAGTGAAATGATCGAAATGGAGAAACTTTATGAGTCATACTATGGTGTCATCTGTACCCATAAATTACCGCGCTTTCAAGGCATTATCGCTGGCTTCTAAAAGTCATTAGTTTCATAGTGATTCCATGTTGAGACTCTGAATGCTGCGCTCTAACACTGGTAAAGAATTTTTTTCTAAAAAATAATTCTCTAAATTGTAATATCCCTTGACCAATTCTATCCGGCTTAATTCGGCGTGCAACTTCTTATCTTTTTTATGAATGCGATTCGCTACCCGCCTTAGAAAAGGGACTCCTGCCTCCTTCTTTACTGCCTTCCTTATTTGGCGCCTCACCTGATTAAATCCGCCGGTCCCAATAAGTCGGTATGGTATATTCTTTTTAATGCCAGTGGTATCGTAGCCTACGACGTATGACAGTCCATACACCTTATCCTTCTTCTTAGAAAACATAGGGTAGTATGAAAAAGGAAAACTGTCTTTTGGCTTTTCTGCCCAATTTTCAGTGACTGGATATAGGACAGCTCCGAGTACGATAAGGCTCATTGCCGCCGCTTGATTTTTTGAATATTTCATCAATGTTAATTTTAAGAGTTTAGCTACACGGCTAATGCTATATATTCCGACCGAAGCAATGATTCTAGCAATTGTCCATCTACCAGCTTTTCCAAAGTCATAACCGGAATAGGACACGTATTTTCTACCTCCTCTACTAAAAGAGGGCTGCCGGTAAATAGACCTCCAATGGCAAATAATTTTGGTCCGAATATGGGAGAAAGTATTTCGACCCCTGTGTGTACAGCCAGGCTATCACTACACGATAGAAATACATGATCTATCGTTTCAGTAAATGGTTTATGGTGAAGCAGATCATGGGTTTCTCTTTGGTATAGACCATCAGCAATCTCAATGACCACGTAATCAGGTTTCTTATTGCTTACCTCTTGTAATAGTCCTTCGTGTAGGTCCAGTAGTTCTTCTACATTGCATAGGTAGGTGGAGGGGTAGCCCATTTCTGAAAAATCGGTTACATAATCGGCACCGCAATCAAAGCAAAGCATCTTATCTTTATTAAATACCGTTCCAGTCAACTTGATATAAGCGGCCTTCTTTCCAGCGTTATTAAGTCCTCTACAGAGGAATGCGGCTGCCGTAGTTTTTCCGCTGTCCATACTAGATCCCACAGAAAGTATAGTCTTGAAGCTGCGCTGCTTAAATGGTTGGAAGGCGATTCTCTTCCTGTGATAGTAGTGGGTATTAATGACTTCGCCATTGTCTTTAGCGTAGCCGACTAGTTTGAGTTTGGTAGGTCCGATATCTTCCAATTTAAAATACATAGACGCTACATTGCCGACTACACCTCCCTTACCGACTAAGTCATATTCTAACTGATAGCATTCTGGCACGTAGGCCTCAAACTGATTGCTTGCATATCGATTTCCGAAGGTGAGCATCAAATGGTCATCCTCGAAGATATGGCAGCTGCGTCCCAAGTAGTCTTGTATGGCATGTAAAGATCCCAGCTCAATGACTTGAAAGATGGCTACATCACCTGCCTTTGGTCGATAGGTTTCGTTGATCGAGCTATCAATATTATAATTGGATACATACTTACAGCTGTTTGCTTTTTTAATTGACCTCATATTTTTATTTTTTTTGTATTTATTTATTATCAAGTTTTTATGCGATAGGAGAAATTGAGACTCAACACCGAAAAATTGCTAAAGTCCCTGAGAATATCACCATCCCTCGGATCCGTCACATTGATCCTTCGATATTTACTTCCTATATTAAACTCAGTCTGCCGCATAAAACTTAAGCTCATATTGGCGCGTCTAAAAACTTTAAAGCGTACGCCCATGCGTATTCGATGTGCGTGTAGACCGTTGGGTGATTGTCTCACAATAATATCTCCTTTGCCATCTCTATAATTTAATGGTCGACCGTTCAGGTAATAGTGAAGTTCATGAGTCATGTATGGGCTTAGGCCTAAGGGAAGTCCAAAGTCACCTGCATGCAGCCTCATGGAGTATCGGAGACGGTATTCATATTTACTACGTGAGGGAAAATGCCATTCTGCCCTAAGTTGGTTAGTGACCCTCAGCTTTCCCATTTTCACTCTGTGCCGAGCCCTGGACTCGATTCTATGTTTTGCTGGCTGATCAGGATCTGCTGGGTCCGATGAATGGGTATAGCCCACTCCAAGACTAAAGTTTCGTTTAAATCGATATTCTATACGAGCATTGTTCTGCACTGAGGTGAAGTCCATTTGCTCATTAAAAAAATACAACTGTCCTGCTCGTAGTCGCCAATGCTTGTTAAAGTCAACGCTATAAGAATGTCCTGCCCAGGATTTGATACTCCCTTGGGAAAAAACTGATAGACTGAAAAAGATTGTGAAGATCGACGACAGTATTACCACTTTAAAAGTGGTCGGTATCAGATTTTTTATTTCCTTAGAGAAACTCATTGTCCCTACAAGGCAGAAAATGGAAAAACGTGACAGAGATACTAAAAAATATATGTCACAATACTGAAAATGTATTAAGAGCTGTCTATAAATGTCGGGCTGACACGGATTGTCTTCGCCTCAAAAACATAGAAATGGCAATACCTCCAATCACCAAAAAACCCAGAGACCAAGATATAAGCGACCACTGCGATGTCACAGGCTGCCCTCCTTTACCCAGCAAAATAAAATTAGCCCAATAGTAGGGATGCCTCTGACTGGGGGTGACTCTACTCAGATAATCTAACTTAGCTTTACGAAGCGACCGGTCAAAAGTGGTACCGTCTTTTGCATGCATTAGAAAAGATTGAGTAATCTCCATGGAGCTATATTCACTGGCATTCCATAGACTGGAAAGTACATTTTGTGCCCCGGCCAGCAAAAACGATTTGCTCATGCCCTGTACCCCCTCTCCTTTATAAACTCGTCCATTAGCCGAGTGGCAGGCACTTAATAATACCAGATCTGCTTTAATATGATTCTTATAAAGATCAGGCGGTGACAGTAAGAATTCTTGATCGCTGTCATCGAAAATAATACAGGAACGACTGGGGTCATCAGCATCTACTAATCCGTGTAATGATAGATGTACTATTTCAGCATTGCCAACATGTTTATAAAAATTTTCCAGTGTAGCTTCTGCATCAAGAAATGTTCTGCCGCTGAGGAGTGTTGCCGCCTGTTCAACTTCTTTTTTAGAAAAAGATAATGGTGTTAAGGCATCACCTCCGAAAAAGCGTTTTTTCGCCCGTAGCCTTTCATTGAGCTGGTCGCTGTAAGAGGCTGAAAAACCTACATAAGAGTCAGTGACGGTATCTGTATCATCATATTCTCTATTGATTAAATTCAGGGCATAGACATAGGAAAAAGCGTATTCTTCTATTAAGTATCCTTGACTATTTTGCAAGGCCTCAAAGGATACGCTATGTAATAGTCCATCAGGAATAATGCATAACCGATCCACATCGCCTATTTGTGCCAATCCACTTTCCATGATTTGCTTGTATATCAGTAGGGATGCTGATTGAGAGACCTCTAAGTTCGGGTTTCCACATTGATCTACGTATGCGGAAATGGCTTGCTTTAATTCGTCGGTCAGGGGAATGGTCGTGCTAAAAAACTTAACGGACGAAATCCAAAAGACATAAATAGCGCTCTGAGTCTCAAAAAATTCTATCACCGCCATATCTTTTGGCAGATCATTTTGGATCGCAGTAATTGAAGGTGCTTTTAAAAATTTATACCGTTCTTGGTAATACGTGGGTTCCTCTCTTTCAATTGTGACCAGGAAGGCATCGAGCTCATTCTGCGCCTTGAGAAGAGCCCGCTGCAAGGATTTTTTGTTGTCATCATCAGCCTCGAAAAGCAAAGATTGCTGCAAGTTCATGCGCTCGCGCAGGATATTTTCCTGATTCAATGTCCTGTTTGAGACCGAGGTGCGTAATGCATTGATGCGGTTAAGCTCTTGCTGCAGAACAATAGCCTTAGTTTGGGCCGAAAATTGATGAGCCTGCCTAAGGTAGTAGCTATCCTTGGTCAAATCATATAATCGTAGAGCATCCTTAACGGCTTGCCCGTAGTATTTGAAGCGGACATCAAGGAAATCAAGTTTAGACTGCTCGAACTGGAACAGCATTAAGCCACGCTTGATTACTGAATCGATTTTATGCTTTACATTGATAGAATGCTGGAGCCACGCTACATTATCATCGGACTCATACCTAGCGTCGAAAATACGAGCTTTTAAATCCATAAGTCGATTAAAGGTATTATCGTTCTTAATCTCGATGTTGCTTACGTTAGGCACGTATCTTTCATCCAGCTGCGTATCAGGTGCGACAAAATGAAATCCTTTCGCGAGGTGCTCATTCGCTTTGTCAAGTGCACCTTGGCGTAGGTAGAGTTCAGCAAAATTTTCATGAGTCAAAGCGAGCAAATTTAATCCGCTTCCCTCTGCACTGAATTGTTCGCGTATACGAAGCACCTGCTGCAACAACTTTTCTGCTTGACCAAAATGTTCTCGCTCCATACTTAAGAAAGCCATAATTTCAAGTCCAGTAGCATGAAATTCGGGATTGGCCTGCTGATCCACTAAGCTCAATGTCTTCTTAGCCAAATCTTCTGCATTACCGAATTCTTTTTGTTCAAAAGCGATCGTCGCCGCATTCAAATATATAGGTACTAAGTCTTGAGAAAGCACTAAGTCGGAGTTTGCTTGGGCGAGTTCACGGGCTCTTTCAACATACTTAGAGGCAGCCTCATAATCATTGAAGCCCATGTAGAGCGTAATGGTGCTATTGAGGACTTCAAACTGTTCTGCGATTGCAGCTTCTTGCTCAAATAAGTTGGCAGCATTAGAAAAATAGAGCTGCGCCCTGAATAAATCGCTTATGGATTCATAGAACAGACCTATGCCATGGTATTTAAGACCTAATTCATATTTTGAATAGTCTGCCACGGTCTCAAAAATACTGAGTGATCGGTCCAGATAGGTTTTGGCATCTTCGGTGTTTCCTAAATATTGATGACTGATGCCTAAATTATATAGAGTGTTCGCTTTTTCTTTCTGCGATACTTGGCCACAGTGTTCCCATAGCTGTAGCACCTTATTATAAAGAGTGACGGCATTGCGTTCTTGATAATCTAAATAATAAGTAACGCCTATTTTATGGTATAGCCGACCTTTATTGTAGCAGCCTAAGCTTTCAAATTCATAAGATTTCTCTACTTGGCTGAGCCATGCAAAATTAGCTGGGTAATTGCCTGTTTCGATATTCGCATTTAATTCCTTGTAGGCTTGATCAAAAAAGTCACTGCCCCAAGAACATATTGAAAAAAGAATAAGAAATAGCAGAGTCAAATAGACCCTAAATTCACAGATTAAACCCATTCTTGGCATTGGCATTAAATTACCCTGTCAAAAATAGTAAAATAGCGGACCTGCTACCCGTCAAATCCATGAAAGCTTAAAAGCAAAAAGCGTAATATCTTGTCAATACTGTTTAGTCTTTCTCGAAATTTTGACCGTGTTTTTATTGCTGCCATTTTAATTGGAATACATCGTAGTAATATCCTTTATCTTGCTATAACTCACTTCTTTAGGTATGCCTGGCCATTTTTATTCCTGATAATATTCTCCATCATTTCAGCAGACCGCCATGAGCGCCCTATCTTCATTTTGAGTCATCATAGCTACTATCTGCTAAGGACTACAATTATTTAAATTGGCGAGTGCCGCCTGAAAATCGACAACACCTTGGGAAGAGACCAAATCTTTTAGGTCAGTCGTATACTGGGAGGTATTTATTAGTGCACATTTTATGTCAGCTATGTCTGTATTTTCTTGGTGTGAGGCCATAATGGCTGCCATAGCAGTAATACAAGCCGTAGAGAAGGAAGTACCAGACTGAAGGGCGTCTCGGCCATCGAGACCAATGACAGGAATATTCTCTCCAAGTAAGGCCAGGTCTACACTATTTTTACCATAGCTACTGAAGTCACTTAAAAGCTGTTCACAATTCAGTGCGGCATTAGATATTATATTGGCATTGGGGTAAGAGGCGGGGAAAGAAATAATGGTGTCCCTGTCATTGTCTCCACTCGTATTACCTGCAGAGGCTAATATTAATACGCCATTCTGCTCCGCATAATCTATGGCTAAACGCATTGGCCTGTCAGCTGTATCCTCATTTAAGTCTTGATAGTTAAAGCTAAAGTTTAACACATCTGCTCCTGCTTGCACGGCATCAAGTATGGCTGGTATTACATTAGAAAGATAGCCTAAGCCTTGAGCATCGTGAGTTCTTCTAATGTCAAATTTGATATTGTCGGATACACCATTTTGATTAACTAATGAATATACGAGTGCAGCTACTTGGCTACCATGCCCATTGCGATCATTGGGTTCTTCATCATCCTCTACATAGTCATACCCCGAAAATTCTGGGATGAGACCATCATCAATACCGGTGTCAAAAATGGAGATCATGATTTCAGCCTCCCCAGGATGCGATAGGACTATGGTCTCTGCAAAACAATCAAGCTCTTGACTGGATAAAGGATTACTTACGACTCCGCCAAGATTAGGGGTGGCTCCGCTCACTCGTGCACGTGTTCTTGCTCGGGCTATTTGCCCATCTATATTGGTGGTCTGTCTACCAGATGCATCAGCATACGGAAACACGGTGGTATTCCACAACCTCAAATTGATCTCCTCTCTATACCATATCTCTTCTGAATTCAAATCATCTAACAAGTCTTCAACGTCATCTTCCGAAACATTGGGATCTAACTTAACAAAATAAAGAGATGGGTGCTTACTGCGTTCATCGTCATCATCGTCATCATCATTTTCATCGTTATCGTCATCATCCTCGTCGTCGTCACCGCCATTATCCTCATCTTCGTCATCATCATCATCATCCTCGTCGTCAAAATCATTGACATTATCTCTGGAGTCAGAGTTAGAATATTCTTGTAGTAAGATATCCTCGTCCAGGTCAGAACTACACGATATAGCGCAGCTGAGGATTATAAAAATAATTAAATAGAAATACCTTTTTGTCGTAAATATCATTACAATTGTTTTTGGATCGATCAATTAATTTTATTTAAAGTAAGCATGAGTTCTTGAGCTTCATCGAATCTCCAATCTCCTTTCTTTATTTTGCTTAAATAGCTTAGAGCATCAGCGCTTCTTCCATCTAATATGTAGGTTAGTGCTAAGAACCAATTCACCTCTTCATGAAAACGTGACGTGTTGTTGGCGCTCTGTTCTAATTTGACTGCAGCATCTTTATACTGTCCTACCTTTAGATGAGCTAAGCCTAAGTAGTAAGTATCCTCATCGTTCGGAGCTGAGATCTCTTCAAAATGTATTATCGCTTGCTTAAAGTCACCGTTATTGAAGGCCATAATACCTTGTGTCCTGTTTTGGTTCACTATCGATACCCCCTTAAAGCTGCCAGGGTGTTGCAAAGTTTGAGTCTCTACATACTGTGTGGCCAAGTGGCTGGGTGATACATCGGAAGGATATAAATAGAAAAATCCGATCAATAATACTATGCTAGCGGCCGCAACAAGTAGAGGTCTGATCAGCCTGAGCTTATAAGTAGTCTTAATAGGTGATTTTGTAATGCCTCTCTCTTTAGCAAGCGCCTCAGCCATTTCGACTCTAAGTTTTTCATCATTGACTCCAGTCACCCATGTCTTTAGGATATCCTCCATCTTACCCATGTCGGCATCAGGGGCCAAAAAGGTGTCTAATTTTTCTTCTTTATTCATCTTATATAGTTTCTAACATAATTTCCTTTAGTTTCTTTATGCAGCGTTCTTTCTGCTTTCTGACGGTAGCTGGCGAGCTGGAAGATTCAATGGCTATATCCGTTAATCTCATAGACCCATAATAATGCTGGCTCAATAATTCTTTACATTTTATGCCTAATGTTTGCCAAGCAGATTTGAAGCTTTCAGGAACGCTATCCGCTGTACTTTCCTTTGGTAGTTGCGGAATTTTTTCCAAATCATCAAGCTGATTATGTCGCTTTTTTATATTTCTTAAGTACATCTGTGTACTCATTTTCGTAAACAAATAGCGAAGGTTACCGTATGTCAATTTACCTTCTACGAATCGATTTCTAAATTCTAAAAGAGCATCCATGGTTGCATCATATGCATCCTCTTGATTAGCCTGATACTCGCGTTTTACATAGACTACGGTCTCTTCAAATTGTTTCAGAAATACCTGTCGAAAGAAACGGGTGTCGTTAGCTTTCAAATTGAGAACCATTCGTCCAAAGGACGCTTCAGTCAGTCCAAAGTTCTTACTTTCCATTTGCATATTTCTTCATAACTGCTTTCATATTTCGGACTGAAATTACGTATCGTTTTTTAACATATTGATACCAACATTTTCTGTAGAAGGAAGAAAAATCAAAAACGTGACAGAAAATGCTATATTTTTTACTGCCAATTGAATCTATCTATTCTGGCCTATAGCCACTGTAACATGTCTACGCAGAGTGGCCTAGGTTAAACTTACTTCAGCTCCGACTTCCATACTTATAATTATTTGATTTAGTTCGTTCGCGATAAGATATTGTAGCGAAATGCCTTCACTTGAGTCAGTATTCACGCTATCCAATGCAAATTTAGTTATAGGCATCAATCTATCTGTATTAGCTTACATCATATACGACAGCTCTGTTCATGTGACGCTTGCTATATTATATCTCGGCTGCCGTCATCGTTGTTGTACACTAATAAGATCGTCATGAGATAAAGTAGAGAGATTGCTACCGTATGTGACAATTACTAAGGATAGTGATTTCTACAAACATTTCTTATTAAAAGGAGCTCCAAAACAGATCTTATTTATTACTACAGGAAATATTGTGAATCGAAAACTAATCAAATTGTTTGAGTTAAAGTTTCAAACTATAGAAACTCACTTCAATTGTGATAAAAACATAATTGAGTTGAGTGAAATCTATATTAAAGCGTTAAATTAAAACGCCAGGAGCTAACACTTGCAACAAATGTCATTGCTGCGTAACAGTCCATGACATTTTTGATTTTGTTGCACGTTACACCGATGCGTGAGCAAGGCTACGTGTATTTTGAATCAAAGCAGAACTGCTCGCTAAGGTATAGCGATGGAGTTTTTAATAGAACGATGTTCCTTTGCTGTATCTGACTCCAATAATATCTAAGTCCAGCGACGTACATTTTATTAGTTCTTCAGTTGACTTTTTGATGTGCAGTGAGAGATACTAAGAAATCTAATACTTCATCAATGTCTAAATCTTTAGGGTGAATCAAGCCGTGAAAGGGTATCAGTCGATCTATAGAGCAAACATATGGCTTGATGGTTTGCTCAGATTTATCCTCTACTTTCATTTGATTTATCATCGAAAGGATGATGGATAATAAGTCTGAATGTTGTACTTTTAAGTCACTGTCGATTTTACTTTTCTTTGAGACGTATTCATAAATAACTTTTTTGAATAAATTAATATTGAATATACTGCAAGGATGTTACCAAGAAAAGTAATTGACGATGAGGGTTACACCGTAGGTGTTTAGTTCAACATTAGATATCAGAGAATCTTCCCGTTGGTCATACTCTCGATATCATTATACATTACATCGCATAAAATGTGAAAATGAATGAATTTCTAAAGCATAGTTATTTTGGTTTTTACAACAATGTATTTGTTAGAACTGCATACTTACATAATAGAGCAGATAATTCTCTCACAAACTATTTTACTTTAATTTATGGAATTGAAGATGCATCTACGGTAACTCCAAACAACCAACTATTTGGTAAGATTTCAGAAAAATATAATTATGGCCTTTATGAAAGAGTTGAGAATTTAGATTGGGTTAAGAAATTATATAATAATCTTAAGAAGTTCAATTTGTTTGAAGATAATGGCATTAAAGTTACAACAGGTGATTTTCACTTTATTCCCAAATCCTTAGTTGAAAGGTATTCAGATACTAGTCCATTTAATTTAACAACCAGTAACTATGCAAGCTATACCTATGAATTTTTTGATAGTCATAAATCACATCTTGAAGAGTTGCTTGTATCTGATGAATTAATAACGAGAATAAATAAGACATTAAAGAAGAATAATATTGATTTAACCCAAAACCTTGAAAGGATTGGAAATATTATTATTGAATTTCCAAATAACCTTATAAAGAAGGTTGATCGAAATAATGGAATTGATTTAAATATTGAATTTGATCCCAGATTTTCAGATGCAAGTAGTCTGAAGTTCATTCTAACAAAAAATACCAGAGCATTTAATTCGCTTGAGATTATAGACTTAGTTGATAATACAATAAAATTTTCTGAGAGAAAGAAACATCAAACGTGTCAATTAATTTGTCCAATACGAAATTTAGTTTTAATGACTGGATTCAATTGTAGAGGAATGTCATTACATTTGTCACTAAGTACTATGTTGGATGTTAAACGAACTATTACGGATACGGGGGAAACAATATCGATACAGAAACCTCCGAATATTTCACTAGCTGGAGACCCTCTTGATAAAGTAGATATTTGCATAAAAACTCATCAAAATAACAAAAAAATCAACGAAGACATTGAAGATCTGACTAGCAAACAATATGGAATTGAAAATCTATTTAAGCCTAAAGAAGTGAGACATCAGGAATCCTTAGAAGATTTGTGGACATTGATTGATCAAAAAGGAGGTAGAGGAGTTTGTATTTGGGACCCATACTTGTGCGCCAGTGATCTAATAAATTTATTAATTCGTCGGTACAAAACAACCGCCCATATAAGGGCACTTGGATCTAAAAAAGTATATCTAAATATTGAAAGAGATAAATCCGTGGATATTTCCAAAAGACTGGATTGGTTCAAGGATCAAAGAGAAATACTAAATAAATCGTCAGATCATGTTGGATTAAACATTGAGTTTAGATGTGCACATACAATACCTGAATCTAACTTCCACGACAGATTCATAATTTTTCCTGAAGTGGGTCCTGAACATAGCACGGAGGCTTGGTCATTAGGTATTTCTCTGAATCAATTTGGTATCGAACACCACATACTACAGAAAATAGAATTTCCAAATCTAATTTTACTTAGTTTCAATCGTCTATGGGACAAACTAAATGATAATGACAAATTAGTATTTAAGAAAAATTATACGATATAACACTTAGCAACAAATGTCATTGCTGCGTAGCAGTCCATGACATTTTTGATTTTGTTGCACGTTACACCGAT
>ENA-ORXT01003711-ORXT01003711.1-marine-metagenome-genome-assembly--contig:-NODE-3711-length-16514-cov-4.870536_pt1 | contig 16514 bp, 12 predicted proteins | sample MGYA00237868_ERZ511482 | MGnify/ENA metagenome assembly ERZ511482 | reverse complement strand
CCCAAACACATATAATTAATAACCATACGTTGTCTTAGACTCTTCGGGGTTGTGGTTGAATAAATGGGGACACATCACTTGAGCACCATTTGCAGACAGGCGGGACCGCAGTCCATACTGTCCATCTGGGGATAAAAAGGGAATTTTCCCATGAAAGTAAACAGGTAGGTGTGGGTCAATCGATGCAGCTGACGTGGAGAATAATCCAGCTTGTAGTACTAAGTTAGGTTCTTTTGATTAACCGAACAAATTTAATTGCCCATATGCGCCCGCTCCTAATGCAACAAGTACTTAAAAATAAAATGTTTACAACAAGTAAAATTCATCAAAAACTAAATGCAACGAGTCGCTTTCGAAGAGTTCAGCTCAAGTTGTCACTTTTTCCTTTTCCCCTTCGGAACTAAGAAACCGATTAAGTGACAGCCTAATTAGCCCCCTATCACAAAAGGCACCGAGAATCTCTTCCCGATGCCTTTCGCAATTTTCTTATGGATGGCCGAACTAGCTCTGCTTCTCCACCTGCATAAAGTTAAGCTCCACTTCCGTACCACGGCCGAAAATCTTGACGATAACCTTAAGTTTCTTTTTCTCTTCGTTGACTTCCTGAATGTCACCTACGAACTCGTTGAACGGTCCGTCGATGATCTTCACCGTCTCGCCTTCGATGAACGGCTCGATCATGGTGTCGCCGGCTTCGAGGCTTTCGTCCACCTTGCCGAGCAAACGGTTGGCTTCGGAATCCCGCATCGGGATGGGCTCGCTCTTACCGAGGAAGTGAATGACGTTGGGCAGTCCCGTAACGGTATCCAGCACCTCGCCGTTGAGAGCGTAGGGATCGGCTTCCACCAGGATGTACCCGGGCAGAATGTTGCGATCGGAGATGACCTTCTTACCACCGCGGATCTTGTAGACCTTCTCGGTGGGAACGATGATCTTCATGATGTGGTTTTCCCAACCATTCATCGCGATCTCCTTCTCGATCCGTTCCTTGATTTTCTTCTCCTTGCCGCTAATGACGCGCAGGGAGTACCATTTCGTTACTGCCATGATCTATTGTCGATTAAGCTAACCCGTAAATGAAGTTCACGAGGTTTTTCCAGACAACATCCATAGCCAGGATGGAGAACGCGAAAATCACGGAGCCAATCAGTACCAGAATGGTGTTCGTCTGCAGGGTGCCGTAGCTGGGCCAGGTCACGTTGTGTACCAGCTCATTATAGCTTTCCCGCAGGTATAGTCCTAATTTGTCCATAATAAAGATTTAGAGGAAGAAGGGAGTAAAAGGTGGACGCGCCGGGTTTCCCCTTTGTTTCCTTAGCCCTTTCTTCCCTTATTCTTGCACGGGCGGAGAGACTCGAACTCCCAGCCCCTGGTTTTGGAGACCAGTGCTCTACCAATTGAGCTACGCCCGTGTATGATTGTTCGTCAGCCTTCAGGCTGACACGTACTTCGCTAAACGGCTGCAAAAGTACACAATTCCTAAGAAAGTGAAAGTTAAGTACCAACAATCAGGTACTTAACTTTCACAATCGGCTTATTTCAGAAAGCTTGGGCGAGGTGCCCGGGCTTGTCTTAGTCGAGGATTTCGGTCACCTGACCGGCACCTACGGTGCGGCCACCTTCGCGGATGGCGAAGCGGAGACCTTTCTCCATGGCGATCTCGGCGAGGAGGGTAACCGTCAGGGTTACGTTGTCACCGGGCATTACCATTTCTACGTTCTCGGGCAGGTGTACGTCACCGGTCACGTCCGTGGTACGGAAGTAGAACTGTGGGCGGTAGCCGTTGAAGAATGGGGTGTGGCGGCCACCTTCGTCCTTAGACAGAACGTAGACCTCACACTTGAACTTGGTGTGCGGCTTTACGGAACCTGGCTTACAGATTACCATACCACGCTTGATGGCGGCTTTTTCGATACCACGGAGAAGCATACCGGCGTTGTCACCAGCTTCACCACGATCGAGCAGCTTGCGGAACATTTCTACACCGGTGATGGTGGAGGTCATTTTCTGACCGGGTTCCTGCATACCGATGATCTCGACGGAGTCGCCTACGTTGACGATACCACGCTCGATACGGCCGGTTGCAACCGTACCGCGACCGGTGATGGAGAACACGTCCTCTACCGGCATCAGGAAAGGAAGGTCAACCAGGCGCTCGGGCTCGGGGATTTCCGCGTCAACGGCGGCCATCAGGTCGAGGATCTGCTTCTCACCCGCGGCATCTCCTTCGAGGGCCTTGAGTGCGGAGCCGATGATCACGCTGGCGTTGTCGCCATCATAGTCATAGGAAGAGAGGAGTTCGCGAACTTCCATCTCAACGAGTTCCAGCATCTCTTCGTCATCGACAAGGTCAGCCTTGTTCATGAATACTACGATGTTAGGAACACCTACCTGGCGGGCCAGGAGGATGTGCTCACGGGTCTGTGGCATCGGGCCGTCAGTGGCGGCACATACGAGGATGGCTCCGTCCATCTGGGCGGCACCCGTTACCATGTTCTTTACGTAATCAGCGTGACCGGGACAGTCAACGTGAGCGTAGTGGCGGTTTTCGGTTTCGTACTCAACGTGGGCGGTGTTGATCGTGATACCACGCTCTTTCTCCTCCGGAGCGGAGTCGATGGAGGCGTAATCTTTTACTTCGCCACCGGAGGCCTTAGCCAGTACGGTGGAAATAGCGGCGGTCAACGTGGTCTTACCGTGGTCGACGTGACCAATGGTACCGATGTTAACGTGCGGCTTACTTCTGTCAAATTTTTCCTTAGCCATTACTATTGGATATTTAAGGGATTAAAAAGTGGTTAGAACCTGGGTGCGAGCCGCACGACGGCCGACCCTTCCCCGGACGGATGCCCGAAGACGTGTCGTAAGCGACAGACGACCGAAACCCGATGCGAAACATCAGGCGGTCTCCAGCCGATCACCTACTGGAGCCAACGGTCAGATTTGAACTGACGACCCCTTCCTTACCATGGAAGTGCTCTACCCCTGAGCTACGTCGGCATTTAGTATCGTATCAAAAAAGAAAAGGACCGCCGTTGCGGCCCGTGTTTCCCGTTTTCCCATCGTGCGGGAGAAACATGGAGCGGAAGACGAGGCCCGACCACGAAGTAGCAGCGAAGCTAACCCGCAACCGAAACCACAAATTTCCCTTTCCTCCCTCGTGCGGGAGAAACATGGAGCGGAAGACGAGGCTCGACCACGAAGTAGCAGCGAAGCTAACCCGCAACCGAAGCCACAAATTTTCCTTTCCTCCCTCGTGCGGGAGAAACATGGAGCGGAAGACGAGGCTCGAACCCGCGACCCTCAGCTTGGAAGGCTGATGCTCTACCAACTGAGCTACTTCCGCATGTAGCAAAGGAAGAAAGGTTTGAGGGCGTAAAGGAAGGCGAACCATCCTTTAAACCTCTATTCCTTTTCACCTTTACTCTTGGTGGTGGGGGTAGTAGGATTCGAACCTACTCAGCCGAAACATTGGATTTACAGTCCAACCTACCTCTCCAACTGTAGCGTACCCCCGTGAATATTTCCAGATTACCGTTCAGACAGCCGAAGCTGCCTTAGCAGTGGAGCCGATAGACGGATTCGAACCGCCGACCAGCTGATTACAAATCAGCTGCTCTACCAGACTGAGCTATATCGGCTTAAAAACCGGTAATCTAGACCCTGATTTCAATGTCACTTCAGGTCATTTTCCCAAAGCGATTGCAAAGGTATGTTCTTTCTAGTAATTGACAAACCTCTTCACTCTTTTTTTTCGCCAAAAAAAAGGAAGGCGTTTAGCCACCTGAACGGGCCGGCGGAATGCCCCATTTGCCCGTCTTCAACATTCGCCGGCATCGGAGAAGTTGCGCCGGGCGTCAAATGATACGCACTCCCCGATTTCAGGGCTGTTTATCCGGCTTCGGGGCCTCCCCTTCCGGGTGCGCCTGCCGGTAGACATCCCGCAACCGCTTGATATTATTGTGGGTGTAGAGTTGGGTGGCGGCCAGGTTGGCGTGACCCAGCAGCTCCTTGACGGCGTTGAGGTCGGCGCCCTCCTCCAGCAGGTGGGTGGCAAAGGTGTGCCGCAGCACGTGCGGGCTCTTCTTTTCTTCGGTGCTGTACGCGCCGAGGTAAGCGACCACCTTATTGTAGAGGTACTTCGGGTACATCCGTTTGCCCTTGTCGGTCAGCAGCAGGGCGAAGGCATCGTCCGGCTCGGGAAAGGTCTCGGCGCGGAGCTCACCGTAGCGGGCCAGCAGTTCGGCCAGCTTGGGCCCGAAGGGAACGAAGCGTTGCTTATTGCCCTTGCCGATGATGGAGAGTCGCCGGTGGTCCTGGTCCACGTCCGCGTCGTTGAGGCCGATGAGTTCGGCGCGCCGCATCCCGCACTGGTAAAGCAAAGCCAGCAGCAGGTGATCACGCAGGGATGAAAAGTCGGTGTTCGTAAGCGGATCGGGGAAAGCCGCGAAAAGCCGCTTCATGTCCTTCGGCGCCACGGAGGTCGGTAACCGCCGGCCGAGTTTCGGCGTCGGTATGCGCAGCGTCGGATTATCCCGCCGGTGCCCCCGCGATTGTTGGTAGGCGTAAAAGGCCTTGAGGGAAGACAGCTTCCGCCGGATGCTGGCCGGCGCCAACTCCGCCGTCATCAGGCTCGCCAGCCAGGCTTTGACCATCTCGCGCGTCACCTCGCCCGACGTCTTCGCTTCATACGTCGTCGCGCAGTAATCAGCGAACTGCGCCAGGTCTTTCTTATAGGCCGTGACGGTGTGCGGGCTGAGCCGGCGCTGGTGAGTGAGATGGGCGAGGAAGGGGGCGTGCACGGGGGGATAAGGGATTAGTGATAAGCGAGAAGTGATAAGCGATTTATCACCGGCCTTGAGCAAGGTACGAGTTTTGGAGAAGTAACCAGGTCCTTGAGCTTCCGTTGCATCCCGCGGCCCCGCCCGGAAACAAGTGGGAAGTGGGAAGTATGTCACGCACTTCCCACTTGTTACTTAACGTGAAGTTCGCGGTTCTGAAGTCAGGTTTGTCTTTGAAAACCAGACCGTTAGAAGTTAGACCGTTAGTACTCAGTCGGCATTGTGGCCTACCGTCCTTCTAACGATCTAACTTCTAAAAACACTTCGAGGCGGCATAAACACTTACTTTTTCCGCGAACCTCACGTAAATAATTACTTCCCACTAGTCTCTTCCCACTCGACTCATCCCCTCCAGCGCCAGATCATAATCCGGCGCAAAGCGGAGGGCGACCTCGTAATCCTTCCGTGCGCCGTCGGGGTTACCGAGCTGCTCTTTGGCGTAGCCGCGGAAAAAGAAGCCGCGGATGTGGAGCGGATCGTTGCGAACCACGAGATCAAATTCGGTAAGTGCGTTCTTGAGGCTGTCGAGTTCCATATAGAGCAGACCGGCGTTGAAGTGCCCGGCCACGTACTGGCGGTCGGCCAGGCTGGCGGCGCGGTAGGTAGCAATGGCCTCGGTGAGGCGGTCGGTATCGCGCAGGTAATCGGCTTTGGCGTGCAGGGCATAGACGTCAGAGGGGTTGATAGCAACGGCGGCGTCGAAATACTGCTCGGCGCGGGGCATTTTTTTGGCGAACAGCAACTGGCCGAGGGTGATGAAGGCGTCCGTCATATCCGGGTCGATCTCGGTGGCTTCTTCGGCGGCTTTAATGGCGCGCGCCGTATCGCCGGTTTCCATGAAGGCCTGGCTCAGCAGCAGGTAAGCGTCCGGGTTGCGGGGGTCGATGCGCGTCACCTGGTTGAGCGAGGCGAGCGCATCGTCGTATTGCCGCAGCGTTATTTGGGTTTCGGCGAGGCGGAGGTGGGTTTCGGCGACGTCCGGTTCGAGTTTGGCGGCGCGCTCCAGGGTGCGCAGGGCGAGGCGGCTGCGGTAATACTTGAGGTAAACGTCGGACAGGTTGTAGTGGTAACCGATGTTGGTGCTGTCGATGGACAGCGCGCTGGACATATCGACGATCGCCGCGTCGTAGTTCCCCTTCTCGAACTGCATCGTGGCCCGCCGGGCGTAAAGATCGGCGTTATCCGGGTCGCCCCTGATGGCTTCGGTGAGCTGGGCGATGCCGGGGTCGGTGATGTCGGTGACCTCGGCTTCGGGGTCGATATTTGGGTCGGCATCGGGCGTACAGGCGCAAAAAACGCAGCAAAGAAAGAAGCAGTAGAGTAATCGGATCATGTTTGGTATAGCTTTGCGACTCACGAAACGCAAATGTACCATGCCTAACGCCGGCCCGCTCATCGAGTGTATCGTCAATGTGTCAGAAGGTCGCGACGAAAGCACGCTGACCGCCCTCGCCGCCGCTATTTCCGGTCAGCCGGGTTGCAAACTGCTGCACCGGGATACGGGCGCGGGCGCCAACCGTACCGTTTTCACCTTCGCCGGAACGCCCGACGCGGTCTTTGCGGCGGCTTACGCCGTATATAAGGTTTCGGCCGAACGCATCGATATGCGCGGACATACGGGCGAGCACCCACGCGTCGGGGCGGTGGACGTGTGCCCGTTCGTACCGATTCGCGGCGTGAAGATGGAAGATCTGGTGGCGCGCACGCGGGTGCTGGGGAAGGTCTTGGGAGGGGAACTCGGCATCCCCGTATTTCTCTACGAGCGGAGTGCCACCGCTCCGCACCGCCGCAACCTCGCCGCCATCCGCCAGGGCGAATACGAAGGCCTCGCCGCCCGGGCAGCCGACCCGGCCTGGCAACCGGACTTCGGCCCGGCCCTGAACCCTAAATTTGGGGCTACCGTGCTCGGTGCCCGCCCCTTCCTCATCGCCTGGAACATCAACCTCGCCCCGGAGGTACCGCTCAGTGTCGCCAAAGACCTGGCCGCGCGGCTGCGGGGCAGCGGTCGCCGCGGCCGGCCCGGCTTATTTCCCGGCCTCAAGGCCATCGGCTGGCGTATCCCCGAGTTCGGCCGCTGTCAGATCAGCTGCAACGTGGTGGACGCCGACGCCACCGACCTGGCCAAGGTCTACCTGACCGCCGTCAGCCTGGCGGAGCAAGCGGGCGCGAAGGTGACCGGCTCCGAGTTGATCGGGCTGATTCCAGAGCGATACTTACGGCGGGCGGGCAAGTCGTTCTGCTTCGGCGGTGGGCGGGAAGAGGAACTGGAAGCAGCCGTAAGCGTGCTGGGATTGGATGATCTCGGCCCGTTCGATTGGCGGGCGCGGGTGCTGGAGGAGTTACTCGCCTAACGGGGGCACCGCGCGCAGGCGGTGACGGCGCTCTCCGAGAGCGTTTCAAGATCCCCTGCGCGGCTATCATTTCCGGAGGACGAATAGGAGAAGAAAGAAGACGATCAGTTGCAACTGAACTCGCTTATCCCTCTGTATGATGCTAAAAAGGAAGCATCATACAACACTCATATTCGATAAGCTCTTCCTCTATCTCCTTTTCTTCCTATTCGCCCTCCGGAAACAAACTTGCGCGCAGCGCAAGACGCGCTCGGAGAACGCTGTCACCCAGCGCGCTCAGAGCTTGCGGTTACCGCTTAACGACGGTGCCCTCCTTCATCACAAAGCCCACCGCCTCCAACACCGTGATCTCCTCCAATGGGTTCCCTTCCACCGCCACGATGTCCGCCACAAAGCCGGCTTTAAGCTGACCAAGACGATCCTTTTGGCCCAGCACTTCCGCCGCCGTGCTCGTCGCCGAAACGATGGCATCCATCGGCTTGACGCCGCATTCGACAAGGTAGCGGAACTCCCTGGCGTTGTCGCCGTGGGGGCTGACGCCGGAGTCGGTACCGAAGGCGATCTTCACGCCCCGCTTGTACATCTCGGTGAAGATCGCCTTCTGCTTGCCCCCGATCTCGATGGCCTTGGGTACGATGATGGCGGGGAAGAAGCCGGACTCCTTAGCTTTAGCCGCCACGTAGCTGCCCGCGCTGAGGGTGGGTACCCAGTAGGTACCGTACTCGATCATTAGGTCGGCGGTTTCGGCGTCCATCAGGGTACCGTGCTCGATGGTGGTGATGCCGGCGCGGATGGCGCGTTGCATGCCCCCGACGCCGTGGGCGTGGGCGGCGGTGTGCATGCCGTATTCGTTGGCGGCGGCGACGATGGCTTCCAGCTCGGCGTCGCGGAACTGCGCGCCCCGACCGTCTTTGGCCACGGAGAGTACACCACCGGTCGCGGTGATCTTGATGCAGTCCGCGCCGTTTTTGTAGCGGGTGCGGACGGCCTTCCACGCCTCGTCGGCGGAGTTGATGACGCCCGCGTCGGGGCCGGCATCGAAAGAAAGGGCCTTGCTGCGGCCGTTGGCCGGGTCGGCGTGCCCGCCGGTGGTGGCGATGGCCTTTTCGGCGGTGTAGATGCGCGGCCCGACGACGTAGCCCCGGTTGATCGCGTCCCGCAGCGAGACGTTGACGCCGGAGCCCCCGAGGTCGCGCACGGTGGTGAAACCGGCTTCCACGGTTTTGCGCATGAAGGTGGTGGCGCGCAGGGCTACGTCGGCCGGGTTCATGGTGAACTTCTCGCTGTACGCCTTCGGGTTGAGCTCCGACTCCACGTGGACGTGCAGATCGATGAAGCCGGGTAATACCGTATGGTTTTTGAGGTCCACCACCTCGGCACCCGCGTCCGCGCCTACGTAGCCATCGGTAATTTGCTTGATCATCTTGTCTTCCACCACGATCGTTTGCTCGGTTGTCACCCCGCCCGTTCCGTCGATCACGCGGCCGCAGTGGAGGTAAGTCGTCTGGGCGAAAGAGGTAGTGGGCAACAGGCCGATCAGCAGGAAAAAAACGTAGTGCAGTGTCTTCATGGGGCAAAAGATAGCGCATCGGTTTGAAAGTCGCCGCTTCAAATTTCGCGGCTAACCGCTACCTTACGTTCATGAAACAATCGAAAGCCGCTTAATCATGATGCTCGATGAACTGCGCGCGTACTGCCTCGCCAAACCCGCCACGGCGGAAACGCTCCCCTTCGGCCCCGACACCCTCGTTTTCAAGGTGGCCGGTAAGATGTTCGCCCTCACCGGGCTGGACGAGGAAGACCTGCGCGTCAACCTCAAGTGCGACCCGGAATACGCCACCGAGCTCCGCGAACGCCACGAGGAGATCAAGCCCGGCTACCACATGAATAAGAAACACTGGAATACCGTCTACCTGCAGGATGGCGACCTGCGCGATGACTTCGTGCGCGAACTGATCGACCACAGCTACGCGCTGGTGGTGAAGTCGCTGACGAAGAAGGCGCGGTTGGAATGGGGACTTTAGTGGTCTGTTGGTCTGTTGGTCTGTTGGACTATTGGACTGTTGGTCTGTTGGTCTGTTGGTCTGTTGGTAAAATAATCCGATTTGGGCGCGGACGCGGGATGCCGCGGAAAGTTTGTGTAACCGATTGCAGGTTTGGGGTTAAATCCTCCGCCAGCCGTTTTACACCTCCGAGGAGCTCGCGGCTGCGCCCGCTCGACACCTCGGAGGTGAAAACGGCTGGGAACGACCGGTGAAGCGAGTGATTTCCTCCTCCGAGGTGTCTTCTGGCCTGACGCAGTCGGGCAGAAGCTCCTCGGAGGCGTGAAATCGTGAGCGGACGTTAATTCAGGTCGAACCTGCAATCAGTTACACACACAGAGAGATGCTGAAGCCTGCCTTAAATTACCGGCGTGGTAATCATGCTCCCCGGTCGGAATCGGCTCGCCTATTGTTTCGCGGCCCGTTCCTTATCCCAGGCGGAGGAGCGGCGAGGAACGAGTTCGCTCGTCCGTCCGGGGTAAAAACGGGCCGCGGATTATCCCACTTCCATCAAGCCATACACCCGCGCCTCCTCGTTCAGCGTCAGCAACGGCGCGTCGTCTTCCCGCGGGTAGGGCTTGTTGAGCAACTCGCAGCCGAGCGCGCACTCCACGCAGCGGACGGCGTCACAGTAATTCGTTTTTAGTTCCAGCAGGGCCTGGCTGTCGGCCGCATTGTGGGGCGGGTAGCCGAGCTCGCGCCAGCGGCGGAGAATTTCGTTGCGTTCGGGCCGGAGTTCGCGGAGGAGGTCGAAGGCCCGCTCGCGGTAGCGCTCGTCGGCCCGCTGGTCCCCGTAGGCGACCAGAGCGGGGGCGATGGTGTTGATGAGGATTGACTGGATGGTCGCGTCGCCCAGCTTACGCTCGCCGGGCTTGCCCTCTTTGCCGAAGCGGTAGTGCGTCCGCCAGTAATTGCTGAGCTTGACCTCGAACATGTTTTTCAGCTCGCGCGCGTCGGCCGCGGCGAGGGATTTGCCGAACAGCTGGCCCGTGCGGTGCAGCATGGCCGCCAGCTGGGCGATGCGGATGGTGGGGAAGTTGTTGGGCCGCAACCGCAGGTACTTCCACGCCGCGACGGGTAGCGGCCGCAAGCCGTGCTTCACCTTCAGCAGGGCGTACTCCCGGCGCAGCAAGCGGATGTACGGATCTTCGTCTTCTTCCGCTTCGGGCAGCAGGCTGGACTGACCGAAGAGCAGGGCTTCCAGTTGCAGCAGACTGTGCTTGTGTTTGAGCAGCGCGCGCAGGGGAACGGAGCGGGCCAGCATATCCATCGCCTCGGCGTTGACCCGACCGCCGAGGGCACGGGCGAGCGACTGGTAGAAGGCCTCTTCCCAGTCGCGGTGGGTGTTTTCCATGCGGAGGCTGAAGCGACGCGCGCGTTGGCTCAGGCGTTGGTGAATCAGCTGGTCGAGCCAGGCCCGGCGGCTCGGCTCACCGATGTATTGTAGTTGGTTCTGGCAGGGAATCCAGCTCTCGCCGTTCATCAGCCGCCAGTACATGCGCAGGATGCCGGCGGGGATGCGGCCCCGCAACTCCAGGCAGGGAATGCGCTCGCCGTTGCGGCGGTAGACCGGCCGGTCTTCGTCGAGCACGACGTGCAGGATGACGTTGTCGTAGGCCGGGTCGGTATCGTGCTTGTGGGCGTACCAATCGCCGGCGTTGACGTGCATTTCGATGTTGCCCGCCCACTGCTGACCGTTGATGCGGACCTGACCAGCGGTAAAGTCCGGACCGGCGTTGGTGTTGTGCACGCCGAAATCCTGAATGGACAGGCTCGCGCCCTGGGTGGTAACTAAGCGGCGAAGGTCAAAGCGTGCCTGGCGCCAGAGGTAGTGTATAAAATCTTCTCGCATACGGAGGGGCGTTGCGAGGGGAGGAAGCGAAAGGCTGTTTCTTTTTGCGTGGTGAAGGTAGGTTTTGTTTTTAAGTTTAGCAAATAAAACTTTTGCGAATGGTGTTCAAATGAGTGCACTTAAGCGGTGGTTTTTTAACTTTTGAAGAAGTTCGATATTGGCTGACTATCAGTGGCTTACAGCAATATTTCACGTAAAAATTGAAAAGCCCGTTTGTCTCCGTCAAGACCATCAGTAAGTCCTTTTACCATTGATGAAGAATTTTTACGGAGCTAAGCGTATCATTTATCAATGTAAACGGACTTTTCGAAAAGTACGAAATGGTCTGAAAACCAGTTGATTACGGCAGTTTTCTCCACCGCCGTCTAAGCCTTATTCCCCCTTAGTCACCAACACCGCCCAGTCGCCCGCCTCCGGTGCTTTCAGGGGCACAACCACGCCTCCCGCCAATTCCGCGGCACCCGCGACCGCGCCCGAAACACCTTCCACCCAGCGCATTTGCCAGCCCCCCGGCGAATCGCTCAAATCAAGCGTCGTTTCGCCGCCGAAGGGCAGATAAACGAGATAGGTCTCGCCGGGATTCGCCAGGCAGAAAAAACCGTCCGTCACCAATTCGTCGTGGCTTTCCATATCCTGAAACGGTACGTGTTCGCGGAAGAAATCAAGCGTAGCAGAGGTCCATTTCCAGGCGCGATCGCGGCTGCGCCAGTCTTCCATGCCAAGATCGTTGTGCGCGTTACGCGCGCCGAAATACCACTCCACGCCCGCGCCGCCGGCCATCAGGTTGCCCCAGAGCGTGAGCGCGCGCAGGCTGTCCTGGTTGTTGAACGGCGCGCGGTTGTCGGGGTCCAGGCCGCGAAACCACGGGCCGATCTCGTCGATCGTCGCGATCCACGGCGCGCCCGCGGCGGCGGAGGCGTCGAGCCAGTATTTCGTCATGTCGTGGGAAATGCGCGGGTGGTGGACCTGCAAGGCCAGGCCGCCGAAATTCGCGTCGCCCAGCAGCGGGTCGATGATCTCGCGCATCTCCCGTTCGTTCGGGTGGGTATGTACCGAAACGTAGTTATGGTAAGGGTCGTTAGCGGCGAACCACGCCGCGCATGCCGCCTGCTGGGCGTTGGTCTGAAAGCCTGTCTCTTTCGACCATTTATTCGGACCGTTCTCCTCGCCCATATTCCAGGTGACGGCGCGGTGGTGGCCGAATCGGGCGACGAGCTCGCGGAAATAAAGCTTCCGGTTCGGGCCCGTATCGCCGTTGTCCAGCAAGGTTTCGTTTTCGGTTTCCTGCATCACGAGGTGCAGCATCATGCCGAGGTGGTCGTCGGCGTGGTCGAAGACGACCTCCCACTGGTCGAGTTTGCTGCAATCGTAGCGCGTGTAGTCGTCGTGGGCCACGAACGGCCAGACGTCTTTACCGTCGCCGTTGATGTTCATCGTCAGCGCGTAGAAGCTGTTGACGCCCACGCCGTTCAGGTAGTTGAGCGCGCCGATGAGGCCCTTGCCCTTCCCGTTTTGCCAGGTCGGGTCGCCGCTTTTCCAGTCGCCGAGGTGGGCGGTGTAGTGGTGCAGTCCTTCGGTTTTGCTCTCGCCGTCGCGAAATTCGTTGCTGTGCCGGTAGGTGCCGTCGAAATCCTCAAAGGCTAGCAGGTTTTCGGGGCTGTCCGCGCCGCCCTTAAGGAAATAATCGCCGCTTTCGGCCCATTGCAGGTAACGCGGATGACTGCGCGCGAGGCGGCCGGTTTCGCCTGCGGCGGGTGGATTTACGAAGATGGTGCCGGTTTGTCCGCCGACTTCCACGCGTTCGCCCTGGGCCTGGTCGTCGTTATTTACCACGTTTATGCCTTTACGCATCACGGCTTCGTAATGCCACGCGCCTTCCTGGCTGGGGCGGAAATTGACGCGCCAGACGTTACCGGCGTCGGCACCCGTTTCAGCGGCGTTTCCGTCGGCGGCGTAGTAACCCGGTACGGTAAACACGCTGTCGTTGTGGGTGAAATTAACGTCGAGGCGATAATCCGTGAACGGGTTTTCGTCGGCCGTTTCACTGGTTTGCGGGCCGGTGAAATCGAGACGGAGTTTTTGCCACTTCGGTACGGTGTGGGTGGCGGTTTCGGCGGTGACGGCCGGTTCGTCAGGCGTACAGCCGGTGAGCAGGAAAAGAATCAGGAGCGGTAGCGATCTCATGCGCGTAAGATGTTTGGCCGGGGAAGATAGGGTAGGGGGCGGGGAACGCGGGTGCGGTGGAAGGTTTGAGGCATTAGTTTTCCATCTCCCCGCAATGGTGCGGCGGGGAAGCTATCCCTTCGGGATCAAGAGCCCGCGGTTAATGCCGTGGGTGGAGGAAGGAGACAAGTATTACCTGCTGTACGCCTGGAGCGGAATGTCGAGACGGCTGAATCTATCGAGGTGGGCGTACTATCGTTTGCCGCGGCTAAGAAAACGGTAGTAGCCCGTAGGGCTTTCTACGTGAGCACGCGGCTTCAGCCCGTTAAGATGTGTGACGGAAGGCGTTGCGCCCCGTTCACCATTCATAGCACAGTTCCTCAACCATCGTAGGGGTGCCATTACGTCAGTCGTTTCCACCCTCGCCCCAAAACACCTTTATCACCCGCGTCCTCCGCCCAAAAATGGCTAATCCTCCAAATGCAGCACCAGCATCGGCGTCGTCGGGTGCAGCACCGACCGCGGCACCTCCTCGTGGTGGAACAGCCGCCCCCAGAACCCCCGGTGCTTCGTGACCATAACCGCCAGCTCGATGGGGTGCGCCTTGAGGTAATTCACCAGGCCTTCCTTCACTGAATCCGCCGTCATCTCCTCGATCTCGAAGGCGAATTCCGGGTCGGGATTGTTGAACAGCGGAGCGAAAAGGCTTTCGCGTTTGCCCTCGTGCATCCCCTCCTCGTCGTTGATGTGGACGAAGTGGACGCGGGCGTGGAACAAGTCGTTGATGTCCATGAATTGCAGCACCGCCCGGCGGCTCAGCGAGAGGCTGTTGCTGGCGTAGAGTACGTTGTTGTATTCCTTAAAAACCGCCTGGCCCGGTACCAGCAGCACGGGGCAGTGAGCGTTTTGACTCACCGAGGAGGAGACGCTACCGAAAACCTCCTCCAGCAAATCCGCCTCCCCATTGGAGCCCATGATGATCAGGTCGAAATCCTCCCCGTGCTCGGTGATCTTATCGGCCGCGAAGCCGAGCAGCAGCTCGGAGTTGCGCATTACGCCTTCCGGCATCGGGGTGTCGGCCAGGAATTGCCGGAACCGCTCGTCGCGCTGGTCCATCAACTCGCCCATCGGGGGCACGACGAGGGTGTCACCGGTGGCCACCTGCGGCGTGAAAACGTGGATGACCTTGACCTCGGTCGCCTTGGTGAAGGCGGCGAACGCCTCGGCGTACCGCAGCGCCGCGGCGGAGCCTTTACTGAAATCGACGGGAACGAGAATACGTTTGATCATAGGGAGAGAACATGGATAAGTGGGCGAAAGATAGGCCGGGATATGGGAAAGTTAACGCCTATTCCGCCATCCATTTTCCCGCCCACACGTTACCTATCCGAATCTTTTCCTTCTCCCTGACCATATGCCGCTAGCATTCCTGCCCACTTTCTGCCCGTTGCGTCAACGCGCCGCCGACCTGACCCTGACCGAAAAAGGGCTGGAGCACTGGCGCATTCGCCGCTGTGCCACGGCTACCGAGCTCGACGCCGCCTGGCCGGAAGCGCGGCGAAAAGACGATTTCTGGGTCAGTAAAAAGGTTCTCCGATTTTTGGCGGATCGGCCCCAGGGCATCGAAACCGAAGCCATCATTCTGGAAGACAGCCGCGATTTTTCCCGCGTGCTGCTAACGGCACAGACGTTTACCTTCAGCGCGGCCGGTCAGGTGAGTGATGCGGCGAAAGGAACAACGTCGACCTACGATTTTCGCAGGCGGTTGCTCGCGCCTTTTTCTTTCAAAGTCTTGTGCCTGGGCCAGTTTCTGACCTCCGGCCCGTTCAGTGCTGACGGCCTCGGTCAGTTGTCCGCACCCGTCGCCGCGCGCCTGCTGCCCGCCGTGGCGGACTTGCTGATGCAACGTTGTCGGGGCTACGCCGGCGTACTGATCAAGGACCTGTACCCGCGGGAGCACCCCGCTACGAGCGCGTTGGAAAACAACGGCTTTCATCCCATGCCCGTTGACCCGGTCATGACGCTCGATATTCCGGCCGACTGGCGGAATATGGATGATTACCTGGCCGCGCTGACCAGCAAGTACCGCGTTCGCTACCGCCGCGCACGGGGCAAGCTGGAAGGCATCACCAGGTGTCGGCTGACGGCCGATGAAGTAGACCGGAAGCGGGAAAATATATACGCCCTGTACCAGCAGGTGAGCAGCGGCGCGGATTTCAATGCCGCCAGCGTGCGCGCCGGTTATTTCCCGTGGCTGGCCCGCGTCCGCAAGCCCGTGCCGACGCTGGAAACCATGCTTACCGGTAACGGTTACGGGGGCGGGGTCGCGGGTGCAACCGAATGGAGCAACAATACCCCGGTTTTTACCGGCTATTTCAACGAGGCGGAAGAGCTGATCGGGTTCACCACGGCCATCCCCAACGGCGAAGTGCTGCACGCCCACTACCTCGGTATGGAAGACGCTTACAAGTTCAGCCACCACCTTTACCACAACATGCTGTTCGATTTGGCGGAGACGGCGATCGACGGCAATTTCGCCAGCCTCGACTACGGCCGCACCGCGCTGGAGATCAAAAGCTCGGTCGGTGCCGTAGCGCGGGATCACGCCGTACTGGCCCGCGCCCGCTATGGCTGGCTCAACCGGCTGATTCCGCTATTCACGCCGGCGGTGTACAAGGCACCGGAGTGGGTGGCGCGGAATCCGTTTCGAGTGTAGTACCTTCCCCTCCCTTTTCAAACCTCACTACCCATGGACTACTTCCAGGAATCCCTCAACCTCCACCGCTCCCTCAAGGGCAAAATCCGCGTCTCGCCCAAAATGGACGTGCGCAGCAAGGACGATCTCTCCCTCGTCTACAGCCCCGGCGTCGCCGAGCCCTGCCGCGCCATCGCCGAGAACCCGGATGAGGTTTACAAATACACCATCAAATCCAACACCGTGGCGATCGTCACCGACGGCTCGGCGGTGCTCGGTTTAGGGGACATTGGCGCGCTGGCCTCCATTCCCGTTATGGAAGGTAAGGCGATGCTCTTCAAGCGGTTCGCCAACATCGACGCCTTCCCCATCTGCCTCGATACGCAGGACGTGGAGAAGATCATCGAAACCGTGAAGCTGATCTCGCCCGTCTTCGGCGGCGTCAACCTGGAGGACATCTCCGCGCCCCGCAGCTTCGAGATCGAGCGGCGGTTGCAGGACATCGGCATCCCCGTTTTTCACGACGATCAGCACGGAACGGCCATCGTTACCCTGGCCGGGCTGCTCAAC
>ENA-ORXT01003709-ORXT01003709.1-marine-metagenome-genome-assembly--contig:-NODE-3709-length-16515-cov-3.886483_pt1 | contig 16515 bp, 15 predicted proteins | sample MGYA00237868_ERZ511482 | MGnify/ENA metagenome assembly ERZ511482 | reverse complement strand
GCCACGGATGACGCGATTTCTGGCGGCTCAACTGGCGAAGAACCATTATTTCGACATCAGCCGGGCTCGACGCGACTTCGGTTTCGCGCCCAAAGTCAGCAATACCCTCGGGATGCAGAAGCTGCAAGAATCCGTTTACCCGATGGCGTCGCTGGATGATGATTAGCCGTCATAATAACGCTCACGGCAGCGCTCACAGCAGCGCTCACGGCAGCGCTCACGGCGGCTTGAAAACTTGCTCCACGTAGGGCATGTTTCTAAACTGCCATGAACCACGCTTTTCTATTTTATGGCCAAGCAATTGTTTGAATTGAAGTGAAATGAAATCATATTCAATCTATTTGAAACTCAAGAGATTGAATCAAGAGATTGAATTTCTAAGCTACAACGAGGGATTAACTGTGGCACAATTGCCGGTTTCTTTGCCGGTTGCCAAATCTGCTTAAACGCGGTATTTTTTGGCTATCTCGAACCACGTTTCAGGACCTCCATGCCCAACTTTCCCAAACCGACCGATCTACCCGAAGACCAACGCATCGTCATTACGGGACTTGGACTCACATCGCCCAACGGAAATAGTTTGGGTGAATTCCGCGACAGTCTATTAAACGGTCGCAGCGGCATCAGTGACTATGAAATCCGTTACTTTGGAAAGACGGTCGCCGGCGTTTGTGACTTCGACGTCAAACGCCACCAGTCTCGTCGAGACGCCCGGCGCGGCACACGCGCTGGCAGCGTGGGAATCTACTGTGCGCGTGAGGCGATTGCCGATTCGGGCATCGACTGGGAAAACACCGACAGCAGCCGCGTCGGCGTTTACATCGGAATTACCGAACACGGCAACGTCGAAACGGAATCCGAAATCTACGAGATCAGCAAATTCGATTACGACACCAGCGTTTGGACTCACCACCACAATCCTCGCACTGTCGCCAATAATCCGGCAGGCGAAATAGCCCTCAACATGAGCATCACCGGCCCGCACTACACTATCGGTGCGGCGTGTGCGGCGGGTAACGCGGGGCTGATTCAAGGCGTGCAGATGCTGCGGTTACAGGAATGTGATTTGGCGATGGCCGGAGGGGTATCCGAAAGCATTCACACCTTTGGCATCTTTGCCGGCTTCAACAGTCAGGGAGCTTTGGCGACGCACGAGGATCCGACGAAGGCTTCTCGTCCGTTCGACGTCAATCGCAACGGCATCGTCGTGGCCGAAGGAGGCTGTATCTACACGCTGGAGCGACTGTCCGATGCGAAGGCTCGGTCGGCAAAAATGTACGGGGAGATTGTCGGTTACGCGATGAACACCGACGCGACTGATTTCGTACTTCCAAACCCGACCCGGCAGGCCCAATGTATTCGCATGGCGTTAGACAGAGCCCACATTACGCCAGAGGATGTGAACATCGTCAGCACCCATGCTACGGGCACAGGAATGGGCGATATTTTGGAGTGTGAAGCCGTTAGAGATGTGTTTGGCGAATGTAATAATACGCATATAAATAACACAAAAAGCTTCATAGGCCATACGATGGGAGCGGCCGGTGCGATAGAATTAGCGGGCAATCTCAAATCATTCGAGGACAAGACCGTTCATCCTTCGATCAACGTCGATGATCTTGATCCCGAATGTGCGATCAAGGGTTTAGTGCTCAACGAAGCGAAAGAAATCGGAAACGTCGACTACATTTTTAACAACTCGTTTGGGATGTTGGGAATCAATTCGGCGGTTGTCATTAAACGCATGTAGATTGTCGATCACGACCACATTCAGAGATTTTGTAAGACGGAGTTTAGTCATGGCCCCCCCTGAAATCAGAGAAGCGATTATTGATATCTTAGGCGATATTGCCCCGGATGAAGATTTGTCGAACTTGGACGATCAGCAGTCTTTCCGTGACCAGATGGAATTGGACAGCATGGATTTTTTGGACATTGTCATGGAATTGCGTAAGCGTTACCGCGTGCAAGTTCCTGAAGAGGATTATACAAATCTTGATTCGATGGCCAGCACCGTGAGCTACCTGACTCCCAAGATGGTTGCAGTTGCGTAGTGGACGGCGATCAGCCACCGCAAATCGTTGCTCTCTGAGAAAATAAATGTACGACACGATCATCATCGGCGCTGGCATGTCTGGGCTGGCGGCCGGGATTCGTCTGGCTCACTACGACCAAAAAGTCTGCATTCTCGAAAAGCACTACACCATCGGCGGGCTCAATTCATTTTACCGGATGAATGGACGTGACTACGACGTTGGCCTCCACGCGGTCACCAACTTCACTGAAAAGGGAGCCAAGAAAGGTCCCTTGGCCAGGATCCTTCGCCAACTGCGTTTCAAGTGGGACGATTTTGCGTTAGCACCACAAAAGGGTTCGCGCGTTGTTTTTCCGGACACCAATCTACGCTTCGACAACGATCTGGATCTGCTGCGAAGTGAGATCAAACGCGAGTTTCCCGATCAAGTCGACAGTTTTGAGGCGCTGGTTGCGAAAATTCTGGACTATGACGATCTCGACCAAGCCGCGTTTGAAACCTCCGGTCGCGCGGTGCTGAATGAAACCATCTCCCAACCGCTATTGATTGAGATGCTTTTATGTCCGTTAATGTGGTACGGCAACGCGGAATGCCACGATATGGCGTGGGGACAGTTTTGCATTATGTTCCGCAGCATCTTCTTCGAAGGGTTCGCTCGTCCTTATAAGGGAGTGCGACTGATTCTAAAAAATTTGGTCAAACGTTATCGTACGCTCGGCGGTGAATTGAAATTGCGGCATGGCGTGGCGAAACTTCACGCCGACAACGGCCACGCGACGGCGGTGGAACTCGACAGCGGCGAAATTATTCAAGGCAAACGAATCCTCTCTTCGGCTGGGAAGGTGGAAACGATGCGGATGTGCAGTGACGTGAGCGTGCCTCATCCCGACCGAGCTGGCAAAATGACCTTCATCGAATCGATCTCGGTTTTGGATCGTGAACCGGCAAAGATCGGCAATGAAGATACGATCGTGTTCTACAACGATTCCGAGAAATTCAATTGGCATCCGCCGGAGGACGATTTCTGTGATATCCGCACCGGCGTTATATGTTCGCCCAATAATTACATCTACGAAGACGAAGATGGAAAATTAGCGGACGGGATTTTGCGCATCACAACGATCGCTGATTTTGATCGTTGGAATAATTTGTCCGAAGAGGAATATCTTAAAGCCAAACATAAATGGTACGACAAAAGTGTCGCATCTAGCGTCCGGTTCACGCCCGATTTTCGACCTTACGTAATCGACACCGACGTGTTCACGCCCACAACGATTCGCAAGTTCACTTGGCACGACAATGGAGCCGTCTACGGTGCCCCGGACAAGCAATTGGATGGCACGACGCACTTGGATAATTTGTTCCTTTGTGGCACCGATCAAGGCTACGTCGGTATCATTGGAGCCATGATGAGCGGTATTTCGATGGCGAACCTTCATTGTCTGAGACCGTAGTAATAGCGGCACCGGCGCAAGCTCTCCGGTTTCTCTGCCTTCGCTATCCTTGAGCAAAAACGTCGGTTGCCGTATCCTTTAGGAAGTCATCGCCGATTTAAAGTCGCCCTTCGCTCTGCGAAAGAGCGCTACTTTCGTGTAGCCAAAGGCGACAGATTTTTTGACACGATGCAAAGCCCTTTAGTGCTCACCCTAAGCCTCCCAAAACATGCCCAAAGATTTCCTCAAAGGTGCCGAAGATAGTTACGACGTCGTCGTGATAGGCAGCGGTCTTGGCGGACTCACCGCCGCCAACATTCTGGCCCGCGATGGCATGAAGGTCCTTCTGCTGGAACAGCATTATAAACTTGGCGGACTGGCGACATGGTTCAAACGCCCCGGTGGGCACATCTTCGATATTTCACTGCACGGTTTCCCGCACGGGATGGTGAAAAGCTGCCGCAGATACTGGTCCAAAGAGATCGCCGATTCCATCGTTCAGCTGGAGGGCGTGCGATTTGACAATCCAATGTTCTCGCTGACCACGACTTTTGATCGAAAAGATTTTACCGATCTATTGACCACGAAGTTTGGAATCGAACAGACAAAGGTAGATCAATTTTTCGATACCGCCCGTGGGATGAATTTCTACGACGATCAGGATCGTACGACCAAGCAACTTTTTGAAGAGTTCTTTCCCGGACGCGAGGATGTTGTCAGACTGTTGATGGAACCGATCACCTATGCTAACGGTTCGACGCTGGAAGATCCGGCGATCACCTACGGCATCGTATTTTCAAATTTCATGTCCAAAGGCGTGTTCGTTTTCCAAGGCGGCACCGACAAATTGGTCAAGTCAATGGAAAAGGAGATGAAGGCCAACGGCGTCGATGTGCGAATCAACTGCGACGTAGAAAAGATCAACATCGCCGGGGGAAACGTCGAATCCGTTGTTGTGAAGGGCCGGACTATTAAAACCAAAGCGGTCGTCAGTAACGCAAATTTGCGAGCCACGATTTTCGATCTCATCGGTGAAGATAAATTTGATAAATCCTTCGTCGACGACGCGAAGGAAGTTCGATTGAACAATTCCAGCACACAGGTCTACATGGCGATGGCCGATGGCGATACGGTGCCGCGCGAGACGGGCGACTTGCTGTTCTGCAGCACAGCTGAGCGATTCCAAACGGATCTGTTACTCAGTCGTGATATTACCAGCCGCACGTTTTCGTTCTACTATCCTGACACGCGCCCCGATGGCAAAGGCCGGACGTTGATCGTCTCCAGCACCAACGCAAATTACAGTGACTGGTCAGGTCTCTCCAAAGAACAATACGAGGCCAGCAAAGCCGACCTTGTTGAGGGAACGCTGGACTCACTTGAGAAATACGTTCCCAATTGCCGTGACCGGATCGTGCATGCTGAAGCTGCGACACCGATCACTTTCGAGCACTACACCAAACACATTAACGGTTCCAGCTTTGGAACCAAGTTTGAGGGGCTGACCGTCAGCCGCGCTTTGCCCGAGCAGATTGGTGGACTGTATCACGCCGGTAGTTGTGGCATCATCATGTCGGGATGGTTGGGCACCATCAATTACGGTGTGATCGTTGCCAATGATGTGATCAATCAAATTTCATCCGCTGCCACCGTTGCGACTTAGTTAAAGTCGTCTTTGGTTTCCTGAAATCACGCGACTTTCGTGGCGCCAAAGGTGACAATCCGACAATTATTTTTGAAACGATGCGTTAAAACGATGGCTCATCCGACTCTGGAAAAAATTCACGCAGCGATTCCGCATCGCGCCCCAATGCTACTGGTCGATGAGATTGTCAGCCAGTCAGAGAAGGAGATTGTCTGCCGCAAATCGTTTTCCGGCGACGAGTATTTCTTTCAGGGGCATTACCCTGATCACCCGCTTGTGCCGGGAGTGATTTTGTGTGAGGCAACCGTCCAAGCGGGAGCGGTGCTGTTATCTGGATTGGCCAAAGATCTGTCAGGCAAACCCGTTTTGACGCGTATGGCCGACGTGAAATTCAAGAAAATGGTGCTGCCGGGGGACTCAATTGAGATGACGGTGAAGCTGGATGAGGTTGTATCCAATGCGTATTATCTAACGGGTATCACGAAGTGCGATGGCAAAGTTGCAGTACGTTTGAACTTCACCTGCAGCATCGCGGATGTGGTTTAGTATACGAAGGGCAAGGCACTAGCCGCCGGCTCGATTGGCTAAGGCTTGTAGATACATCGAGCTAACCTTAATTCACCCGCGGCTATCGCTTATTGGCTCAAGCATCAATCACCAACAATTCTTAAAGATTAAAAAATGAGCTTTTTGAACCTCACCGACAAAACGATCGTCGTCTTTGGCGTCGCTAATAAAAAGAGCGTCGCTTGGCACATCGGGAAAACGTTAGAAGAGGCGGGTGCGAAAGTCGTTTACGTTGTGAGGTCTGAGGATCGTGCGGAATCCTTGAAGAAGCTTATGGCCGATCGCGAAATGCACATTTGCGATGTTGAATTCGAGGATCAGATTGCCGCGGTTACCGGAGTGATCGCAGGCAAGCATCCCGTCATCGACGGCATCGTGCATTCGATCGCATTCGCTGCTTACGACCAAAGCGGCATCAAACCCTTTCATGAAACGGGAAAACAACAACTGCTACGCACCTTCGATATTTCATGTTTCTCCTTCATTGCTATCGCCAACGCTTTCAAGGATCTGCTCAGCCCCGAAGCGTCGGTGATCACCATTTCAATCTCGACAACTACGATGGCCAGCGAAAATTATGGCTTTATGGCACCGGTCAAAGCGGCGCTGGACAGTTCATTGGCGTTCCTTGCCAAAAGTTTCAGCAAGTTTTCCAACGTGCGATTTAACGCGGTTTGCCCCGGCCTGCTAAAAACCTCAGCATCCGCTGGTATCCCCGGATACGTCGATGCTTATCTTTATGCCGAAAAAGTAATACCACGCGGCGAAGCAATCAAGACTCAGGAAGTCGCCGATGCGGCCTGTTTCCTGCTCAGTCCACGATCAAGCGGAATTAACGCTCAGCAAATCGTGATCGACGCGGGTATGAAAATTAACTATTTCGATAACGACATCGTGAGCAAAGTCATGTCGGTGGATTAGGGGACCTACTGGTTTCTAGGCCATTAACAATAGCTGACGCAAAGACTTACCTGAAAAGCAATGGTTTAAAATAGCTTGTAAGCGAAAGATTTTTGCAAGAGAGCCTTCCGAACATTAGGCTTAATAACAATACGGCATTAAACTGCCACTTAAATACTTCAAGGAGTTAACGATGAGATTTACTATCGCCCTACTGTCATTGGCGCTGATTTGCGTCAGTTCCGCTGTTTCTCATGGCCAAGTCGCGACCGAAACCGAAACCGAAGCGGGTTCGACAAAGAAAGTCGCCGCCGACGTTGCAAAGGATGAATCAGCAACGCAAGAACCTTTGAAGTTTGCCGTCGCCGACAACCAGTTGAAGTTTGAGACCACTGGCGATTGGGAGAGCGTCAAACCTAAGAGTCGAATGTTAGAATTTGAAATTAAAGTGCCCAAAGTCGAAGGTGACAAAACCGATGGCCGATTGACGATTATGGGTGCCGGGGGTTCCATTGACGCTAACGTCAAACGGTGGGAAGGCCAGTTCAGCCAACCCGACGGATCAGCCACCGAAGCCAAGACCAAAGAAATGACGATCGACGAAATGAAGGTCCTAATGGTCGACGTTGAGGGAACGTTTACTCAAACGATGGGCGGGCCTTTCTCTGGCGGAAAGAAAGTTGATAACCCCGATCAACGGATGCTGGCCGCCATCGTCCAAACTCCCGAAAGCGGAAACTACTTTATTAAATTGGTCGGCCCCGCCGCCACGATCAAAGCCAACGAGGCCGAGTTTGAGAAAATGATTAAGAGCGCGAAGCTGAGCGAAACCGAATAGGAAAATCAGCGAATACTGTCGAATCTCCGCTCAGTTCCTCGAACCTATTAGCGTCCTTGTCGGAACAGCGATGACCAAATAACACCAAGAACGTCGACGTCTCGTTCGGCATCCTTTTTACTACGGAACCAGTTGCAGTTCCACCAATTGCTGGAATCTGTACCCTCGGGCCCGCGTTCGAAGAACTGTTCGGCTCCACCGGCGGCATCCATTTCGTCGGTGACACCGACGTTACCACTAACCCAACAGTTTTGTGAGTCAGTCAAGTTGATTTCACCGTAAACGAAAAAGGGGTCGTTCGTTACTGCATCACGCGGCAATCCGTCGGTCAGTTCAGATGACTTTAGATTGAAGTAAGAGAGATTCGACACAATATGAATGTTGTCGGCCAGGAAAGAGTGGATGCCGCGACCGCCGTTGAATAGCGTTGTGTTACGCTTAATCAACGTATGACGAGAGTAGCTTAACGGCGCTCCATCTTCGTCAAATTCAATCACTGGAACGCCGGTTGCCAAACCGGGATCGACCGTGCCGAGCATCGCCTCTTGCACAATGCCAGTGTCTTGCGTGTATAAAAAATCGTCGGCGATGATTCCATTACCGTCGGTGATCGTGCCGCCTTCGATCGGCGGCACTTTGTTCTCATTTCCGACGCAGATATTTCCTGCGATAACGGCTCCATAGTACCTGTCTGATTCGGTTCGTTTGACCGACTGATACAGCGAAATTCCACTGCTTTGGTTAGGGTTGGAATAGGCGTTGAAACCGACCCAATTGTTCAGGGCACAAACGAGATCACATTGAGCGAAAGCGATCCCGCCACCGCCATGGTTGTAGACACTGCAATTCTTGATCGTAACGTTGTGGCTTTCGTAGATGCCAATACCAGGTTCAAGTTTCGCGCGGTCGCCACGCAACACCAAACCGCTGACGCGAATATAAGCCCCTCGAATGTCGAGGTTCCCTTGGATTATTGGTTTCTTGCCACGATGTTTGATGCCTATGATTCGGGTAATTGCGTTTGGTGAACCGACGATTGGCAAGAATTCAAAACTAGGTGCTGGACCTACGAACCTCAAAAATATGTCTCCTTCGTCGCGATAGACGCCGGGGTAGACGAATAGGCAGTCACCGGGGGCTAATGCGAGAGCACCCTCGGAGACCGTACGGAAAGGGTGGGATGCGGTGCCGGGATTGGCATCATCTCCGTCTGTACTGACGTAAAAGTTCGCGGCGTTGAGCGCACTGGATGCGGCGAATGAGAACACCAAAGCAATCAGTGCGGTAAAACGAACCGAGTCGGGAACGAGAGCTGTCATTGATTTAGCTTTAGTTGGGTAAGGTTGTGCCATGAAATCCTGTTCCATGCTAAAAGCAACAATAGGGAGTTAAAGGGCGATATTTCAAAATCTATTGCATTTTTAAGAAATTGAAACTGAGAGTGAATCTTTTGATGCCCTCTGGTTCAATTCCGCGTATAAAATTCTGAGGATATCTGACCGATCTGCGATCTGCGGTTGACGCGAGTCCCAAGTTCACACCAATCAGCACTTGCGGGTTCCACTAATTTATCTCGATCTGAACGGCACCCAAATTTCCAGACCTACATTGCAAGAACTAAGTAAGCGATTGAAACGGTGCTCGTAAATTCAGTCCACTGTGACCTTTGATCGGTTGCTTATAGACTAATCATTGTCGTCAGACATTCAGACCTGCCGTTAAAGTTAAACGTCGATCCGACAGATGAAACTTCTAGGAGAAGAACGAGATGAGCGAACGAATAGTGATGCGGACTGGCGAGAGCCTTGTCGCCGGTGGGCCTCCTTTTACGGCGGCAGAACCTGAGGTCATCATTGGCGAATTAGATGGTCCCGTTGGATCCGCGATCGCGACGCTGACGGGCAATCAAGCGGCCGGCCATAGCAAGGTGTTTGCAATTCTCAACACCGATGTCCAGGTGCGCCCGGTAACGTTGATGGTCAGTAAGGTTACCGTGAAATGTACACGCTATACGAATATTCTGATGGGGACTGTGCAAGCGGCGATCGCTAACGGGGTGCTTGATGCGGTCCGCGCCGGTCATCTTCCCAAAGAGAAAGCAAATGACCTCGGCATCATCTGCAGCGTCTGGCTTAATCCGGGAGTTTCTGACGACGACAAGCTTGACCACAAAGCCCTTTTCGAAATTCATCGCAAGGCGATGTTTCAGGCGATTGAGAAAGCGATGAAGAATGAACCTTCCATCGATTGGCTGCTGGAGAATCAGGAAAAGATCACCCATAAATATTACGAACGCGGTCTTAAAGGCGAGATTTAAGCGTGCCGTGATCGTTTAATCAAAGGGCTTCAGTCGCTGGGACAGCGACTGTACTATCGATAGTAAAGCTGCTGTCTCAGCTGCTTAGGCCGATGGTTTCCCCCTTTTTTTCTCTTGGACCAAATTCACGCACGCGTTTGCTTAATGATTTCGACCGTCTGTTGAATATCTTCAGGAAGCTCGGCCGACAGCGTCATTCGTTCCGCGGATACCGGATGATCAAAAGATATGGTTAGCGCATGTAGGGCCTGTCGATCAAGCAAAACCGAATCTTCCTCGCAGCGTGGGTCCAGTTGTTTTCGATTGATGGAAGATCGCCCGCTGTAAAGTTTATCGCAGAGAACAGGGCATCCGATATGAGCCATGTGGACGCGGATCTGATGAGTTCTGCCGGTCTTGGGTTTCACTCGCACTGTCGCGAAGCCGCGGTAACGTTTAATTACTTCGTAAAATGACTGCGCGTTGCGGCTGGTCGAATGATTTTCTCGGATCGCTTTCTTCTCACGTTGGTACGGGTGAGCGCCGATAGGTTTGTCGATAATGTCTCTGTCGCGATCGGGCGCTGGCGTCACGATGGCGAAATATTCCTTCTCAACCGTACGTTTCTCAAATTGCGAGGCCAACGCGCGATGAGCCTCATCAGTCTTGGCCACAAGAATAACGCCGCTGGTGTCGCGGTCGAGCCGATGAACGATGCCGGGACGCGTGTCGCCACCCACACTGCTAAGTTGATTAAAGTGAAACGCGAGCGCGGAGGTGAGGGTTCCTTTCCAGTTGCCCTTAGCGGGATGCACGACCATACGAGGCGGTTTGTTGATCGCCACCATCGAATCGTCCTCAAAGATTACCGAGATCGGGATGTCTTCGGGGATAGGTGTGTCAGATTCAATTTCCGGCGGCGTGAAAATGACGCACTGATCGGATTTCAACTTCGTCGACGATCGGGCTGATTTGCCATCCAAGGTGACGTTGCCCGAGGCGATCGCGCGTTGAAGTTTGACGCGGCTGTGTTTGGAGAAATGCGTGACCAGATACGAGTCCAGCCGTAACCCGGATTCCTCAGGAGTCACGATTAATTGAACAGGTTCCGGCATGAAAAGGTTCTCTTTGCCCACAGGCACCAACGACGTTTATTGCTCAATGGTACACTCGCTGACCGGTTTGGAACACACGGCGCAGGACGATTCACCGTCTTCATTCATCGCCGCAGCGATGCCGCCGCAAGACCCCTGCACCGGCTTGTTAGCGAAAATAGCACCAACCGCCATACCTATGACGGCCAAGATGAATATCGCCAACGCGGAAAGAAACGTCGTGATCATCGAAGATTGAGCGTCTTGATGAGGGGGCTCATTATCTTCATCGATCAGCGGATACGCGCCGGTGAGTGCCCTGACCATCTTGTTTCCAGACCGTTCAAAGGTCAGCAATGCGTAGTTATTTTTCTCCGCGAACTGATGAGCCGAAACGCTATCCATCACCATTGCTGCGGTTGCCAGGGCGTCGGCAGTCATGCAGTCGTCTGCAATAATGGAAGCCACAGAAATATTGTGATCGACGGGGCGGCACGTTTTCGGATCAATAGTGTGAGAATATCGTCTGCCGTCATACTCGTGAAAATTTCGATAGTCGCCAGAGGTTGCGACGGCTTTGTTCTCGAGTTCAATTTTCTGTAGCGTCATCTGTTTTTTTGTTTCGTCGGGTTGTTCAACACCGACAACCCAAGGACCGCCATTGGCACGCTGACCGGCAGTTAAAACCTCGCCGCCGACTTCGACCATGTAGCGCCCATAACCAAGTTCGCCGATGGAGCCAGCGACTCGGTCAACGGCGTAACCTTTGGCAATCGCGGAAAGATCAATCTGTAGTTCGGGCAGCGTTTTCTTCAGGCCGGGTGGTTCGCTCCGCACGGAAAGACGTTGATAGCCCACCCTTTTTTGAAGTTGAGCAATCTCAGCGTTTGAGGGAGGTTGAAATTCCGATTTGTCTGGGCCGAATTTCCATGCATTGACCGCTGGCCCCACCGTGATGTCGAAGGCTCCGTCGGTCTGTTGGCTAATTTCAATAGCGCGAGCAACCACGGTCGCCGTTTCGGCGTCGATTTCAATCCAATCGGTTGACGTGGAGCGATTAAATTGGCTGACATCAGAATCGGGTTTGTAGGTCGACATCAAATTGTTGACGACGTCTAAGGAGTCAACCACCGCAGACTTCAACGCCTCGGCTTCGGATTCATCCGGATCGCAGACAACAACGGCTTTATAGGGGATACGACCCATCGTCCAGCCGGTGATCTCGACCTTAGTCTCTAATGGTTGAGCTAAGGCTGTCTTGGTGGGGACCAGAACTAAACCAATTGAGCCGATTGAGAGCACGATTAAACAGAAAATTGAGAGCGTGTTATTCATCGCGCAATCCACGCCCCCATGTTTCATTTAATAATCTGAACCGTTGTTGCTTTCCCGCATCTCTCCAGCAAACGCTGTCCAACGTGAGCTGTGTAGCGTTAACCACTCGCCGCCAGCGAGGTCGCTAACGTTTCTTTCCCACCGACATCCGCAGTTATCGCCCTGCCGCTCAGTTTAGTACACAAGTCATCGAAAATCGAACGGTCAGTGGTAGCTTGGGATGCTCGTAAAAAAAATGTCGTCTTTCCAATAGAATGGACTTCCAACAATCGCTTTCGATTTCAATCCAAAGGTCGAATTGAATAAAACCGCCCACAGCAGGTAATAATTCTTGCTACACATGGGGCTGGTGTTCAACCTGCCCTACTCCGAGGCAAATATGCATTGACGACCGCTGTTAAGAAGTGATCTGCCAGTTGCCTAACCACCGAAATCGTCAAATGCGATATTCTCTGGTTCGACCCCCAAATCGTCGAGCATCTTAAACACGGCGGAATTCATCATCGGAGGCCCGCAGATGTAGTACTCATTGTCTTCAGGCGATTCATGCTTGGACAGGTACTCATCTAAAAGAACTTGGTGAATGAACCCGACGTAGCCGTCCCAGTTGTCTTCTGGCATTGGTTCGGATAAGGCGATGTTGAACTTAAAATTGGGGAAATCCTTTTCAATCTGACGGAAATGCTCGATGTAGAACAACTCACGTAGACTACGACCACCGTACCAATAGGTAACTTTGCGGCCGGTCTTCAGGTTCTTAAACAGCTCAAAAATGTGGCTGCGTAGAGGAGCCATGCCCGCACCGCCACCGATATAAACCATTTCTGCCTGGGTGTCTTTGATGAAGAATTCACCGTAAGGTCCTGAGATGGTGACTTTGTCACCCGGCTTGAGATCGAAGATGAACGAGGACATCTTGCCTGGCGGAACATCGGGATTACGTGGAGGTGGAGAAGCAACACGCACGTTGAGCATGATGATGCCTTTTTCTCCAGGGTAGTTTGCCATCGAGTAAGCTCGAATAACAGGTTCGTCTACCTTAGAAACGTACCGCCATACATCGTACTTGTCCCAGTCACCACGATACTCTTCTTGGATATCGAAGTCTTTGTAGTTGACGACGTGAGGAGGCGCTTCGATCTGAATGTAGCCTCCTGCGCGGAACGCGACGTCCTCACCTTCGGGAAGTTCGAGCACCAATTCTTTGATAAACGTCGCAACATTGTCATTGGAGCGAACCGTGCATTCCCATTTCTTGGTTTCGAAAGCTTCCTCAGGAACTTCGATCTCCATGTCCTGCTTCACAGCGACCTGACAGGAAAGACGGCAACCTTCCCGAGCCATTTTCTTATTGATGTGGCCTTTTTCGGTTTCGAGAATGTCACCGCCGCCGGATTCGACCTTGACCAAGCACTGGGCACAGGTGCCTCCGCCGCCGCAGGCAGATGAGACGAAAATTTCGGCTTCGGCCAGAGCGTTCATCAGTTTGCCACCGGCAGGAACGACGATTTCCTTTTGGCCGTTGACCATGATTTTGACTTCGCCTTCAGAAACCAACGATTTACGTGCGACCAAGATCAGTCCCACCAAAGCCACGACGACTGTGGTGAAGAGAGCGACGCCAGTTAAGATTAAAGTAATCATATCAATTTCGAATCGTAATTAAGTTTAAATAAATCGACTCAGCCGACTCACTACAATTTATTCGTTTTGTGTCGTTGCGCTAAATTCCAAGGAACGCTTGGAAACCCAACGCCATCAAACCAACGATAATAAATGTGATTCCCAACCCGCGTAGTGGTGCCGGGATATCGGAGTAACGTAGTTTTTCGCGGATACCGGCCAGTCCAGCGATCGCCGCCGCCCAGCCAAATCCACTACCTAAACCGAAGACAACACTTTCAACGAAAGTGTAATCACGTTGTTGCATAAACAAAGTTCCGCCAAGGATCGCGCAGTTTACGGTGATCAGTGGTAGGAAAATTCCAAGTGCGTTGTACAACGCGGGGAAGAACTTGTCCAAAGTCATCTCCAGAATCTGAACCATCGCCGCGATGACACCGATGAAACAAATTAAACCCAGGAATTCTAAATCGGCAGGTACTAAGTATGCACCTTCTTTAAGAATGTAGGTATTGATCAGGTTGTTAATTGGAACCGTGATCGTCTGTACCGCGATAACTGCGACACCTAGTCCCAGCGCCGTTTTGACGTTCTTGGAAACGGCCAAAAAGGTACACATCCCGAGAAAATACGCCAGCGCGAGATTGTCTACGAACGCCGATCGTAAAAATAGTTTTGTAAGGTCTGTGAAAATATCCATGACTTTATCCCTACGCCTCTTCAATCTGTTCGGGTTTCCATGTGCGTAACGCCCAGATGAAGAAACCGATAATGAAAAATGCAGATGGTGACAACAACATCAGTCCGTTGGCCTCGTACCAACCGCCGTCGCTTTTGAGAGGCAGGATCGTGAAACCGAATAATTTACCGCTACCAAATAGCTCGCGGAAGAAGCCCACAACCATAAGGATCAAGCCATAACCCAATCCGTTGCCGATGCCGTCCATGAAACTATCTTTGACGTTGTTCTTCATCGCAAAACCTTCGGCGCGGCCCATCACGATACAGTTGGTGATAATTAAACCAACAAACACAGACAACTCCTGCGATAATTTGAAAGCGAACGCTTTGAGGACTTGATCAACAACGATCACCAGTGACGCGATGATCGTCATCTGAACGATGATTCGGATGCTGGAGGGAATGCGGTCACGAATCGCGGCGATCGCGGCACCCGAACAGGCGGTCACCACGATGACGGCGATCGACATCACGACGGATGTTGATAGCTGAGTCGTAACCGCCAATGCGGAGCAGATGCCCAGCACCTGAAGTGCGATTGGATTGTTATCGAAGACCGGATCCATGATCAGGTCAGTGTTGCTTTTAGCCATTAGATTTGTCTCCCGTGGTGACCATCGTGGTTTCTGCGGAGGATCCTTTTTTCTGTTTGATGTAAGGGCCGAAACCCTGATCGCCCAACCAGTACTTCATCATATTGGAAACACCCTTGGACGTGATCGTTGCTCCGGTCAGCGCGTCGACACTGTAATCATCATCAGGTGCCGCTTTGACGACTTGGACTCGGACATCGCCTTGGTCGCCGTAGATCTTCTTGCCTGGCCATTGAGACTTGAATTTTGGGCTTTTAATCTCGCCACCCAAGCCAGGTGTTTCGGCATGTTCGTAGAAGGTAAGACCGGCGATCGTCTGAAGATCAGGTTCAACGGCGAGGTAACCCTTCATCATCGACCAAAGGCCGTAACCGCGTACGGGGAATACGTACTTTTCTACCTCACCGGTCTCTGATTTCATGATGTAAACGTGAGAGAACTTTTCCCGATACTTAATCTGTACGATGTCTTCGTTTTTGGGAATTTGATCGCTGACGGCGTCCTTCTTCGACTTCGAAGCCCAGACCTGGTTGTACTTGACCAGAGTTTCCTCTTGGGACGTCATTTTTTTACCGGCCTCGTTAAGAGCTTCCATTGCATCTTCGACGGCCGGTTGGCCGGTTTCCAGATCAATGATCTCGATATCAAAACGTTCGCCAAAGAGTTCGTTGATGTCCTCTGCAGAACCAAGGTCCTCAAAACCGGTAACGCTCAAGAGGTTTGCTTTTCGATCAAGCGTCACGTTGGCGTCTTGAAAGCTTTTCAGACCTACTGCAGCGGTCGAAACGACCAACGAACAGACCACGCACAGCACAACGGCCAGTGTCAGGACGTTCAGCGGTGAATTTTTATTATCCTGCGGCATAGCGTGCAGTCCTCCGTTTAATGTTGGCTTGAACGACAAAGTAATCAATCAGCGGAGCGAACACGTTGGCGAACAAGATGGCCAGCATGATACCTTCGGGGAACGCGGGATTAATCGCTCTGACCAGGACCGTGAGAAATCCGATAACAAATCCGTAAACCCATTTCCCTGTCGGAGTCATTGACGCGGACACAGGATCGGTCGCCATAAAGACGGTGCCGAAGGCGAATCCACCAATCACCAAGTGCCATAGTGGGCCGAGATTGGTGACGGGTTGTTCGGTGGGGACTAAGTAGAGCAGTCCTGAGAATACCGTCATCCCAATGACAACGCCCGACATGATTCGCCATGAACCAATTTTGGTAGCAATCAAAACGACCGCTCCGAAAAGGGCGCAGGCAACACTCGTTTCACCCATCGAACCGTGAATGTTGCCGATGAAATAGTCCCACCAGCCTACGCCAGCGTGCGTGGACATCGCTTGCGAGATTTCGGCAGTAGTTCCGGTGGCTGCATTGGCAACCGCACCCAAAATGGTGGGTGCTGTATA
>ENA-ORXT01003708-ORXT01003708.1-marine-metagenome-genome-assembly--contig:-NODE-3708-length-16525-cov-16.490820_pt1 | contig 16525 bp, 11 predicted proteins | sample MGYA00237868_ERZ511482 | MGnify/ENA metagenome assembly ERZ511482 | reverse complement strand
TCTCCTATTTTTCGCTCCGTACCGTAGGGTATGCAGCTCAAAATGAGGCTCGATTATCGAAAAAATACAAAATTCCACGCATACAAAATATTCCTAAATAAAGTCTAATGTTTTACACACTCATTTAAAATTATCTATTATCCATCAAACCCTCGCATAAGCAAACTCCCCAATACGTTTCAGCGAATAATACCGATTCAGCCCTGAAATACCTGCGGTATTCAAAGCTGCGAGGTCGATATAACCATTCTCATCTACGCCCTCATCCGGTAAGATGATGTGTTCAATCTCGCCGATGACCAATGCTGTACCATTAATAGGTATAGGAATAGACTCCACATATTTCATCCCCAACTTCACCGGACTTTCCTTCACGAAAGGCGCAGAAAACCCCGATAAATACTCCTCAGTAAACCCACACACTTCAAACTCCGAAGTTGCACGGTCAAACTTTGCCGAAGTCTTATGCGCCTGTTCCACAAAATCTATGTGTACATGATTTATGGTATAAAAACCCGTTTCCAAAATATTTTCGTAGGTATGTCGCGGCACATCACCCACAGGTCTGATAATAAAGCCCAACAATCCGGGATTACTCCCCAAATGTATCACCGAGCTAAATATCGCTAAATTAGAACCCGAAGATAAACTTCCCTCTCCTCCTACTTTTGAAGTTGAGGTTGAAGTTGAAGTTGTTCCAATCAAATTAGCAGGCTTCACGCCCGTTACCGAATTAATAATATTCAGCCGTCTGACCCTTTCGAGTCCTTTAATATCCAATTTTGTTAAGTGCATAAATGAGTTGAGTTGAGTTATGAGTTAAATAAATTCATTCATTAATAATTTACAAATTAAAGCTGAATTTGATGTTGAATTTGATGTCGTTTTTTGGGTAATGTTCGATTAAAGTAGGATTGGGCAAACTCCGTTGTCGCCAGACGAATTCAGTTGCAAATAAAGCGTATTTGAATGGTCAAACCACTGATTTTTATAAAATCCTTCGTCTGCCGACTATCCCACTTTAGTCGAACACTACCGTTTTTTGAATTTGAATTTGATGTTGAGGTTGAATTTGAGGTTGAGGTTGAGGTTGAGGTTGAGGTTGAGGTTGTTTTTTCGATGTTGAGGTTAAATTTGATGTTGTTTTTAAATCTATTAATATTTTTTACCGTAAAAGCCAATGTTCGATATTTTTTTTTACCCCATATTTATGTTAATTTTTTCGCAGAAAATGAATATAAATTTGGTAAAATGCTGTTTTCCAGCAATATGGTTGTGAAGAGTTAATGAAATCTTAACACTATCTTTATTTAGAAAGAATCTAAATACATTTCAATAGCGTTTAGCGATTGTTAAAAAGCATTTTGAATAGTATTTTTGCACTAAAATAAAGACGAACATTAAAAACCTGCTTTGAAACCACAAAGTTCACAAAAAAAACAAAAACCAAATTAATATAAAAGAAAACTAAAAAATCTTGCGTACTTTCGCGTTTTACAAGTTCGGTCTTGAAAATTTTCGGGACTAGCAACGAGTAGTTTAAAACTACAAAATGTATAAAATTGTTACGATGACATACGAGCGATTTGATATGAAATATATACTAACATTCGCCCTTCTCTTTTGTTCGCTGCTTACAATTGCGGCACCAAGCAGCAAAAACGGTCAGGCTCTTTTCAAAGCCAACTGCGCCACTTGTCACAACAAGAACATGAAGGCGGATATGACCGGTCCTGCGCTCGGAGGGGTGCAAGAGCGATGGGAAGGCAATGAGGAGCAACTCTACAACTGGATTCGCAACTCACAGCAAGTAATTGCTTCGGGCGATGCGTATGCCATCAAGCTCTATAACGAATGGGACAATGCACTCATGACGGCATTTCCCAACCTCACCGATGAAAGTATTGACGACATCCTATTATATGTTGAAAATATGTACCTGTCAGGCTGTGCAGAACCGCCTTGTGGCGACGTAGTAACCGATACAGGAATTGATGGTGAAGAAAAAGAAGCCGGCTTCAATTGGCTATATGCTTTACTTTTTGGTATCCTCACATTGCTTGCACTCGCATTGGTACGTATCACGTCCAACCTTAATCATCTTGCCGAAGTCAAAGCAGGACGTGCCTCAGAACGCAAGACCTTATTAGAAATACTGACCAGCAGACGTATTATATCCTTTGCGATTTTCGGAGCGATAGTACTCGGTGGATTTACCACCGTAAATAATGCCATCAACTTAGGTCGTCAGCAAAACTACGCACCTACGCAGCCTATCAAGTTTTCACACGCTACACACGCGGGCATCAACAAAATCGACTGCCAATACTGCCACGATGGAGCAAGACGAAGCAAACACGCCGTCATCCCTGCCGTCAATACTTGTATGAATTGTCACAAAGCCATCAAAGCAGGTTCTAATTACGGTAAAGCGGAATTGTCAAAAATCTACGCAGCCTCCGGCTTCAATCCGGCTACGGGTAAATATTACGAAGACTACGAAAACATGAGCAAAGACACGCTCCAAGCTCACATGAAAGATTGGATAGCAGCAGATTATAAAGATAAAGACGGTAACACTATCACCACGCGAGCAGACGAAGCCGCAGATATATACTATGAAGTCGCGCCATATATACAGCAACCAATGGAATGGGTTCGTATTCACAACCTCCCTGACCACGTTTACTTCAACCACGCCCAACACGTAGTCGCGGGTGGTGTCGAATGTCAAACCTGTCACGGTGAAGTTGAGGAAATGGAAGTTATGAAGCAATACGCACCGCTTTCAATGGGGTGGTGTGTGAACTGTCACCGCCAAACAGAAGTGCAATTTGCCGACAATCCATACTACGACTCTTTCGAGAAATACCACAGCGACCTCAAATCAGGTAACATGGACAAAGTTACCGTAGAAGACATTGGAGGCTTGGAATGTCAGAAATGCCACTATTAATTAAGTTTAAGTTTAAGCGCAAGTTTAAGTTTAAATTTTTTCAAATGTAAAATGTAAAATAATAAATGTAAAATGTAAAAGTGCCAAACAAACGCGAGCAGTACATTTATATTTTTTATGTTTAATAATTTGAAATTCAAATAGAAAATAAGTCAAAATTGAGTTTTTGATTAAATATAAATTTCCCAAAAAAAGAAATAATGAGTAATGAGGTAAGTCTTTGAATATAATTTAAGTTGAATTTAATCACTAAGTATAATTTAAACTTAAACTTATTCTTAAACTTAAACTTGGTTTGATTCATTCATTCAAAATTCATTCACTCATTCATTAAGAAATTTTCAATGAAGAACGCAAATAAAGTTTGGGCAAGCGTCGCTGAAATCAACAACGACGCAGAATTTAAAAAGACACAGCAACAGGAATTTGTTGACCAAAGCCTCATGGAAGGGCTTGGCAATGAACAAAGCTTAAAAGCGACTACTGCCAATCGTCGTGATTTCCTCAAATACTTGGGCTTCGGATTGGGTGCGGCTACGGTTGCGGCGAGTTGCGACATTCCGGTAAAAAAGGCAATACCTTATACTGTCAAGCCTGACGCCATCGTTCCCGGTGTAGCGAACTACTACGCGAGTACGATTGTACAAGGCGGTGATTACTGCCCGGTACTAGTCAAAACGCGTGAAGGTCGTCCTATCAAAATCGAAGGTAATGCACTTTCGACCATGACAGGCGGTGGTACGAGTGCACGTGTACAAGCGGCGGTTCTTTCATTATACGACACCAATCGTATCAAAGTACCACGCGGAGCGAAAGCAGCCACTTGGGTGGAAATTGACCAAGCTATCACAAGCCAACTCAATGCTTCTTCAAATGTCGCTATCATCAGCACCACGCTGATGAGTCCTACCACGAAGGCGGCTATCGAAGAATTTAAAGTAAAATATCCGAACACGACACTCATTCAATACGATCCGGTTTCTGCTTCTGCGATGTTGGATGCCAATGAGAAGAGTTTCGGCAAACGTGCGATTCCGAGTTACGATTTCAGCAAAGCACAAGTCATTGTGAGTTTTGAGGCTGACTTCTTAGGCACTTGGATTTCGCCAATAGAATATTCAAAAGATTACGCAAAAAACCGGGTCATCAACAAAATAGACGGTGCGAAAATGTCTCGCCATTATCAGTTTGAAAACGGCATGTCCCTTACAGGGTCAAATGCGGACAATCGCGTACTCATCCGTCCATCAGAACGTGGTGCAGCGATAGCGAAATTGGGAGAGTTGGTCGGCGTATCAGGCGGTTCTTCAAGCGGATTAAATGAAAAGGCAAGTAATGCGATTGCTAAAATTGCTAAAGAATTACGAGCTAATGCAGGTGGTTCGCTCGTCATTTGTGGTTCAAATGATGTCAACGAACAATTAATGGTGAATGCCATCAATAATTCGCTCGGAAATTATGGCACAACTATCGACCTCGCCAATCATTCCAACCAAAGACAAGGTAACGACAAGGCGATATATAAGTTCGTCAATAGCGGCAGCGCAGATGCGATTTTTATCCTCGATGCAAATCCAGCCTTTGACTTGCCTTACGCAGATAAATTTATCAAGAAATTAGAAAGTACCAAACTAACGGTATCTTTCAACGGCACAGAAGACGAAACGACTTCTTTGTGCAAATTTGCTTGTCCTGACCACCACATCCTCGAATCTTGGGGCGATGCAGAGCCAAAAGCCGGACATTACTCCTTGATTCAACCGACTATTTCACCATTATTTGATACAAGAGCAACCGGACAGTCATTATTGACTTGGGCGGGCAGCGAAAAACTTGATGTGAATGCAGAGCAGCCGTATTATGAGTTTTTAAGAAAAGAATGGGAAACAAATATTTTCGGAAAAACATCAGGCTTTGCACGTTTCCAAAGTTTTTGGGATAGCGCATTGCACGATGGTATCGTAGTGACTGACGCAGAGGGCGGCAGCGTTTCATTTACGGATAATACGGCTTCGGCAGCAGGTGCTTTAAGAAAACCAAAATCATCAGGTATTGAAATTAGCATACAAGAATCTATCGGAATAGGTGGCGGACAATACGCTGGCAACCCTTGGTTGCTCGAAATGTCTGACCCTGTGACTCGTATGGTTTGGGAAAATGTATTATGTGTTCCCGTCAAATTTGACGGAATCAATAAATACATCGGTGGATACGAAGGAATGTCTTTAGACAATGGCGATTTGGTTAAAGTTAAACTGAACGGAAAAGAGGTGACACTTCCTGTTGTTCTCCAATTCGGACAAATGCAAAATACCGCTACTGTCCAACTTGGTTGGGGACGCACCAAAGCTGGTGCGGGTAGCGACTACGGCGCTGACCTTTATCCTGCGCTTTCCGTTTCCAACGGAAATACACAATACGATGGTACAGTCGAACTTTCGGGTTCGCTTGGACGTGATAAAAATTTCGCCTGCGTGCAGTTACACCATACAATGGGTGTCACCGGCATGGGCGACGAAGAGGGGAAAGAGATTAATGTAGATGAAAAGGTATTGGGCTATAAAGGTTTCCAAGGTTCATTGACAGACCGTTCTGTTATCAACCAAACCAACCTTTCTGACCTCAAAACCTTTATCGGAGACGACCCACACGATGGCGATGTCAAAGTAGAAGGTTTACTTGCCAAGCGTCACTTCTTCGAACACTTGAATGAACAAACGCTTTACCCTTACGACGAATATAAAGAAACGGTTTACGAACAAGGACACCACTGGGGAATGTCTATCGACCTCAACGCTTGCACAGGTTGCGGCGCATGTACGGTAGCATGTATGGCGGAAAATAACGTCCCTGTTGTTGGTAGAAAAGAAGTACGTCGTGTGCATGAGATGGCATGGTTGCGTATTGACCGTTATTATTTTGGCGATGCCGAAAATCCAAATACGGTTTACCAACCCATGATGTGTCAGCATTGCGATAATGCGCCTTGCGAAAACGTTTGTCCGGTAGCAGCCACCAACCACAGTTCGGAAGGTCTCAACCAAATGACCTACAACCGTTGTATTGGTACACGCTACTGTGCCAATAACTGCCCATATAAAGTACGTCGTTTTAACTGGTTGGATTACAACCAAGCGGATTTGTTTGGTTACAATGAATCCAAACTTGATTCTGACAAAGGCGGCGATACCATGTATATGGCAGATGACCTCACACGTATGGTCTTGAATCCTGACGTAACAGTACGTACAAGAGGGGTCATCGAAAAATGTAGCTTCTGTGTACAACGTATTCAGGAAGCCAAATTGACCGCTAAAACAGAACTTCGTCAATTGAGAGATGGCGACGTAAAAGTAGCTTGCCAATCGGCGTGTCCTACGCGCGCGATTGTTTTTGGTGATACCAACGATAAGAAAAGTAAAGTCAATGAGCAGTGGAAGAACAAACGTAATTACTTCGTCTTGGAGGAAGTAAATACTAGAGCTTCTGTTGGATATTTGACGAAAGTTGTAAATAGAGACGAAAACTTGGACGCGTAATTCAGTCGATAGATAATAGTCGATAGTCCATAGGCAACCGCAACTCGCGTTCACCTATCGACCATCGACTATGGACTATGGACTTTTTAACTGAATTTTTTATAAATATAATATAATATATGCATCATCCGGTCATATCTCCCGTACGGGAGCCGTTAGTGCAAGGTAGAAAGAGCTACCACCAGATTACCGAAGATATTTGCGGACCTACGGAGCAAGTACCAAGCCCTACATGGGTTCTTGGACTCTTGATTTCTATAGCTACTGCAACATTAGGAGTGGCTTGTTTTGTCATTACGGTTTGGATTGGTATTGGTTCGTGGGACTTGAATAGAACTATTGGATGGGGTTGGGATATTACCAATTTTGTTTGGTGGATTGGTATTGGTCACGCGGGTACATTGATTTCGGCTATCTTGTTGTTATTTAGACAAAAGTGGCGTACAGGGGTTAACCGTGCGGCAGAAGCGATGACGATTTTCGCAGTGATCTGTGCGGGTATGTTCCCCATATTTCACATGGGGCGTGTTTGGTTAGCGATATTTATTTTTCCGTATCCAAATACACGTGGTCCGCTTTGGGTCAATTTTAACTCGCCGCTTCTCTGGGACGTTTTCGCGATTAGTACCTATTTTACGGTATCGCTACTGTTCTGGTATACAGGGCTTTTGCCTGATTTTGCCACAGTACGTGACCGCGCAACAGGTATTCGTAAGAAAGTATACTCTGCCCTTTCAATGGGTTGGACGGGTGCAGCAAAGCACTGGCAACGTCACGAGTCTTTGTCACTTGTTTTGGCAGGTTTGGCAACGCCACTCGTACTTTCGGTACACACGATTGTAAGTTTTGACTTCGCAACTTCTGTGATTCCGGGCTGGCACACGACTATCTTCCCGCCTTACTTCGTAGCAGGAGCGATTTTTTCCGGTTTTGCGATGGTATTGACGCTGATGATTATCACGCGGAAAGTACTTGGATTGGAAGAGTATATTACGGTTGGTCACATTGAGTCGATGAATAAAATTATCGTCTTGACGGGTTCTATCGTAGGTGTAGCATATTTGACGGAGTTATTTATCGCTTGGTATTCAGGTTACGTATATGAGCAATTTGCTTTCTACAACCGTGCACTCGGACCTTACTGGTGGGCATATTTCGGTATGATGACCTGTAATGTAATTTCTCCGCAGTTTTTCTGGTCTAAAAAATTGCGTCGTAATGTCGCCTTTACTTTCGTCCTTTCTTTGTTTATCAACTTGGGAATGTGGTTTGAGCGTTTCGTGATTATCGTAACTTCATTACACCGTGATTATTTGCCTTCAAGTTGGAGTATGTATTCTCCAAGCTTGATTGAAGTAGGTATTTTTGTGGGTACGATTGGTATTTTCTTTACTTTGTTCCTCATTTTCGTGAGAGTCGCGCCTGTGGTAGCGATTGCAGAGATTAAGCACGTCCTCAAATCTTCGGGCAACCAATATACAGGTACGGAAGCAGATGATAAATACCGCAATTATTACGAAGACAAAAAACGATTGGGTGTAGATGGTATCGCACACCACGACGAAGCGCACTAAGACGATAGACGGCGGACAATAGACGGACGCTTCGCGGTTTTTTGTTTTGCTTCGCAAAATGTTTTTTACAGAAAAAATAAAACGTATAAGTACGTTTTTAAGAAATAAAAAAAACGAACTAAAAGATGCCTCAGCATCGCGCCCCGTTTGTAGTATAATAAAGCTGCAAAATATCGAAAGTAGGTAGTACCGACACCGACTCGAAAAACGGGGACGCAGCTACGCAGCTTACGAATTTTTAGGTTCGTATTTTTCTACAAACGGTGGTGTTGCTAGCGCACTTGATTTATGTTTGTTTTTTGATATAAAAATAATTAGTTGGGTTCGTAGCACAGACATTCTTGTCTGTGGTGTCGGGCAAGGTGCAGACAGGAATGTCTGTGTTACGAAACTTATATACAATGAAAGAAGTCTTATTCGGTCTGTATAATGACGACACGGAATTGGTCGATGCTGTTTACAAAGCAAAAGACGCAGGATTGGAGATCATGGATGTTTATACACCTTTTCCGGTGCATGGTTTGGATGATGTCTTGGGCTTATCTGAGTCGCGTATTCACCAAGCCGGGTTCATCTATGGTGCGCTCGGTACCTTGACGGCACTCGGTGTGATGACATGGGTGTTTACACGCGATTGGCCCATCATTTTCGGGGGTAAACCTTACTTTTCTTTTCCAGCGTTTGTACCGATTACGTTTGAGTTGACGGTACTTTTTGCAGCGGTGGGTATGGTTGTTACTTTCTATGTGATTTGTGGACTCGGACCATTTGCCGAAGCAAAGGTATTGCACGACCGTATTACGGACGATAAGTTTTGCCTCGCATTTGATACGACAAGTATGTCGCGTATTGATGCAGAAAAATATGCCGCCTTTTTAGATAGTACAGGCGCAGCAGAAATTCATACGAAAACTATTTAACGGTAGACGGCGGACGGTAGACGGACGCTTCGCTTGACGGTAAGCAGTTTATTGTTTTTTGAGAATGAAGAGTTTTATTTGGAGAATGAAAAAGTAAATGTAGATTTTGATTGTACAAAACAATTATTATCGACGGTTTTGTACTGTTCATTCATTCAAAATTCATTCATTCAAAATTATTTCCATTATAAAAGATGAAAAATATATTATATCTATTCGGTGTGTTGGTTTTGTCGGCAGTTTTGTTGACCGGATGCGGCCGTGCCGATGGCAATGATACCGGAACTGAATACATGCCAGACATGGCGCATTCTCTTGCTTACGAGGCAAATACGTATTCGTACTATCACTATAATCAGTGGAGTACACCGGAAGAAAAGCGTGCAATGTCAACACCGCGCAAGCCTGTGCAGGGTACTATTCCGCGTGGTTATGCAGGCGGTGATACGATGTCAAAATTTGCAAATGAGCGTGTAGCTATCAAGCCCAACGGGTCTGTACCTTATTATTACGAAGATACGGACGCAGAGCGATTGAGGGCAGAAGAAGAATTGAGCAATCCGTTTCCGATTACAGAGGGTGGTTTGGCGAAAGGCAAGGAATTATACGAAATCAATTGTGCGATTTGTCATGGTAAAAAAGGTGAAGCAAACGGAACTATAGTAGAGTCGGGTGTTTATCCGGCAGTACCGAGTTCGTACCTCAATGATGAGTTTATCGCTGCTGGTGATGGTCGTTATTATCATGCTATCATGCACGGTAAAAATATGATGGGGCATTATAAGGATAAATTGTCTTATGAAGAAAGGTGGCAAGTGATTCACTACATCCGTTCTTTGCAGGCAAAATCGCAAGGGCGCGAATATCTCGTAGTTGCACCACCGCCGCCGCGTTCCTTGGCAGATGTTATCACTTCGGGTAGCGGTTCTATTACTTTGGACAACGTACAGTTCAATAGTGGTTCTGCCAAACTCAAATCTTCATCTTATGAGGAATTGAATGATTTAGCACTTCTTCTAGTTGAACAGGAGAGTGTCAGATTGAGCATCAACGGACATACTGACAATGTAGGAAAGGAGGAAAACAACCGCAGACTTTCTCAAAAACGAGCTGAGGCAGTATTGAGATATTTAGCAGAAAACGGCGTTGATGATGACCGCCTTATAGCGCAGGGTTATGGTGCTGACCAACCGATTGACTCAAATGACACAGATGAAGGCAGAGCGAAAAATCGACGTACCGAAGTGAGTATAGTTGATAGTGGCGTCGGGAATAGTAGTGAGCAAAGTGGCAATAGTGATATTAAGACTGATACCGATGTTGACATTAAAACGAATGAAGATAGTGACAATAAAGGTAGTGATGATAGTGACAATAAAGATAGTGATAAAGACAGCGACAGTAAAGATAAAAGTAGCAAATAAACTCCCTCAAATTTTAGTTAGAAAAATAAGAATATAGAAAAATAAATTGTAAAATTATTCATTCGTCGAAGATTTACCTTTCAAGACGGGTACTAGATTTCACTTTATTTATATTCAAAATTAGATAAAAAAATGGAACAACAGTTCACATTCACAGGCAGGCAAAAGATGTTATTTATGGTGCTAATGGCACTTGGAGCAGTTTGTTTGGGTATCACGTTCATTACAGATACGACGCCACACCATGAGCGTTTCTGGACGAATTTTTTACACAATAGTGTGTTCTTTACCGGTATCTCATTTATCGGTTTATACTGGTTGGCGGCGCATACGCTGGGCTATTCAGGTTGGCATGTAGGTTTGAAGCGTGTTATGGAAGCTATGACTTTGTTTTTACCAGTAGGTATGTTGTTACTATTGGTTATTGCTGTCGGAACTTTGGGGCATTGGCACCATCTATACCACTGGGCGCAAGAAGGCATCACTGACCCGACGAACGATAATTATGACGCATTGATTGCCGGAAAATCGGCTCTGCTGAATCCTATCACCTACATAGTCACGACGCTTGTTGTTGTTTCGGTATGGTCTATCATTGCTTATAAGATGCGTAGCGTGTCTTTGAGCGAAGACGAAGATAGTGATGCCAAAGCTCGCTATTACAAAAAACTAAAATTTTGGGCAGGTGTACTCTTACCCTTTGGTGCATTTAGTAGTGCGTTTTGTATTTGGTTGTGGATTATGTCGATTGATTCACACTGGTACAGTACTATGTTTGCTTGGTATGCTTCGGCGAGTTGGTTGGTGTCAGCTATGTGTATTTTGACACTGATTGTCTTGTACTTACGTACTCAAGGTTACATGGAGCATTTGAATAAACACCATATCCACGATTTAGGTAAATATATTTTTGCATTCAGTATTTTCTGGACTTACGTATGGTTTTCACAATTCATGTTGATTTGGTACGCGAATATAGGTGAGGAAACAATTTATTTCAGAAACAGAATGACGAATTTTCCCGTATTATTTTACGGAAACATAGTTATCAATTTCTTGTTACCATTCTTTGTACTAATGAGAAATTCGACGAAATGGAAAGCGGGTTCATTGACTTTCGTAGCGATTTTCGTTTTGTTTGGTCACTGGATAGATTTCTTTCAAATGATAAAGCCAGGTATTTGGAAAAGTTTAAAAGACCACACGGCGCATGATCACGGAGGCGAACATGCTGTCGAAATTTCAAATTTCATGATGGGTTTCCACTTTCCGGGCTTGCTCGAAGTGGGTACTTTCCTCGGCTTTTTAGGATTGTTCTTATATTTCGTATTCAGCCGTATGACGAAAGCTTCGCTTATACCTGTGAACGACCCGTATCTAGCGGAGAGTTTACATTATCATGGGTAATGAAAAGCGCAAGCGCAAATATCAAGTTCAAGTACAAAAAAATGAACTGATTGATAATGAGATATTTACGAAGAAAAAATACAATACATATAAAACTTTCAAAAAAAAGTGAAAATACTCCGAACTTGAATCGAATTATTTTGTTCTAAATAATAATAAACGTAGATAGAGTTCTATCTACCAAAATAAAAAAATGGCAACTTTCTTTATCATAGCGAGCTTTGTATTACTTGCAATTATTTTGCTTCAAGTCGGTAAGATTACCGAATTGGCTGGCAAACTACGCGGCGAAGAAGACATGCAGATGCGTTCCAATGGATTTCATGCCCGTTTGGGTGTGTTATTTATGGTGGCATTCTTGGTATTTGTGATAGTATCTTTTATGTACTACAAAAATAGTATGTTGGGATATGGACCGCATACCGCAGCTTCAGAGCATGGTGTTTGGATTGACGACCTCTTTAATGTGACGATGATAGTGACGGGAATCGTCTTTTTCATCACGCATGTCTTATTATTTTGGTTTGCGTACAAATACCGCGAGCGTACTGGACATAAAGCCACTTTTTACCCACACAACAACATGCTCGAAATGATATGGATGGGTATTCCGGCTGTCGTGATGACCTTCCTCGTAATTGGTGGTTTGAGCGTCTGGAATCGCACCATGGTAGATATCAGCGATGACATGATTCTCGGAACAGACTACATCGAAATAGAAGCTACCGGCTTACAATGGCAGTGGATTTTGCGCCACCCTGGTGCAGACAATGAACTTGGAGAACGTAATTATAAAAGTATTACGGGCTTGAATCCGCTTGGTCAAAAGTGGGAAGATGACCGTAACCTTGACGATATTCACCCGGACGAATTGGTCTTGCCTGTGGGCGTGCCTGTACGTGTACGCATCGTAGCGCGTGATGTATTGCACAATTTTTATTTGCCACACTTCCGCGTAAAAATGGATGCAGTACCTGGTTTGCCGACCTACTTTGTATTCACACCAACCACGACTACAGAAGAGTATCGCAAGCGTTTGAAAGACTACCCGGAATGGCAAGAACTCATCCCGGACGATGAGCAAGGCAGACAACGTTGGGAGAATTTCAACTACGAGTTGGCTTGTGCTGAATTGTGTGGACGCGGTCACTTTAGTATGCGTCGTGTTGTACGTGTCGTAGAGGCAGAAGAATACGCAGAATGGTTGGCATCTCAAAAATCATATTATTCGACCACTATCCAAGGAACAAAAGAAGACGCTCCTAAAGGGGTTTTGTCAGAAAATATTAATGAGTGAATTTTGAATGAATAAATGAGTGAATATCAATGCGATAATGCTGAAATGCTTTATAATGCTATAATACTCACTTTACTATTTTATTTATTTTCTTTCACTTAGTATTAAAAATATTCCCATTTAATCATTGTCGCATTTAAGCATTAAAGCATTAAAGCATTATTATGGCAAGTATAGATATTGTAAGAGAAGAAGAGTTGCATGACGGTCACGATGAACATCATAATGATGATCACCATGATGACCATCACGGCGACAAATATCAGTCGAATTTTATCACGACATACATTTTTACAACCGATCACAAAACGATTGCGAAACAGTTCTTGATTACGGGGATGTTTTGGGCAATCGTTGGTGCATTGATGTCTTTAGTATTCCGTTTGCAGTTGGGTTTTCCGGAGGAAAACATGGCTTGGTTGAAACCAATTTTGGGTAAATGGATTACAGTAACAGACGGCATAGGAACGCTTGATCCGGAATTTTACTATGCACTCGTCACGATGCACGGTACGATTCTCGTCTTTTTCGTATTGACGGCAGGATTGAGTGGTACGTTTTCTAACTTACTGATTCCGTTGCAGATAGGTGCGCGTGATATGGCGTCGGGTTTCCTTAATATGCTCTCGTACTGGTTCTTTTTCTTGGCGGGCGCGATTATGTTTGCCTCGTTATTTCTCAGTACAGGACCATTCGCGGGTGGCTGGACAGCATATCCGCCATTGAGCGCATTGCCGCAAGCCATGAGTGGTTCGGGCGCAGGTATGACTTTGTGGAGTGTCAGTTTGGTATTCTTCGTCGTATCGGTATTACTCGGTGGTATGAACTACATCACCACCGTCCTCAACCTACGTACCAAAGGGATGACTATGTGGCGTTTGCCGCTCACGATTTGGGCGTTTTTGGTGACGGCGATTCTCGGTTTGCTTTCATTCCCGGTACTCGTTTCGGCAATTTTCTTATTGATTTTTGACCGTAGTTTGGGTACGAGTTTCTTTTTAAGCGAAATTTTCATACAAGGTCAGGCACTCGAAAATGTCGGTGGTAGCCCGATTTTGTATCAACACCTTTTCTGGTTCTTAGGACATCCGGAGGTATATATCATTATTGTACCGGCTTTCGGTATTGTATCTGAGGTCATGTCTGTACACGCTCGCAAGCCGATTTTCGGTTATAAAGCGATGGTACTTTCTATACTTGCGATTGCGATTCTGGCATTTATCGTATGGGCGCACCACATGTTTATGTCGGGTGTCAATCCGTTTATTGCCAATATCTTCGTACTCTTTACACTTATTATTGCCGTACCATCGGCGGTCAAGGTGTTCAACTGGATTGCGACACTTTGGGGCGGTAATATACGATTCAATACAGCGATGCTCTTTTCCATCGGCTTCGTTTCGCTCTTTATTTCAGGTGGTTTGACAGGTATTTTCTTGGGCAACTCTGCGATTGACATTCAATTGCACGATACTTACTTCGTAGTTGCTCACTTCCATATTGTGATGGGGGTTGCGGCATTCTTTGGGATGTACGCAGGGGTTTATCACTGGTTTCCTCGAATGTATGGGCGTTTTATGAACGAAACACTCGGTAAAATTCACTTCTGGGGAACAATGATTGGTGCGTATGCAATTTTCTGGCCCATGCACTATATGGGTATGGCAGGTGTGCCACGTCGTTATTACCAATTCGGTAACTTCGATGCCTTCGCACACTTCACGGCGATGAACCAATTTATCACCATCGCTGCAGTTGTGGTATTTCTTTTACAGGTTTTAATGGTTATAAATTTCTTTTATAGTATTTGGAACGGTAGAAAACAAACCGAACTCAATCCGTATGATGCCAATACCCTCGAATGGACGGTACCTATCAACGCAGGTCACGGCAACTGGGATGGACCAATTCCACACGTACACCGTTGGGCTTATGATTATTCGAAAGGAGGTAGAAATATTCACCAAACAGAGCCACTCAGTCCGGGCGAACAAGATATGGGGAATGACCATCACTAAACGAGAACGTAGCGCGATACTTCCAGCTCGCGCCGCATTAGTTTAGGAGTTAGATTTTAAATGTAAAACTCAAAATGTAAGATAATAAATATAAAAGTGCCGATAGGACGTGAATTGAGGACGTGAAGTTTTTTTTGTTTGAAAATATTTTAATACATAAAAAATGTTCGTGTAAGTGAAAGAAATTAAATAAATTGTTCCATAATGCGCCGTAATTTTTTCTTCTAAAGAATTCAAAAAATCGTTGCATAGCCATAGCTACGGAACTATTTTTTGTGTTTTTTAAAAGGGAAAAGAACAAGCATAATGGGGCAAGTTATTTATTTTCTTTCACTAAGTATCAGGAATTAAAACGGAATTGCACATTTATTATTTTACATTTTATATTTGTAAATATTTTACATCAAATAAATATTTTTGTCAGTAAACACGACATCAGTTAATACAGGTAGTTTTTTCGGGCAAAAAATCCGGGATTATGCTATGCTATTCAAATTTCGCTTATCACTTACCGTAGTTTTTTCTGCGGCGATGGGCTTTTTGTTGGCGATGCAGGGCGCGATTGATTGGGCTGGATTGGGAATGTTGTGCTTAGGCGGTTTTATGCTGTCGGGCGCATCCAATGCTTTAAATCAAGTCCTCGAAAAAGACTACGACAAACTCATGAAACGCACCGCCGATCGACCTGTAGCGACTGGCAGAATGGGCGTTTCGGAAGCGGTACTTGTGGCAGGATTGGCGAGTGCAGTGGCATTGATCATATTTGCGATAGTATTCAATCCTTTGACGGCTTTTTTGGGTTCGCTTTCATTGATAAGTTACGCCTTCATATATACGCCGATGAAGCGTGTATCGCCTGTGGCAGTATGGATAGGTGCGTTTCCTGGCGCATTGCCTCCTGCGATTGGTTGGGTAGCAGTGACCGGAACATTTGACCTGGTGGCTTTGGTATTGTTTGCCATACAATTCGTCTGGCAATTGCCACATTTCTGGGCAATCGGCTGGGTCGCTTACGATGATTACATGAAGGGCGGCTACAAATTACTACCCTCAAAAGGAGGACGAGATAAGAGTACAGCTTTGCAATGTGTGTTTTATTCGGTTTTATTGATTCCGATAACGTTACTACCGTATTGGATGGGTATGACGGGCTGGATTTCAGCCATTGGAGTAGCCATAGCAGGACTCGCATTTGCAGCAACGAATTTTAATTTATACAGAAAAACCGATAAAAAAGCAGCTTTAACTGTTATGTTTGCATCGTTTTTTTACTTACCATTGATTTTATTATTAATGGTTCTTGATAAACTGTAAGGGAAGAGGAAGAAAATAATCTACCCCAAATGAAGAAGTTATTTTTTTCATATGTTTGGCTAAATTTGACGCGCAT